>Ga0302155_10002080_pt1 | contig 13881 bp, 10 predicted proteins | sample I_Bog_N3_1_FD_193508 | JGI IMG/M metagenome (GOLD analysis project Ga0302155, IMG submission 193508) | Peat permafrost microbial communities from Stordalen Mire near Abisko, Sweden - I_Bog_N3_1 | ecosystem: Environmental > Terrestrial > Soil > Wetlands > Peat | place: Sweden: Abisko, Stordalen...
TGAACTGGCGCACCAGAGCCAGCAGTAATTTTTCCAGTTCAGCGATCTTCTTTTGCTGCTCGTAGACAATTTTGTTGAGTGTGTCGACCAAGTCTTCCTGATGGGTCAATTTCAGCTCTATGTCCATGAAACGTTCTTCGTCAATCATGATGTTTCTTTCTTGTTGGGCTGTTTTTCCAGCCAGTCCAATGCCCCTAGCGCTGCGCGCCGTCCGCTGCCAAAACAGGCGGTCAACAGATAGCCGCCGGTAGGCGCTTCCCAATCGAGCATTTCACCGGCGCAAAATACGCCAGGCAGGCATTGCAGCATCAGGTCATTGTGCATGCCTTCGAAGGTCACGCCACCGGCGCTGCTGATGGCTTCATCGATAGGGCGGGCTGCCTGCAATTGCAACGGCAAGGATTTGATGGCTGCGGCCAGCTTATGCATGTCGTGGAAATCGTCGGCACCGAGGCACTCGCGCAACAGTGCCGCCTTCACGCCGGTGAGCTTGAGTCGGCTTTGCAAATGACTGCTCAGCGAACGCGCGCCGCGCGGGTGTGACAGTTCGCGCTGTACCCGTTCCAGGGACCAGTCCGGCAGGAGATCGAGTTGCAGTATTGCCGCGCCGGTGGCTTCCAGGCTGTCGCGCAAGGGAGCCGAGAGAGCATAGATCAAACCGCCTTCGATGCCTTGATCGGTAATGACGCATTCGCCCTGGCGTCGCACCGGCGTGCCATCAGCCAGCATGAGGCTGGCAGCGACCGTTTTAAGCGGCTGGCCGGCGGCACGACTGCGGAAGTGTTCGCTCCAGTTGACATCAAAGCCGCAATTGGCCGGGCGCAGCGGCGCCACTGGTACACCGCGTTGCTGCAACAACGGCAGCCAGGCGCCATCCGAACCCAGACGTGCCCAACTGGCGCCACCCAATGCAAGCACCAAAGCGTCGGCGGCCACTGCCAGTACGCCCTGTGGCGTAGTGAACTCAAGCTTGCCATTGACATCCCAGCCCTGCCAGCGATGGCGCATGTGAAACCGTACGCCGGCCTGGCGCAAGCGATGCAGCCAGGCACGCAACAGTGGCGCGGCCTTCATGTCGCAGGGAAAGACGCGCTGCGAACTGCCGACGAAGGTATCAATGCCCAAACCATGTATCCAGCTGCGCAGTTCGGCCGGACCAAAGTCTTGCAGCACTGCCGTGATCTCGTCACGGCGTGCGCCGTAACGTCGGAGAAATTCACTGGATGCTTCGGCGTGGGTAATATTCATGCCGCCCTTGCCGGCGAGCAGAAATTTGCGGCCCACTGAGGGCATGGCATCGTAGAGGTCAACCTGTACGCCACTATTGGCAAGTATTTCGGCTGCCATCAGGCCGGCGGGGCCGCCGCCGACGACGATGCAAGAACGGGGAGTGATGCGATGGGGCACGTGTGGTCTTTTCGGTGTGAGTGCCAGTCCTGTTCAGGGACGTGGCTTTTGCAACAAGGCCTTGAGATTGGCCAGGCGATTCTGCGGGGTGATCTGTTCTGCTTCGGTGGGCGCGGTGGCACCCACGTTCAGGCGCATTTCATGGATGAAGCGCGACATGTCGCAGGGCACATATTCGCGCGCGCGCTTGCGTCGTTTGCACCAGGTCACGTGCAGCGAGCGTTGCGCACGGGTGATGCCCACGTACATCAGGCGCCGTTCTTCTTCGATGCGCGCGGCAATGGTTTCGGGAGCAGCATCCGGATCGCCCTTGTGCGGCAGGATGCCTTCTTCCACGCCGACCAGGAAGACGTGCGGATACTCCAGTCCTTTGGAGGCATGCAGGGTTGACATGCGCACGGCATCAGGATTTTCATCCTTGCCTTCGAGCATGGTCATGAGCGCCACCATTTGTGTCAGCTCCAGCAAATTCTTTTCTTCGCCGCTGCCATCCTTGCCGCCACAGCCGCGTTCCTTGAGCCAGTTGATAAACTCCAGCACGTTTTGCCATTTGCTTTGCGCCTGGCGCTCGTCGAAGGCATCGTAGACATAGCCTTCGTAATTGATTGCCTCCAGCATGTCATCAAGCACCTGACCGGCATTGACGCCGCTGCCGGAAGGGCCGGGACGGCTGGCGCGCGATTCCAGCTGGTTGATGAAATCGCAGAACTGGCGCAGCGGACGCAACTGTTTGTCGCCCAGCTTTTCTTCGATGCCACCTTTATAGACGGCTTCGAACAGCGAACATTGCCATTGCCCTGAGACCGTTCCCAGCGCTTCGAGCGTGGCCTGGCCAACCCCGCGGCGCGGTGTGGTGACAGCGCGGATGAAGGCGGGGTCATCGTCCTGGTTGGCGATGAGGCGCAGGTAGCTGATGATGTCCTTGATTTCGGCGCGATCAAAGTAACTCTGACCGCCCGACATCACATAGGGAATACGTTCCCGGCGCAAGGCTTTTTCAATGACGCGGGCCTGGTGGTTGCCGCGGTACAGAATGGCGTAATCGGAGAATTTGGCATGGCGTTCGAAACGATGCGCCGACAGCATGATGGTCACCTGATCAGCTTCGGCTTCGTCATCGTCCATCGCCAGCACTTTGATCGGATCGCCCAGGCCATGCTCCGACCACAGGGCTTTTTCAAACAACTTGGGGTTGTTGGAAATCACCGAGTTGGCCGCTTGCAGGATGCGCGTGCTGGAGCGGTAGTTTTGCTCCAGCTTGATCAGATGCAGATTGGGGAAATCGACCTGCAGCGTTGTCAGATTTTCGATGGTGGCGCCGCGCCAGGCGTAGATTGCCTGATCGTCGTCGCCCACGGCAGTAAACATGGGTTTTTTGCCGATGCCGGAGACCAGCAATTTGACCAGTTCATATTGGCAGGTGTTGGTATCCTGATATTCATCGACCAACAGATAACGCAAACGTCTTTGCCAGCGGTCGCGCACCTCTCCATTTTGGCGGAACAACTCCACCGGCAAGCGGATCAGATCATCGAAGTCGACCGCCTGATAAGCCGATAACGTGGCGACATAGCTGCGATAGATGCGCGCGGCCTGCGCTTCTTCTTCATCCACGGCATGCTTGAGCGCGACCTCAGGATCGACCAGGCCATTCTTCCATAGCGACATGGCACTCTGGATGCGTCGGATCAATTGCTTGTCAGTCGTCACCGCCAGATCTTGCACCAGCGAAAAACAATCGTCGCTGTCCATGATCGAGAATCTATCCTTCAAGCCCAGGTGCTGTGCTTCCTGGCGCAGGATCTTGACCCCCAGCGAATGGAAGGTGGAGACCGTCAGGTGCTTGGCCTGTTTGGGTTCCTTGAGCAGCTTGGCAATGCGTTCCTGCATTTCCAGGGCCGCTTTGTTGGTAAAGGTCAGTGCGGCGACATGGCGAGATTCATAGCCGCAACTTTCGATCAGGTGGGCAATTTTTTGTGTGATCACGCGGGTCTTGCCCGAGCCGGCACCGGCGAGCACCAGGCAGGGGCCGTTCATGTATAAAACAGCTTCGCTTTGCGGCGCGTTCAGGCCAAAGGCCGGGGCAGAGGACATGCGGAAATAGGGAGCGGGGTGAGGGAGTAGCTGCCCATTGTAACAGGCGCCGGGCGCCGCGACCTGCTGCCGAGGCGGCCAAAGTGATGCTTATGTGGGACAATGGCGCATTCCAGAACAGGCCCGACGTGATGAAATTTCAGCATCTCATTCAAATCAACGATACGCTCAATCCACTCATTGCACCGCTGACGCGCGCGCAACTATGGGGCGGTCTGGTCTTGCGTGCCGAGGCCCCCAAACTGTTCATGGAACATCTGGATGAATGCCATCTGTCGGAGCAAAGCACGACTTCCGTAAAACGCATCTTGCGCTACGGCGAATTGACCATTAGTGACGTGGTCACCTATATACCGGAAGAGCTGGTTCATTATCAGGTGCCAGCGCAAGGCGATATTGCCAGCTCGAGCATGAGCATGCGCATCGAAGAGCCCGAGCCGGGGGCGTTGTTCGTTCGTTTCGAATACGACGATGGCCGTAGCGATGAGGACAACGCCGAAGCTGCCTTCTATGACCAGTTTCGTCGCTCGGCCTATGAAGAGGCCGACATCGATACCATTCGCATCATTCGTCAGCTCAATGACAAGAGTACACAGCAATAGGCGCGCTTGATGAACGTGTTGTTGCCGGCCGGGAAGCGGATCTGAACAAATGCCGCTGGCGGTGTCGTGACGCTTTGCGCCCTCGTCAGCATACCTTGCCACGGTCATTTTTTCGGTCCTCTAAGGTTCCTATTTTGCTGGAGATGGGTAGTCGATGAAAATCACCTTGCGGCAATTGCAGATTTTTCTGGCTGTCGCCCAATCCGGTAGCACGACCGCCGCCGCCGCCGTGCTTGCCTTGTCGCAATCGGCAGCCAGCGCGGCCTTGAGCGAGCTGGAAAATACCTTGGCGGTACAGTTGTTTGACCGCGTTGGCAAGCGTCTGATCTTGAATGACAACGGCCGCCTGCTGTTGCCGCAGGCGCGTCACATGCTCGATGCTGCACATACGATAGAGCAGCAATTCCTGGCTCCCAATCAGGCTGGCGCAGAATTGTATATTGGCGCCAGCACCACCATCGGTAGCTATCTGTTGCCGCAGATGATTGCCGGCTATCGCCTCACGCAGCCGCAATTAAGGGTGCGCGCCATGGTCGCCAATAGTGCCGATATTGTGGATGCCGTTAGTAATTTCGAGGTGGATGTGGCGCTCATCGAAGGGCCTTGCCATGCCAGTGATGTCGACGTCGAGCCATGGATGACCGATGAACTGATTGTCATCGCTTCGCCTGAGCATCCCTTGTCGCTACCAGGCAAAAAACTCAGCTATAAGCTGCTCAGTGAGGCTGATTGGCTGTTGCGCGAGGCCGGTTCCGGCACACGCGAGGCCGTCGAGCATGCGTTGTTGCCCTATCTGCATCACTTGCCGTCGGCTTGTGAGTTCGGCAATTCTGAAGCGATCAAACGCGCCACTGCCGAAGGCATGGGCATCAGTTGCCTGTCGCGTGCCGTGGTACAGGATTTGTTAGAGAGTGGACGGCTTATTGAACTGCCAACACCGTTGCCGATGTTGCGGCGACACTTTTACATGGTGCGCAGCAAACATCGGGTATTGTCGCCCCGGGTGGCGTCGCTGTTGGATTTTTTCCGTCAATGGGCCCAATCGCAGCAGCGCTGCTGAGCTGGTTTGGGGCACTTGACCAAACAACGCTTGTGGCGTTACGCCTGCTTGCCGTACGCAGTACTTTCTTCGCCAGTGCACCTTGCCATCGACGTTTTGACAGGGGATTTTATTGCTGCGGCGTGATTGTTTCGAAGACCCCTGCGCTGCGGTTCTTGCGCACCTGGTTCCAGTCGAATACACGCCCGTTCATGGCCACATAAACACCATGCGGCAGAACTTGCGCCACGCCGCAGGCAAAACCGAAGTTGAATTGGGCATCCGAATCCGCAATGGAATAAGGGATCATGGCGCCGGTCACGACGATGGTCTTGGCCAGTTGTGCGGCACCCAATACACGAGCCGTATCTTGCATGGTATCGGTGCCGTGGATGATGACAATGGCGTTGGCTTCGGCGCGTTCGCACGAAGCCAGTACGCGTCTGCGGTCGATATCCTGCATCTCCAGCGAGTCCAGTAGCGGCAGCTCTTCCAATGCTGTGGGGACGGTCAGACGCGCACGCGCAATCACTTGCGGCAGATGACTGTTGGCAAAGCCTAGCTTGCCGGCGATTTCATCGTAATGTTTGTCGAATGTGCCGCCGGTGGCGATGATGTGTAAAGTCATGATGAAAACGTATCAAAAAAGGGAGGCTTGCGTTGACCGCCTTCATCATAACTCACATCTTGTCGCCGGTATTGCTTCGTTCAGGCTGCCAACAATGAAATTGTTTGCTTGTCGGCATGCTCTTGCGCTTGTGCGCATACTGTTTGTGGCGGCAAGGCAATCTGACCGTCAATGACCAGAGAAAACAGGCGCGCCACGTCAATGGCCTGGATCAGCAACTGTCCATCATTGGCCTGAATGACGAGTGTGACGAGCATCGATTCGTCGCTGATGGCCAGTGGCGTATGCATGATCTGGCTCGCCTTGAATTGCGGGACGGCATGTAATTCATCGACCAGCAGACCGATGGTATGTTTGCCTTCGCGCAAAATGATGACCTGGCTGCTGCTGCTGATGCTCGAACGTGTGCCGCGCATTATCTGACCGAGGTCAAAGACCCAGATGAATTCTTGTGATCATCATCGCGGCGCAGGCCAAGCACGCCGATTTGTTCCGGCCGATTGCCCATGGAGGTCGGCAGCACAAGGGTGTAAGGCACGGCTTCTATCACGTTGGCCGCAGAGATGGCGAACAGATTGTTATTGCAAAAGAAAGTAGCAAATTCATTGCCGTCGGTGATGGTCGGATCGGTGGTCAGCTGGTACTGGCGGCCATCGGTCTGCGTGCCGCTGGCTTGCACGGCGCCAAAGGATTCAAATACCACGGCAATGATGTCGTCCTGGTAGCCGTCGCTGACCTTGAATTCGCGATAGCCGCTCGATACCGAGCAGGCAACAATGGCGTACTGGCCGTCATGAACCGTCACTTGCGAAGCGCGGCCGCCATTGTCGATGGACATTAGCGCCGGATCAATCTCCAAGGTGTCGCCCACGGCACGACTATTGTCCGTGGTGGAGAGGATGCGGGCATGGCGGTCGATGTAAAACGCTTTCATGTTCTTCTTGTCGCCACAGGCGCTCAAGAGCATGTTGGCAAACTCTGGCGTAGCGTCGAAGACGATGCCAATACCGCCGACGATCAGATTTTCGTGATCGAGATCGCGAATCGCAGCATGATAGATATAAGTATTCTTGTCATCGTAGAGCGCGCTGGCGGCAAAAGGACTGACGTAATACTGCTGTTGTGTGCGTAGCGCCAGCACTTGCTGGAGGCTGTCATCATCGATCGCGGTGCCGATCATGGTGCCGGCATCCGCGCCGGTGCTGGCAACGATGCGGCCCTGCCGGTCGTAGATGAAAATACGCGTATACACGGTGTACAGGCCATTGATATACGACAGGATCTGGGTCAGTTTGTCGATCGTGGCCTGGTCTTGCGTGGGTTGCGCCATGGCGCTGCGCAGCTCTGGCGTCAAGGCCCACCAGCGGCAATCGTCGGAGCGTTCGTAGAGATTGCGGTCGAGCAGATCAACCAACAGACTGGTGGTGAATTCAGCGTCGCGCATGCCGGAGACCAGCACGGTCTGATAGAGGTCATGGATCGATTGCGCAAACAGTTCGTTACTACGGTTGCCGGTTTCGCTGATCTGCTCAAGGATGGTTTTGAGCTTGAGCATTTCACCGTGTTGTCCTGCCGTCATGACCTGGCCATTCCAGACGATGCGCTGAATCGTTTTGGCAGCGGTCATGATGTCGTGCAGTGGCGGACAAAATGAATGCGCATGTGACAGCAGACCTTCTGCAATGTCCGGCGAGAGCTTGCTGAGGACGTCGCTGATGACGCCGCTGAAAGCAACTTCCACCGGGATCATGACCTGGCCTTGCCAGCCTTTCGGACCCGGGTAACCCTGGTAGCCGTCCGAGGCGACCGTGCGCACCAGATATTCGCGGCCGCAAAAGAGCAAGAGCAAAGCATTGCCATCACGGTTGACCGGTACCTGGGTGCCGACCGGAACCCACAGGTTGTCGGCACTGGCGATGACGCGGTTGTCGGCGTCGAGCAGCAGCATGTTCGAACGTGCTTCTATATCGCGATGTGATGAAAAAATGCCGGCCATTTCTTCTTCGAAATGAAAGCATAGGCACAGAATGCCCACGACTGCACCATTTTGGGGATGATGCATGCGACGCGAATAAATCAGTGCACGCTGCTTGCCCGGACGTAAGTCACTGTAGCGAAACGTCTCGACGTAGCCATCGGTTTTGAGTGTTTCCGCAATGAGTGGATCGGCGTTGTGTTCCAGCGGCGTGGTCGGATCGATTTGTACCAAGACATTGCCTGCTGTATCGAGCAGCATGATGTCATCGTAGACGGTGTATTTGTTCCGGTATTCAAGCAGGCGATAACGGACCTGATCGACGTTGTCAGTAATGCCGGAGACAAAGTTGCATAGTTCCCGGTCGGTGGCGAGGAAGCCGACATCGGCGGTGCGCTCAAACAGATTGCGCACCACGATGTCAATCACGTACTGTGCCTTGGTGCCGATTTCGGTGAGCACGTTGCGCACTTTCTCCTGCACCAGGCTAATCACCAGCTCACGCTCCAGGCGGCTGAATCCGGTACGGGTGGCAGCCATGGTCGGGAGTATGGTTTTGGCTTCGCCAGGACAATTCATCTTGGCCGAAGCCTCGATGACGCGCCACATCAAATTCAATTCCTGCAGTGATTGCTCGCATTTTGTTACGTCGCGCATATACGGCAAAAAGGTCTCGGTTTGAATTGCTATGTCGGTCGTCATGCTTGTCCCTTGTGTCAAAGCCATCAAAAACCTCGCGCGCTCGCATAGCATTTTCTATGTGGGACGAGTAATTTACGTACAGCAATTAATGTGCCATGCAGTGTCGCAAAATGCGCTGTTTTTGTACATGTTAATCGTTTGTCAAATCGTTCTGCCTGGCAATGTTTTGGCGGTTGCTGGCTCGCGTGTGCCGTCTCGGCCGGCAATGACGATACATCATACGATACGTCTGGCGAACCAATGTTCAGGTAAATTTTTCTCAGACTTCTATAAAATCGAGGCATGAAACCAATTGCACCAGGTACTGTTATTTTTCATCGCCATCGTGGCTATGGCGTGATCGTTTCCGTCAATTTGTTGACCGGATGGATTGCAGCCCGTTTTGGCAGCGAGGTGCGCACGCTTGATTTGAACTTGTCTTCGGATGAGATACAGCACGCCGATGGCGAGCCGATTCTGTTTCGCCTTGCACCGCCGGAGCGCATGCCGCATGCGCGCCTCATGGCAATGCTACGGCAATTGCATGAAGCCGGTTATCAGCGCCTGTACTTATATAGCTGGCCCAAACCATCTGGCTTGCACTGGCGCTGGCATCTGTTTGCCGGGCCGCGCAACTGGAGAGGGCGCAATTGGCGTGAAGGCTGGTATGGCTCGGGAGCGGATTACAACTTCAATCCGGTTTTTGGCTGGGGCGATGTACCAGGCGCAAGCGCGCAAGAGTTGGTGCATGCACTGGCACAGTTCGATCCGCAAGGTCTGGCGCAAGCGCTCGGGCGCGATGAAGATCACAGCGACTGGTTTGCCGGAGTATGCGATGCCTTGTTGCCGGATTATGCCTACAGTCTGGGCTGGGACCAGCACGGCACGATGCCGCAGCATTTGCCGATCATTGCCGTGCGGTGCGGCGTGCCCGAGTATGCCGGGCCGCCCTTGCCATGGCCACCCGGCTGGGCGCATTTATGGAAAGTGGCACAGGCGCCGCATCATGTCTATGCGCCGCCAAGTCTGGTGCGCATCAAGCCAGCGCCTCAGGATTGAGGACGTTGCCTGGTTTGCCATTGGCGAAATCGACAATGTTCTGGAAGGCCGCACGGAAATAAAGTTCGTAACCATCCTTTTCCACATAGCCGAGATGTGGTGTTGCCACCACGTTGTCCATGCACAGCAATGGTGCATTCTGTGGCAAGGGTTCGGTTTCGAAAACGTCGAGTCCGGCAAACCCCGGCCGGCCCGATTGCAAGGCTGCTTCGAGTACGCCGCTGGCAATCAGTTCGGCACGGCTGGTGTTGATGATGGTCGCGTCCGGTTTCATGTGCGCCAGGTCGGCGGCGCTGACGATGCCACGGGTAGCATCGTTGAGACGCAGATGCAGCGACAGCACATCGGCATTGGCGAAAAAAGCTTCCTTGCTGGTCGCAGGTTGGTAGCCATCCTGTTGCGCTTGCGCCAGGCTGGCTTGGCGACCCCAGACCAATACCTGCATGCCAAATGCCTTGCCATAGCCAGCTACCAGGCGGCCGATCTTGCCATAGCCCCAGATGCCCAGAGTACGTCCCTTGAGTGCGCTGCCGATGCGGTTGTACTGCGGCTGCGGCGAGACTTGCTGCCACAGACCGGCTTTGAGGTTGTTGGCGTATTGCGGCACATGACGCACCGTTGCCATGATCAGTGCCCAGGTCAGTTCGGCTGGTGCAGTCGGGTCGCCACTGCCTTCCACGATGGTGATGCGTTGCGCGGTGGCGGCGGCCACGTCGACGTGGCCGCTGACCTTGCCGGTTTGCGAGATCAGCTTCAGGGCCGGCAGTTTTTCCAGCACCGCCTTGCTCAAGACACTGCGCTCACGAATGAGCACCACAGCGTCAAACGGTGTCAATCGCGCCACCAGTTGTCCGGCACCGCGCACGCTGTTGGTAAATACCTTCACCTCATGGCCGTCGAGCAGGCTGAAACAATCGAGATGGCGGACATTGTCCTGGTAGTCGTCGAGGATAGCGATTTTCATCTTGTCTCCGTAAGGTGAACAGGGCGCAGAGTCAATACTGACCAAACCGACATGATAAGGCGCTTCTTCCTGACTTGTCTTGCGCCGTACTGCCGGTGCGTAACGCAATGACCAGCTTGTCCCGCATCGGCATGAACGCATGTGCTCCAGCAGTCTGGCGGACCTGGCTTGATTCGGCTGAAAAAGTAGCTGAACAGTTTCTATTTCACCGATTTGTTGAGCAATCGTCTCGGTTTTGGCCAAAAAATCAGCAGCATCTGTCTTCACCAAGCTACTTTTCCGCTTCGACGCCCTAACGACTGCTAGAACATGAGGGATTGCATGTACATGTGCGGGCAAAAGGGATCCCTGCGCTTATTGGTTGCCCACGGCTCTTGAGCCAGTCGCTGCCACATCGTCGCGCAACGAGAGTTAGGTTGTCGTCACCAGAATTTTTTTGGATGGGCAATCTCAGACGTGTTTTGCAACGCAATAATGCAACGCTTTGCCCACATCGAGGTGTTCTTGCCCATGTCCCCTTAGCGGTGCCGAAATCGGCTGTGATAGGGGGCGCACACTTTTGTTGCAGCGCTTCGTAATGAAAAAACGGCTTACTGCAAAATGCATATTCCCCACTACAATAGTCGGTTACTTTTGACTACAAATTAATGGGTCGCGGGTGTACAATCGCCGCCTGATTTTCGCAAACACCAGCACGGCTTGCTGTGGGCATTGGCACCAGCAGCCCGGTAAACAGGGAATTGATGGTAGCGCTGACCGACCTGGTCAGCCTGCCGGACAGTCAGGATCTGACTGTGGGCGCAAGACCGCCGTACCGCCGGCTGATGGCATACCCGCCTCGCAGGTGACGACGATTCTGCCCTGCCAAGAAAAGAATTTTTCTATTGATAGGCATTGGAGGTAGTTATGAATCAACCCATCATGCAAGGTGTCGCCGCATTGCACGCCCCCGCTTTCGTCAAACATCAGAGGTTGCTCAACTGGGTCGCCGAGATTGCGGCGTTGACCAAGCCCGAGCGTATTTACTGGTGCGATGGTTCGCAGCAAGAATACGATCACTTGTGCGCACAAATGGTAGCCGCCGGCACCATGAAGAAGTTGAATCAGCAAAAACGCCCTGACAGCTATCTGGCCTGCTCCGATCCTTCTGACGTGGCGCGTGTGGAAGATCGCACCTTCATCTGCTCGCTACAGCAGCAAGATGCCGGCCCAACGAACAACTGGACTGATCCGGTGGAAATGCGTGCGACTCTCAACGGTTTGTTTGATGGTTGCATGCGTGGCCGTACCTTGTATGTGGTGCCCTTTTCGATGGGGCCGCTGGGTTCACCCATTGCGCATATCGGTATCGAGTTGTCTGATTCGCCGTATGTCGCTGCCAATATGCGCATCATGACCCGCATGGGGCAGGCGGTCTATGATGTTTTGGGTACCGACGGCGAGTTTGTACCTTGTGTGCACTCGGTCGGCGCGCCTCTGTCCGCAGGACAGGCGGATGTTGCATGGCCATGCAACTCGACAAAATACATTGTGCATTACCCTGAAACACGCGAAATCTGGTCCTATGGTTCCGGTTACGGTGGCAATGCCCTGTTGGGCAAGAAATGCTTCGCGCTGCGCATTGCCTCGACCATGGGCCGCGATCAGGGCTGGCTGGCCGAACACATGCTCATTCTTGGCGTTGAGTCGCCCGCTGGCAAGAAGCATTATGTGGCGGCGGCGTTTCCATCGGCCTGCGGCAAGACCAACTTTGCCATGCTGATTCCACCACAAACCTTTGCCGGCTGGAAAGTCACGACGATCGGCGACGATATCGCCTGGATCAAGCCGGGTGCCGATGGCCGTCTGTATGCCATCAATCCGGAAGCCGGTTATTTCGGCGTGGCTCCTGGCACCAATGAGAAGACCAACTTCAATTGCATGGCTTCGCTGCGCTCGAACACCATTTTCACCAATGTCGCCCTGACTGATGACGGCGATGTCTGGTGGGAAGGCATGACCAAGGAAGCGCCGGCCCATTTGATCGATTGGCAGGGGCAGGACTGGACTGCCGCCATCGGTAAGCAAACCGGCCGCAAGGCAGCACATCCGAATGCCCGTTTCACCGTAGCTGCAACCCAGAATCCTGTACTCGACAGCGCCTGGGACGATGCCGCCGGGGTACCGATTTCCGCCTTCATTTTCGGCGGTCGCCGTTCCACCACCGTGCCGTTGGTAACGGAAGCGCGCAACTGGGTCGATGGCATCTACATGGCTGCCACCATGGGTTCGGAAACCACTGCTGCGGCCGCTGGTCAGCAAGGCGTGGTGCGTCGCGATCCATTTGCGATGTTGCCCTTTGTTGGCTACAACATGAGTGACTACTTCCAGCACTGGCTCAATATCGGCAAGAAAATCGCCGCCTCGCCAGCCGAGTTGCCAAAGATTTATTGCGTCAACTGGTTCCGCACCGATGCCGACGGCAAGTTTGTCTGGCCAGGCTTTGGCGACAACATGCGGGTGCTCAAGTGGATGCTTGAGCGCATCGAAGATACACAAGGCGTGAAGGTTGGTAGCCAATCGCATTTGTTCGGCGTGTCGCCGCGATATGAAGATCTGCAATGGGACGGTCTTGATTTCACCCCTGAACAGTTCGCGACCATCACGTCGATTGATGAAAACGCCTGGCGCCAGGAACTGGTCTTGCACAATGAACTGTTCGACAAACTCAAGCATCATCTGCCGCCCGAGTTGTTGGCGGTCAAGCAGCAACTTGAGAAAAAACTGGCGAACTGACGCGTTTGCATGCCAGCCTTTGTTCAGGCACGCTGCCAACTGGCGTGAAAAACGCCTGTGCGCTTCAAACCCTTGGCTTGCGCCGAGGGTTTTTTTATTTCAGTTACGTTGCAATGCGCTGAAATGAGGCTAGTTGCGGTTGCGGGGGTGATTGTTTACTTCCGCACGGGCAATCGATCCCTGTATCAACACAATGGCGATTTGGGCATGGCCTTCCTTGAGTGCTCGCATTGCAGCTGTCGCTTGTGCGCTGTCGGTGGCGTTGAAGTCGATATCGGGCACCTGTTGCAATTGGTCGACAATCAAACGGTGCCCTCTGGCAGCCGATAAGATCAAGGCAGTATTTTTTTTCTTGTTGGCCGCATTGACTGCAATGCCGGGCACTTGCAGCAAGCGTTCAATGATTGCCTGGAGCCCCATGTAGGCGGCTAGGATCAGGGCGGTATTGCCCTGCGGATCCCTAATATTGATATCAATGCCAGGCGCTTGTGCGAGCGCGCCGACGACTTCACTATGGCCCATCCATGTGGCCCATAGCAAGGCGCTCAGTCCTTGCTTGCAGGTAGGATTGATATGGATGCCGGGTGTTGCCAGCAAGAGATGCACTACGCCATGATGGCCGGCATAGGCTGCCAGGCTCAAGGCGCTCTCGCCGTC
>Ga0302155_10002082_pt1 | contig 13876 bp, 15 predicted proteins | sample I_Bog_N3_1_FD_193508 | JGI IMG/M metagenome (GOLD analysis project Ga0302155, IMG submission 193508) | Peat permafrost microbial communities from Stordalen Mire near Abisko, Sweden - I_Bog_N3_1 | ecosystem: Environmental > Terrestrial > Soil > Wetlands > Peat | place: Sweden: Abisko, Stordalen...
TGACAAATAGTAAGGGTCGCGCGTAAGCGATAAACACCCGCAGAATGAACCGTCACGTTCCCCCAAGCCCGGCAGGCGGCGCCGTACCGCCTGACTTCTGGATCGAGTACGAAAGGCCGTATCTCTATCCGAAGCAGTTCGCGGCGATCTATGATCCTCACCGATACAGCCTAATTGAGGCATCGACTAAAGCGGGAAAAACGGCCGGCTGTATCGCGTGGCTCGTAGAAATGGCCCTAAGCGGCCAACCGGGCCAAAACTATTGGTGGTGTGCGCCAGTATCCGATCAGGCACGCATTGCATTTTTGAGAATGCGCAGATCGTTGCCAAATGATGTTTATACTGTCAGCAGAACTCTCAAAACGGTAACCTTGATCAACGGCGCTGTGATCTGGTTTCGCAGCGGCGACAAGCCAGATTCGCTTTACGGAGAGGACGTTTACGCCGCAGTAGTCGATGAGGCATCAAGATTTAAGGAAGAGGCATACATCGCTATCCGGACAACTCTCACCTACACGAAAGGGCCGATACGCATAATCGGCAATGTCCGCGGGCGCAAAAACTGGTTTTTCAAGATGGCTCGCCGTGCAGAGCGGGCGCAATTGCTCGATATGCAAGGCGAGATGGGTTACCACAAGATCGTCGCGGCCGATGCCGTAGCTTCGGGAGTGCTTGATCAGGCGGAAATCGACGAAGCTCGCGAGCAAATGCCGGAGCAATGGTTCCGCGAGCTCTATCTAGCGGAGGCAAGCGACGACGGCGGCAATCCGTTCGGCATGCAGCATATCGAGGCGTGCATTCGGCCGGAGATAGGGTTTAAGACTGGGGTTGTATCGAGCAAAGCACCGCGGGCATGGGGCTGGGATTTCGCGAAGAAACGGGATTATTTCGTTGGGATTGGCCTCGATGAAGACGGCGCGATCTGCCGATTTGTCCGGCACCATCACATGCCATGGGGCGAGGTAAAAAATACCGTCGTCAAAGAAATGGGGAATTGCCCGGGGCTAGGAGACAGCACGGGCGTTGGCGATCCGATCGTAGAGGATATCCAGCGCATGCTCGGGCAGCAGCCGGGCGGGGAAGGCTCGTTTCAGGGCTATGTGTTCACGTCGGCAAGCAAGCAAAGGCTTATGGAGGGCCTTGCTGCGGCGATACAGGGGCGAACGGTTTGGTTTCCGGACAATGTTGTGCGCCAGGAGCTCGAACAATACGAGTTTGAGATTAGTCGGACCGGAGTTCGCTACACGGCGCCGCCGGGATATTTTGACGATTGCGTTTGCGCGCTTGCCTTGGCCCGTATGTGTTTTGCCGTTATCCCGGCTCCGGTTAGGGTGATGCCTCAGACGTTGCGCCAAATTGCGACAATGCCAAAGCGGAGGAAACATTGATCGTTTATCGGAATAATCACGACGCCAAACGTAAGGTTATATCGGCGGATCGCTATACCGTAGCTCACTGCCCGCGGTGCAAATGGCCGTTTCATTGCCCGAATGAGCAGATTGAGACACGCATTTACTGCCGGACGTGCGAAACCTTGGAGAAAACATGAGAGCAGGTGCGCCAAATCAATGTTTGATTCCGACTCCGCTGCCGCCGAATGAATCTGAAATCTATAGCCGTATTCGCGACTTGCTGATTAAGACGCACTGTGATGCCAAACGCAGGCATCAATGCTGTGGCCGGATCACGATTGACCGCGAGCACATTACATTCAATTGCCCGTTATGCGGCGATGCGCGGAACATAATAACGGTAGAGCCTAGGCCGGCGTAGCTCAATGGCAGAGCAACCGCAGCGGTAAAAGCGGACAGGTTGGGTAGTTCGACTCTCCCCGCCGGCACTTTTTTCGGATCGGGGAAAATAATCCCTTGACCCATCCGATTTATCCTAGCTCTGTTGACGCTGAATGGCTCCCGGCCATGCCTGACGGCATCAGAGGGGCTGTTGAGGGCTTGCGAGCGATTATTGACGTTTAGCCGCGCTTGTGCCAAATATCGTTTGCCATCTTCCCCGGTTGGCATTGACGCAGGTATCCTTGATCGCCGGAGCGGCGGATGTGTGGTGGAGGCGAAGGGACTTGCACCCTCGGGCCAGCCAGGTGGGTAACCGACAGCCCGCACTATGCCGCCCCCATCGAGACCGGCCCGCGTTGATTGCGCATCGGCTGAGAGCCGCCCCATGCCCCGGGGCGGCTCTTTCCGTATAAGGGTAGGAGAACTAAATTTTTAGAAATACCCGAGGGGAGAGCTACGTGGTTTAGGGCTTGCCCTTTTGCCTGGAGAACGGAACATCCGCCTCCGAACAGTAGCAGTTAAAGCCGTCGGTCCTTAAAAAGGCCGGCGGCTTTTTCTTTTGGTTGCTCCGAACGCTTGAACCTGCCAGATATGTTCAAGGTATCGGAGGCGGTTCAATGGCGAACGGACACGGCGGCGCAAGGCCCGGAAGCGGCCCAAAACGCGGGCCTGACGGCAAGGTACTCAATCCGTATAAGCGCCGTGAACAGTCCAAAAGTTCAAGCGAAGGTTCAAGAACGCCAGCGATCGAGACAAGGGCGATCGAGACGCGCCGCCCGTTTATGAGCGAATCAGCCGTTCATGCCGTGCTCGAAGCCTGCCGCGAGTTGCAGGGAAGATCGCATAGCCGGGCGCGCAGCGAAGAATGGAACCCCTACAAGATCCGGCCAGATCGGTTCGGTCCGGTAGCGGATCACGTCAGGAAAGCGGGCCGCAAGCTCGCGATGGACGACAACTCGTATCTGACGAGCGCGAATCAGTTCGCCATGTCAGCGTGGCAGGCTGGTGGCCTAATGCCTAACGATGCTTCCGATGGAATGCTGTTTCTCGGCTATCCGTATCTGTCCGAGCTTACCCAGCGGTCCGAGTTTCGCCTATTTGGCGAGATCATGTCCGAGGAAATGACGCGCAAATGGATCGATATCCGCGGTACGGACGACGAATCGACCAAAGAGAAGGACAAGCCAAAGGACCGGAACAAGGACGACGCGGAGGCCGATGACCGGCGCCTAGCGCGGGATGAGGAACCGCGCTCCGATGGACGCAACAAGGACATTGAGCGAAAGATCGTTGAGCTTAATCAGTTCCTCGATGAAATTCAGGTGCGCCAGACGTTCAAAAAAATTGCGCAACACGATTCTGATTTCGGGATTGGCCATCTGTATTTCGATCTCAAGGACGCCGATATCAACACGATTGACGCCGCGGAAAACAAACTCTCGATTGGCAACGGGCGGGATGCGATTTCGACCAATAAGCTTGGCAAAGGTTGCTTGCTAGGCTTGCGAACGATTGAGCCGATCTGGTGTTACCCGACAGCCTACAACGCGCAAAACCCGCTTTCTCCCGATTGGTACGATCCGCTTGTATGGTACGTCATGGGCGCGGAGATACATCGGACCCGGCTACTGCCGTTCATCGGGCGGCCGGTGCCCGATATTCTCAAGCCAGCCTACGCTTTCGGCGGCCTATCTATGTCTCAGATGGCGCAACCATACGTCGATATTTGGTTGCGGACCCGGGAAAGCGTTGGCGAGATCATACACGCGTTTTCCGTCATGATCCTTTCGACCAACATGGGATCGACGACGCAGCCAGGAGGCTCAGGCGGGGCAAACGGCGACGTTTTAGCGCGTATGGCACTCGCCAACATGCTCCGCGATAACCAAGGCATCATGGTTATCGACAAGAACACCGAGGATTTCAAAAACATCTCGGCACCAATCTCGGGCCTCGATGAGTTGCAGGCCCAGGCACAAGAGCATCTGTTTTCGGTTGGTCGGATTCCAGCGGTCAAGTTCGCCGGCATTCAACCGAAGGGACTGAACGCTACATCCGAGGGCGAGTTGCGGGCGTTCAACGATACCGTTCATGGCCGGCAGGAACAGCTATTCCGATCGCATCTAACGACGGTGCTCGATATCGCGCAAATCTCGCTATGGGGCGCGCGTGATCCGGATATCACTTACGATTTTCTCCCGCTTTATGAGGAAACCGTCAAAGAGAAAGCGGAAATCCGCAAGATCGAGGCGGAGACAGATCAGATCCGCGTCGATTCGGGAATTGTTTCCCAGGAAGAGGTTCGCTCGAAAATTGTGGCCGATCCGGAGAGCGGCTATCACGGGCTCGATCCCGACGACGTTCCGGAACTTCTGCAAGAGGAAGAGCAAGGTCTTATTCCGGAAGGCGCAGGGAAGGGCTTGGAGGCAGAGCTTGAGGAAGGCGGCCAACCTCCGCCAAAGCCAGCCGGCGGGGCTCCTAAGCCCGGCAAAGAGCCTCCCAAAAAGAAACCTGCCGAAGATGCGGCACCGATCGCCGCAGGGATTGTTTTTGACGGCGCAATGGACGATTTCAACGAGAACGAGCATCCCCGCGCGCCAGATGGGAAGTTTGGTCGCGGCGGTAGCGGCGGAGGATCATCGCCAGCGCCAACGCATGAGCACCCGGTAGGCAGTACCGAGGCGTTTCACAAGATGGCGGTCAAGCACAAGATTCCGGAAACGGCTAAATCTCTCGCTGCATCTGCCCAGGCACTGAAACAGCAGCACGGCCGAGTGTCCAAGATCACTGACCACATCAAGAGCTTGCACGGGCGGCTAGATGCGATCCTTGGTACGGCAAACGAGCCAGATCAGTTAACGTCTTTGAATGATTTATCGGCGTCAACTACACCGGATGAGATGGTTGAATTTGCGCGCGATTTGTCAAAGGCCGGAAACAAGAAGGTTGATGTTCTCGGCTTTGATGATCCGGAAGATTTCAAGGCCGAGATGGACGCGCTGGATGAAGGCGATCGGCAGCAAGTCTATATGCTAAAATCGCGCCTCGAAACGCTATATCCGAAAGCATTTGAAGCGGCAAAGGAAGTACGCGGCGCGGCGATTGCGACAAACAAGGATATGGCTGCACTGCGGAAAAAGATCGACAAGGCACCGATGTACGATGAGATGGAGGATGAAGATACCGAAACGCTGTACGCGAGAGAAATGGCGACGTTTTTCGACGAAGATCCCGAGAATATCGACGATCTGATTGGGGTTTCGTCCTACTTGGCTGACGAGCCTGTGTCGGCAGAATACGCGGAAAATTTGCGCGGCCGCATGTCGGATATCGCCGAGGAATACGCCGAGCAGAAACGGCTTGAGGCTTTGAGTGACGAGGAACGGGAAGCAGAAGAGGAATCCAAGGTCGAACAAGAAAAGCAGGAAGACGAAGACCATACCAATATGATTAATGGTCGTGTCGATTCCGCGATTGAACGAGGATGGAAGCCTGAGTTTAACGAATTTGGCGGATGGCAAAGACCGGAAGAATTTGAGGGGTTAGCATCGCCAAAATCGATCGGTAAGATTTACAAGAGAATGCAGGATAAGGGCATTGAGCTTCCGGCTTCTGCGAAACGGCTGTTGGCAGGCGATTCCGTTGGCGGTTTGCGGCTTTTGGCGATTGATTCTGCGCTTGCAGGTTTAACCGCCCAGGTTGCGGCGATGGCTGACGTAATTGCGGGCCTCAAAGCCACGCCAGCGCCGCAACAGCAACCGCCTGTAATCAACGTCACGATCGACAACAAGGCAAAAACAACCAAAACGGCAACGCTCAAGCGGGGCGCCGATGGCAATCTCACCGCGGTAGTTACGGAATCGAATGATGAGGATTGAGCTTGCAGGCGATACGGTTGACGAGATTTGCTATGCGATTGCGCGTCTTGTGGACGGCCCTAGCAGGCGCGACGTTAAGGCGGGGTATCTGATCCTCTACGAATCCGAGACAGCCCGCGGCGATCCTATCGCTACCATGAGCCTATCTAGGCCAGCCTTTGGTCCGGTCAAAAACGGTGCTATGACCGCGAACCGGATCGAAGATGGTTTCGCCACCCGGGAGGGTGAAATTCGGTGGGCGGAAATCTGCGATGCGAACAAAAAAGCTGTTTTTGGCTGTGATGTCGGGGAAAAGGACGCAACAATCAAAATCAACGCAATTGAGATCAAGATGAACGCTCCGGTAATCGTCAATTCTCTCACTATCCGCATGCCAAAGAGAAAAATTAGCAACTAATTTCGGGGGTTATACTAGTGGATGACCGGATTGAGCCAAAAGAATCGGCGGTTGCGGGCCTGATTGCCCTCGGAGGGACAGGCGATAGTCTCAATGCTCACGGACGTTTCATTTTTGAGTGCCGCGACTCGGACGGCAACCTCAAATGGACGGAAGAGATCGACAACGTAGTTACAACGGTAGGCAAAAATCTCGCATTCAACACGTTTTTAGCGGGATCGTCCTATACCGTAACTGGCCCCTATATGGGCCTGATTTCGGGCACTAGTTTCACTGCGGTAGCAGCGACCGATACCATGACGTCGCACTCCGGATGGATCGAGGCCGGTAACGCCAACGCGCCGCAGTATTCGGGCACACGCCAGACTTGCGTATGGTCGGCAGCATCGGGCGGGGCGATTGCGCTCTCGGCGGCGTTAAACTTCACTTTTACCGCAAGCGGGACAGTACAGGGCGCTTTCATCGATTACGGCTCGGGCGCCGTCAGTACGATCGATAATACCGGAGGAACGCTCTGGTCGGCGGGAGTATTTACCAGCGGGGCGCGGTCGGTTCTAGCCGGCGATCAGATCAATGTAAGTTATACGGTCAGTATGTAGGTGTGGGTACTCAGCAACCCATCGTCGTTACTCAGCATCGTCACCGGATCGGCCGGCGCTGTTGCCGTGCACGCGTCATGGGTTGACGCCGCGCAGGGCAACAGCGTCCCCCAGGCAGGGACCATAACGCCGACCGGTCAGAACGTACCATCGATCACCGGAGCCACTACGACAACGGTTGTGCCCTCGCCAGGAGCTACCGTCACGACATGGTCGATAAGCGGCACCACTCTCACGGTAACGTCGGGGATCACCGGGACCGTGCCGATCGGTGCGGCATTGTCAGCTACGGGCATCGGCTTCGGTCTCTACATCCTATCGCAGCTAACAGGCACGGCCGGCGGCGCGGGCACCTATCAGCTATCGGCTAGCTCCACCAACGGCAGCGGCACGCTAACGCTCACCGTAGCTCGCAGCGTGCAAAAGCTGATTGTGGTCAACACGTCGGCCACGGTCTCGAATCAGATCACCGTGCAGCACAATGACGGGACGAATACGAGCACGGTCTACAGCGCCTCGCTCGCGGCCGGCGAGTCCTGCATGATGACCGATCAGAACGGCTGGCAAACCTACGACAAGACCGGATCCATCAAGACCCTGCAAACTACCGCGTTGCCGGCAGCGGCCTATGCGCAGGTGCGGACCGTAGCGAGCGGGACGACCGACGCGGGGCCGACTACGATGAGCTCCGGAAATTGTCTTGTGCTATGGAACAGCGCGACGGCCGGGGCCAAGACATCGACCATGCCGACATCTGCGGGGACAAACAATCGGTTTACGATCATCGACGTAGCGCAGACCGCGCAGACGAACAACATCACGGCGACGCCGGCCACAGGCAGCATCACGGGCAACAATCTAGTCTACACCAAGGGCGGCGTTCAATCATGGGTCGATACCAGCTTGGGATGGATAGCCGAGGCGGCATAATCATGATGAGCATGAGAAAAGTTCTAGCGGTTCTGTTTTCGCTCGCGGCCGGGCCGGCGTTCGCCCAAGGCACGCCGGCCGGCAACAGCGGCGATTTTCAAACCAATGCCGGCAGCCTGCGATTCGGTAGCGCAACACCGGGCACCGGGGTTGCAAGCGCATTCCAGAATCCAATCAACGCCGCGAGCGGGTTTGTGACGTACTCGGGAGCGTTCGGCACTCCGACATCACTGAATCTGACCAATGCTACCGCGCTGCCCACTACGAGCCTCACGGGGGCGCTACAGGCGGGTCAATTCCCCGCCCTGACCGGAGACATCACGACATCGGCCGGCGCATTGGCGACCACCCTAGCGACGGTAAACGGCAACGTTGGCTCGTTCGGGTCGTCTACGTCATGCCCGGCATTTACCGTAAACGCCAAGGGCCTGATCACCGCGGCATCGGCCTCCACATGCGCTCCGGCGATCGGGAGCATCACGGGGCTCGGGACGGGCGTTGCTACGGCGTTGGGCGTGGCAGTCGGTTCGGCCGGGGCTCCCGTGATCAACGGCGGTGCCCTTGGTACGCCTTCAAGCGGCAACGGCACCAACCTGACAGGCTTGGTTTACACGGCACTTCCTGCGCTTTCCGCAAATCAGATTTTGGGAGCCCTGACGGCCACGACACCATCCGGGCAATCTGTTCCCTCCTGCTCCGCGGCGAATAACGCCCTGATTTGGACTAGCGGCACCGGTTTCGGCTGCAACACGATATCGGCCGGCGCTATATCGAGCGTATCAAACGCGGATGGCACACTGACTATAAGCCCGACTACGGGCGCGGTGGTGGCATCAATCGCGCTCGGCCACGCGAATACGTGGACCAACGTTCAAACATTCAACAGCGGCGACTTGTCGGCAACAGCGCCAGCTTTTGCGGGAACGTTTACTGGCACCTATACCCTCGGCGGAACGCCATCGATCCCGGCAAGCGGACTGACCGGGACGGCGCTGCCATCCGGCATCGTTTCATCATCGCTGACATCGGTTGGAACGCTGTCGACGGGCACATGGCAGGCTACGTCGGTAGGCCCACAATGGGGCGGCACTGGGCAGAATTTCTCAGCATCGACCGGGGTTATCCAAGCCTCAAGCGGGACATTTTCCGCCACAACCACACCGACCATGACGGCGACCAACGTCACCGGCATTCCACCGCATCAGATATCCTCGTCACTTGGATGCACGAGTACAACCGGGTCATCATCTAGCACGGCCTATACCTGCTCGACATCGCCTAGCTTCACGCCGGCCAATGGCGACCAAATATTCTGGCTGCCGGGCACGAACGATGTAGCCAACACTACAACGACGCCGACGCTCAACGTCAACGGCACGACCGCCTATTCGATCGTCGGCAACGGCCTGTCAAACCTGCTGCCTGCGGATGTCGGCAACGGAGCGGCGGCGCAAGGATACCAGTTGGAATATTCGACGGCGGCGGCGGTGCCGTGCTCCTCTCATTGCTGGGTGCTGGATAGCGGGACTCGCAACAACGGCCTGTCAACTGCTACGGCTACCGGCGGTCCGGCGCTCGACGCTTGGTATGCGTGGCTGCGCAAGGTCTATACGACCGTGGTTGGTGTCCGCATCCACGGCGACAGCATCGCCTCCTGCTACCAGACTGATCCGGGATGCTCAACCTACGGACCGCAATACGCGGGCAACCGCTGGCCGTCGCTGCTGCTGCAAGCGGCGACACAGGCGGGCATCCCGATCTATGGCAACGGCATCCAGCCCTGCATCGGTACGGTCATATCGGCCGCGTTCGAGCTTCAGGGGCCGTATACATCGACCGGAACGATCTCCAACGGTAACCAAGTCGGTCCGAGCCAAGCGACCGGCGCTCTGACCGGAGGCTCGATCTGCTCGATGTCGGCGGGCGCGACGATAACCTATCCAGCCGGCCACACGTTCTACGCGGCGCGATTTTATTGCGGCCAGGGGTCCTCTAGCGCCACGATTGCCGTCACTATCGGCGGCACTAGCGTCGGCAACATCTGCGCCTCGACGGGGTCGGCATCGGTCAACGAGGTCACATTCAACAATCCGGCTGGGACGACATCGGCTCAGATCGTGATGACCGCGACGGGGGCCGGGCAATTCTACGGCCTGGAATTGCAATACACTTCCGCTAATTACGGCCTCGTCATCCACAATGAAAGCGTCGGTGCCGCAAACAGTTATTTCTTTGGTGCCAACACCACGCAAAACCTGGGCTTCAACGATCTCCTGTCCGGTGCCCACGCGCTCGAAATTTGGTCGCTCGGCGTCAACGATCAGGCCGGCAACGTGAGCGCGGCGAACTACACGACAAATATGGACTACGTGCTCAACCACGAGCAGGCGCTCGGATCGTCCACCCTGGTCGCCAACGAATATGTCTGGACCGGTACGGGATCGACCAATACCAGCCTACGGCCAACGGCATTGACGAATGCAAATTCGCTCTCGAACCCGCTGCCGTCTGACTATCTCGATTTCCAGGATGTGATCGGACCGATCACCCCGGCGCAATCCTACGCGATGGGGTGTCTGCAATCCGATCTGACCCACGAGTCGGACCTGTGCGCGCTGGCAATGTACCAGATGGTCACGCAGCATATTTTCCTAGGTCGCGTAACGCCTACCGGCGCTTGGTCGTTCGGCACCAACGCAACACAGGGCGGCTATACGTACGGCTATGAGGCGTTTCAAAATTCGACTGATGCCAACCCTAACTTCCGGATTCAGGGTTGTTTCTACTCATCGTTAGTGACGTGCAACGTCGATCACGGCACGACGCCCAGTGGAAACTGGCTGTGGGGCATCAATGGCGCGACGGCGCAGACCGGCATTGGCGGTGATGGCGGCGTTCTATCGATAGGTTCGTATTACATCGCCTATGGCGCTGCCAATGCCCAGACGCCGACCGGCTACCCGCTGACAATCGACTACAGCAACCACCTAGTCACCCGGCCCTACAACATTATTCCGCTGCTCAGCACCTACACATCGAGCGGCACGGCCGGCACCTATACCAACGTCTCCGATGGCACTCGGACCATGCAGTTCGCGCTTAACGCGACGGAGTTCAAGAACATCCACTGCGATTTCACCTACGGTGCCAGCGCGACCAGCGTCGGCGTAGAGTTCAAATGGACCTACAGCGGCACGATGACGCTGTTTCATTCGCGCATGTCCTATGACGCCACCACGGCGACGGCGGGCGCGGCCAACATGATCTATGCGCCGGTTGTCACGGCCGTGGCCACCCAGCAGCCGACCACGCCGACGACGGTCAACACCACGACCGCGCAATACGAGGTTCAGCTCGACGTCGATGCCTATACCAGCACAGCGGGCACCCTGAATCTAACGGCCGCGCCATCAGCGACCGGCACCATCAATTTTCCATCCGGCGAATGCAGGGCGGAATAGCGGACCGCAGTAAAACGAGTAGTGGAGTGTAGCTGGTCTCAATCCGTTATATGCCACTGTTCTTTTCCTGCGAGTGAGGCGCGCAAATAGCGGGTAGCCATGACCTTCAAGTTCGTCGGCGATCCGGCCCTTAACCTCAAGAGTTGGTTCGACCCGACGAATACGCCGGCCGGGTGGGTTGATCCGTCGTTAGTGTCTTCTACCGCGACGACTACCCCGAATGTTTACGCCAAGAGTGTCACCGAGGCCGCGTCTGCGGCTGATACGGTTTTGGATCTAGCCAAGCTTGCTGTCTCGATAACCGAAGCGGCAAGCGCTGCGGATACGACTACCGATACCGTCAAATTCTCGCGGGCAATCTCCGAAACAGCATCAGCCTCCGATGTTGTTTCCGACACGGCTAAATTTCCACGCACAATAACCGAGGCAGCGTCGGCAACCGACACAGTTTCGGATACCGCCAAATTCCCTAGAACGGTTACTGAGGCGGCGGCGGCATCTGACAGCCTATCGGCGAAGCTCATAGGCGGCGCGGCTGTCACCGAGGCAGCTACCGCATCGGACACAGACACGGCGCACGAGAAAGAAGTTGTCTCAGTCTCCGAGGCGACAACTAGCCAGGACTTTCCCACGGCGCGCGTCGTAGATGCCTCCGCAATCACCGAGGCGGCCACCGCAGTAGATGCCCCGACATCCCATATCAAAATTCTCGGGGCGATATCCGAATCGGTTAATGCGCAAGATCATGCAACGATTGGCAATATTTACGCGGTAGGGGTTACCGAGGCTGCACATGCGGCTGATTCTGTATCGGGCAGGTACGTCCCCGGCACCGTAGTAGGGGCGCCGGCTGTTGGTCTCTGGCCCGACAATACCCTGATTGATGGGCAAATTGAGTTTCCGCTATTCGAGTTGTCCGGAAGCCTGAGAAGAAGCGGGAAACCGCCGCGCAAACGGGTCAAAACTCAACCGATAGCCGCGCAACCGCCGCGCATTCCCTTGACCACTGCCCTAGCCGGCGAAGCGACGATTTTCCAGATTGATGTATCGGGTAGCATCGAATCGGCATTGATCGCCGAGGACGAAAAAGAACTTTTGTTGCTCCTACTTGCTGATTGACATTGCCAGATTTGGGGAGAATAATCCCCAACACAGCAAAGGGGAGTCCGACATGATCAAAAGCATCTCTTGCGATCGTTGTGACGGGACGGGCCATATGGCCTATTTTGACGCCTGCGATATCCGCGACGATACCGGTAAATGGCCGTTGCGAACCTACGGCTGCATCAAGTGCGAGGGCCTCGGCGAGGTCGATGACGAGGAAACCGAGGATTGCGAGGTATGAACCTGCGAGAAATCAGGATTGCTCTCCGCGAGCTGCGGGACACCGGCCAGACGCTTCCGGAACAGACGTACCGGAGCAAAATCGATGCGATCATCGGATGAAGCCCGTCGCGAACAGTTGCGATCAATCGAGGATGCGCTTCGATGCCCATAAAAATGTCGGGTTACGATTTCAAATCCTTCATAGGGTCGGAAGATCCTAAATACTGGCCCGAAGGGCTCTATGTCGAAGAGGAGCTTTTGCGGGTCAATGGTATAGAGAAAACCTTGGACCTTGCTGGCTCTTCAAATGACGACGATGTCATCGAGATTTTAGGCGGCGCGTTGGCATGGGATGATTTTCAAAGAAATCGCGATAACCCGCCAGGATCATTGGTCTCGCTAGCAAGGCGCTGGCTGAAAGATCAAACCGAAACGCGGGTAGTCATATCGGTTCCGAATGAGCGGTTGAAGGATCTTCCCGCGATTTTGACGCCAATTAAAGCGAGCATCTGCAAATGACCGGCGAACAAGCCGACTGGCTCCGATCGCATCGGGCCGAAGGATACAGGCCGCTCGGGAATACCCCGGGCGGCGCGCGATGGATCAAGGTTGGCATGCTGCATGCAGACGGGACATTTGAGCTCCGTCAGGGGCGGGCGCGGCCATCGGTTCGCGTCGGATCATTCGAGGTGGGCGTCCTAGAGATCGGTGCGGCGCGGGAAATGAGGGGGCCATAAAATGAAGCTTTGGAAAATCTATCAGGACGTTAACACCGGCTATGACACTTATGATAGCGCCGTAGTTGTTGCCGCCACTATAGAGGAAGCTTGCGCAATTCACCCAGGCGGGACCGAATGGACCGGAGCATTTTATGCCACGTGGGCTTCTGATCCGCAGCAGGTTAACGCAATCTGTATCGGAGAGGCCGGTGAGGACATGAAAGCCGGAACGATCGTCGTTGCTAGCTTTGTCGGGTGTTGATCCACCGAGGGGAATATGATGCAGGTTGCGGAAGTCGGTATTTTGATCGGTTCTACCCTTTTGTGGGCGGCAGTTGGTTCATTCGTTCTCACCGATGGATTGCCCCTCAATCGGCCTAGGAAGGCTATTGTTGTCGGTTTGCTCGCGCTATGGCTCACCATCATCCTTTGCCTCGCGGCTTTTGCACGCGACCCTGACGGGCGCTACGCGGCTTCCCCGCTCAAACCTTGGTTTGACCGTCTATCAAGCAAAAAGGGCCTTTGTTGCTCGGATGCAGACGGCACCGCACTCTCCGATCCAGACTGGAAATCAAACGGCGGTCATTATCAGGTGCGGCTTGAAAACCGATGGATTGACGTTCCGGAAGATGCGGTAATCACCGAGCCGAACCGAGCCGGCCGCACGATGGTCTGGCCGGTCTATTACCGCGGTATGGAGGATTCGGACACGCGGATAGAGATCAGGTGTTTCATGCCCGGGAGCATGGGGTAATGCCCGGCAACCGTCCGGT
>Ga0302155_10002085_pt1 | contig 13858 bp, 14 predicted proteins | sample I_Bog_N3_1_FD_193508 | JGI IMG/M metagenome (GOLD analysis project Ga0302155, IMG submission 193508) | Peat permafrost microbial communities from Stordalen Mire near Abisko, Sweden - I_Bog_N3_1 | ecosystem: Environmental > Terrestrial > Soil > Wetlands > Peat | place: Sweden: Abisko, Stordalen...
GCATATCTTGGGCGCACGGGTTGTTTTCGACAGAAAGCGGCAACCCGTAGTGCCTTTTAGGATAGCGTCATAATCTACGAAGGCCAAGATGAGTATTCGGCTAGAACAGTTGGTCGAAAGCTTGGGGGGCCAGCTAAAAGGCGATGCGCAGATCAGTGTCATTGGTATCGCACCGCTTGACGCAGCTACGGCGCTGCATGTCACCTTTCTTTCCAATTCCAAATTTCGTGCACAAGCTGAGCAAACGCAGGCTGCTGCCTTGATTTTGTCTGAGGCTGATGATGCCGCGTTGCTTGATTATCCCGGCGCACGTATTGTTAGCAAGAACCCTTACGCCTATTTCGCCAGAGCGGCACAATTGTTTGTCGCTCAGGCGGCGGCTCCGCTGGTTGCCGGTATCCACGCCAGTGCCTGTGTCGATGGCACGGCTCAGATTGCCGCCAGCGCGGTGATCGGTCCGCAGGTGGTGATTGAGGCAGGGGCCGTCATTGGTGAGCGCGCGGTGATTGACGCAGGTAGTTACATTGGCCGCAACGCACGGATCGGTGCAGATACACATTTCTACGCACGCGTTACCGTCCATGCAGGTTGCGAAATTGGTGAACGCGGCATTATTCATTCGGGGGCAGTCATTGGTGCCGACGGTTTCGGTTTCGCCAATGACAGTGGTGAATGGATCAAGATTCCGCAAGTCGGTCGCGTGATCATCGGCAATGACGTTGAAATTGGTGCCAACACCACGATAGATCGTGGTGCCTTGGCCGATACTGTGTTGGAAGACGGGGTCAAGCTGGATAATCAGATTCAGATTGCCCACAATTGCCATATTGGTGCGCATACAGCTATTGCCGCCTGTGCCGGTATCGCCGGCAGTGCCCGTATTGGAAAATATTGTTCGATTGGCGGCGCAGCCATGATCCATGGCCATATTACGATCGTTGACCGGGTTCATGTCTCGGCTGGGACGCTGGCCTTGCGGTCGATTCTTGAGCCGGGGCAATATACCGGTTTTTATCCTATCGCCAAGCATGGAGATTGGGAAAAATCAGCGGCATTAGTGCGTAATCTGAGCACAATGCGTGAGAAAATCCGAGCGTTGGAAAAAACGGTCAAATCGCTTTCAGAGCAGAATATAGAGCAGAACAATGAATAGTCTCGACATTAATCAAATCAAAGAATATCTCCCGCATCGTTATCCGATGCTGCTGGTCGATCGTGTCCTTGCCTGGGAAAGTGGCAAGGACATCACTGCCATCAAGAATGTGACCGTCAATGAAGAGTTCTTCAACGGTCATTTTCCGCACAAGCCGGTCATGCCTGGTGTGTTGATGATCGAGGCGCTGGCGCAGACAGCTGCGTTACTCTCGTTTTTGACCGAAGGCCGTAAGCCTGATGCCAGTACGGTGGTCTACTTCGTTGGTATCGATAATGCTCGCTTCAAGCGTCCTGTCGAGCCCGGTGATCAGCTCAAAATGCATATTGAAATTACCCGTCGCGCGCGTGGTATCTGGAAGTACAAGGCAGTTGCTACTGTTGACGGTCAAGTTGCTGTCGAAGGTGATCTGATGTGCACCATGCGTAACGCCAATGACGCCAGCCAGGCCGGCTGATCGGGTCTACATATGTCGCTCATTCATCCTACCGCGATTGTAGAAGCCGGTGCGCAGCTCGATTCATCGGTCGAGATTGGCGCTTATTCGGTGGTTGGTCCGCATGTACGTATCGCCGCCGGTACCAAGGTCGGTCCACATGTCGTTATCGAGGGGCATACCACGATAGGGCGGGACAACCAGATTTTCCAGTTCAGCTCGCTGGGTGCTGCCCCGCAGGACAAAAAATATGCCGGCGAACCAACCCGGCTGGAAATCGGCGATCGCAATACTATTCGCGAATTTGTCACCTTTAATCTGGGCACTACCCAAGACGCCGACGTTACGCGCATTGGCGATGATAACTGGATCATGGCTTATGTACATATCGCCCATGATTGCCAGCTCGGTGACAATATTATCCTGGCCAACAATGCCACCCTGGCAGGGCACGTCCATTTGGGCGACTGGGTGTTCCTGGGCGGGTTCACCTCAGTGCATCAGTTCTGCCATATTGGCGCACATGCCATGACAGCCTTTACGGCTGCCGTCAGTCAAGATGTGCCGCCGTTTGTGACGGCCGCAGGCAATCGTGCTGTGCCGGCTGGCATCAATAGCGAAGGTCTCAAGCGCCGTGGTTTCACGCCGGAGCAGATAGCTGCGATCAAGCGTGCCTATAAAGTGGTTTATCGCTCCGATTTGCCCTTGGAAGAAGCCAAGCTGGCATTGCAGCAGCTCGAAGAGAAGTCGCCAGAGGCGGTGGAATATATTCGAATGATGCGAGAATTCATCACTAGTTCTGCTCGTGGCATTATCCGCTGATATGCGTATCGCCATGGTCGCCGGCGAAAGCTCCGGCGATCTTCTGGCTAGCCGCCTGTTGTCGGGTCTGCGTATACGCTTGCCGGATGCGCGTATGCATGGCATCGGCGGCCCGCATATGGCGGCGCACGGTTTTGTCAGCGACTGGCCGATGGATAAATTGACTGTGCGCGGACTGTTTGAAGTCGTGCCGCGTTATCGCGAAATCAAAGGCATACAGAATGCCCTGCGTGATCAACTCCTGGCCGAGCGCCCTGACGTCTTCATCGGCGTCGACTATCCAGGTTTTAATCTGGGACTGGAGCTGCAGTTGCGCGAGGCGGGCATTCCCACCATGCATTTTATCGGTCCGCAGATCTGGGCCTGGCGCGGTGGACGGATCAAAAAAATCGCCCGCGCAGTTTCGCACATGTTGGTCATTTTTCCGTTTGAAGAAGAAATTTACCGCAAGGCCGGCATACCGGTGACTTATGTCGGTCATCCGCTGGCCGAAGTGATCCCGATGATGCCGGATCAACCGAGCGCTCGCAATGCTCTCGGCTTGCAACAACAGCGCCGCGTAGTGGCGATTTTGCCCGGCAGTCGCATGTCTGAGCTCAAATACAATACCGCCAGTTTCCTTGGTGCGGCACGCTTGTTGGCGCAGCGCGAACCGGGACTGCAGTTCGTGGCGCCGATGGCAGGAGAGCGCCAGTGCGCCTATTTTGAACAGCTGGTAGCCCAGACGGGCAGTACAGAACTAGGTATTCAAGTCGTCAGCGGTCAATCGCACACCGTTATGGAAGCGGCCGACGCCGTGCTGGTGGCTTCTGGTACAGCATCTCTGGAAGTGGCCTTGTACAAGAAGCCGATGGTGATAGCTTATAAGATGAATCGTGCTTCCTATGCCATCATGCGGCACATGAATTATCAGCCATGGATCGGCTTACCCAATATTCTCGCGCGCGAATTTCTGGTGCCGGAGCTGCTGCAGGATGCAGCCACCCCACAAGCATTGGCAGAGGCACTGTGGCGCCAGCTTGATGATGATGCCCATGCGCAGCATCTGAGGCAGCGCTTTACCGATATGCACCACACGTTGCTGCGTGATACGGCCAATGCCAGCGCTCAGGCAGTCTGCAACTTACTGCAGCGTCAGCAAGCGCGGCTGGCCTGAAATTTGAAGATCACCAAGACAGATATGGCCAAGAAAAGCGACACTAATTACCCTCTATTTAGATTGGACGACTACGCAGGTGAAGTACTTTGCGGCGTCGATGAAGCTGGCCGCGGCCCTTTAGCTGGGCCAGTATATGCTGCTGCCGTCATTCTCAATCCGGCGCGACCCATCGTCGGCTTGCGCGATTCTAAAAAGCTCAATGAAGCCAGACGCGATGCGCTGGCACTAGAAATCAAGGAACATGCGATCGCCTGGGCCATCGCAGAATGTTCGGAAGAAGAAATCGACCGGCTTAATATCCTACAAGCCAGCATGCTGGCCATGCGGCGTGCCGTCGAAGCGCTGGCGACCTTACCCACGCTGGCACTGATCGACGGCAATCGTTGTCCGGTCATGGCGATTCGTTCTGAAGCCATCGTTAAGGGCGATGATAAGGTGCCCGCCATTTCAGCTGCCTCGATTCTGGCCAAGACAGCGCGCGATGCGGCTCTGCACGTGTTGCATGGACAATATCCACAATATGCTTTCGACCAGCACAAAGGTTACCCGACCGCCTTGCACATTGAGCGCTTGCGGCTGCACGGCGTGTCGCCGGTGCATCGCAAATCCTATGCGCCAGTGCGTGCCTTGTTGAATCGCTAAGCCGGCTGCCATGAAATCCATTACCTCGCGCGACAATTCGCTTTATAAAGAGCTCAAACAGTTGGCCACCAGCGCGCAGGTGCGCCGCAAGGCCGGTCGCAGCTTGCTTGATGGTGTGCATCTGGCCGAGGTTTTTATGCAGCAAGGCGGTTGTGCCGACTATTGCGTGGTGGCAGAAAGCGCCGTCTATCATGCCGAGGTGGCACCGCTGTTGGCGCAATGCGAAGCAGCGGGCAGCCAGTGCATTACATTGCCGGATGCCTTGTACCAGGCACTTAGTCAGGTTGAAAATGGCGTCGGTGTATTGCTGGTGATCGCGACCCCGCAACCGATGGCGCCGCAGCAATTAATGGCCTCGGCAGTGTTGCTGGACGGCTTGCAGGATCCCGGCAATCTCGGTTCCATCTTGCGCAGCGCAGCCGCAGCCGGTATTACTCAGGTATTCTGCTCCCCGGGAACTGCGGCAGCTTGGTCGCCCAAGGTATTGCGGGCCGGCATGGGAGCGCATTTTTTGCTGCAAATTATTGAGAATGTCGATTTGCTTGCGCTGTGCAATGGCAGTGCCATTCCGGTGTTGGCGACCAGTTCGCATGCACAACACACGGTTTACCAGACGGATCTGAAGCAAGCAGTGGCATGGTTGTTCGGTCATGAAGGTCAGGGTGTTGGCGCTGCCTTACTGGCTGCAGCGAGCACCAAGGTCGTGATTCCCCATCTGGGGAAAATGGAGTCACTCAACGTAGCTGCTGCGGCTGCTGTCTGCTTCTTTGAGCAGGTGCGTCAGCGCAGTAGTTCAACGTAATATCATGGCGACACTGTCGGCAGGCCTTGATCTGTATGCCTATTTCCTGGGACGATGGCAATTTACCCGCACCATGCATGGTGCTGATGGCAACCTCATCGGCAATGCCGAAGGGGCTGCGCAGTTTCATGTACAGGATAAGCATTCTGCTTTGCAATATCACGAAACAGGCCAGCTGCATTTGGCTGCGGATGCACGTGTGATTACGTTTTCACGGCGCTTCGATTATCAGTTCGAGCCGCAACAAGCCTTGCTTCACGTGCTGTTTGCTGATGGTCACCAGCAAGGCCAGTCCTATCAGCATTATCGTTATGATATTGAACGCCATGCCTTACTGCCAGTGCAGATCCATGTATGTGCTCGCGACCATTACGACGGCCTGTATCAACTTATTGATGATAAGCATTTCGATCTACATACCCGCATCGCAGGGCCGCACAAGGACTATGTGCTGGTGACGCATTTCACCAGACCGGCAGTTGCTTGAGTCACTGGTCTGGGAGAAGTGAGTGCAAATTGATCAGCGCATTTCCGGCTTGATTTCTTGCAGAATGGTGGCCGCGATTTCTTCAATCGATTTGGCAGTAGAAGACATCCAGCGTATGCCTTCGCGGCGCATCATTTTTTCTGCCTCATTGACTTCATAGCGGCAATTTTCCAGGGCCGCATACTTGCTGCCCGGCCGACGCTCATTGCGCACTTCGCACAAACGCTCGGGCAAAATCGTCAGGCCGAATATTTTCTTCTTGAAATCGACGAGGCCACTGGGCAATTTTTCTCGTTCGAAATCATCTGGAATCAGTGGGTAATTGGCCGCCTTGATGCCGTATTGCATGGCCAGATACAGACTGGTTGGCGTTTTTCCCGAACGGGATACACCCACCAAAATGACATCCGCAGCAGACAGATTCTTGTTGGACTGGCCATCATCATGTGCCAGCGAAAAATTGATCGCCTCGATTCGGTTTTTGTACTCTTCCGAATCGGCTGTATTGTGACTACGGCCGATAGTATGGGTCGACTTGACACCGAGTTCCTGCTCCAATGGTTCCACGAAGGTCTGGAACAAATCCATATGCATCGCCCTGGACTGGCGAATCACTGCCGATAGATCAGACTTGACCAACGTCGAGAACACGATGGGAGCTTTGCCGTCCACATCGGCGACTTCGTTGATGCGACGGGTGGCGTCGTAGGCCTTGTCGAGCGTATCGACAAACGGCAATCGAATCTGTTTGAAACGCAGGTCGAACTGGCTCAGTACGGAATGCCCAAGCGTTTCTGCAGTAATGCCAGTACCGTCGGAGACGAAGAAAACGGTGCGGTTGCCTGAAGGCAGTGATGTGGGGCAGGAAGAAGAGGCGTTATCGAGCATGATGTTGTCAAAAATAAACATTAAAAAATGCGGTGCTGAATGAAAAAAAGCTCGGCTACGCTGTAAAATGCGATGCAACAGATTGAGAAGCTAGCTCAAAATGATCCTGACAGTGCTGCGTAAGTTGACCGAATGCATCTGGATGTTTGCCCTCGCAAACACCTTCGGTACTGGCGCGCGCCGCTTGTATCAGATCCTGAGCCTGCACATTGCATCAATTATGTCGCCTTCGTCCAAAAATAACAAAGAACAAACGACGAAATACGGGCGCACGAAGATTTCTTATCATCAAACTAGAGGTTGTTATGTCCAACGCAGTAAATATGGGTGCTACCCAGGGGGCAGCGTACGTAGTCTCCTTTGAAAATCTTCGGATGACGGATGTCGAATCCGTCGGCGGCAAAAACGCGTCATTGGGTGAAATGATCAGCCAGTTGGCCGGTGCCGGGGTGCGTGTGCCGGGTGGTTTTGCCACCACGGCGCAGGCATTTCGCGATTTTCTCGAGCACAGCACAAATGGTAGTGCCACGCTGGCGCAACGTATAGCTGATCGTCTGGTGACACTCGATATCGAAGATGTGCGTGCGTTGGCGCAAGCAGGTGCCGAGATTCGCCAATGGATTATCGACACGCCTTTCCAGCCGCGTCTGGAACAGGAAATCAAATCCTACTATGACCGATTGGTCGCCGATTCAAGCAGCGAAATGTCGTTTGCAGTGCGTTCATCGGCCACCGCAGAAGACTTGCCGGATGCTTCCTTTGCCGGTCAGCAAGAAACTTTCCTCAACGTGGTCGGCATCGACAACGTGCTCGAGGCGATGAAACAGGTGTTCGCTTCGCTGTACAACGATCGCGCCATTTCCTATCGCGTTCACAAGGGCTTTACACACGCTGAAGTCGCATTGTCGGCGGGTGTGCAACGTATGGTGCGCTCGGACGTGGGCGCTGCCGGCGTGATGTTTACCATTGATACCGAGTCCGGTTTCAAGGATGTCGTTTTCATCACTTCCAGCTACGGCCTCGGCGAAACTGTGGTGCAGGGCGCCGTCAATCCGGACGAATTTTATGTCCACAAGCCGATGCTGGAACAAGGCAAGTTACCGATCATCCGCCGCAATATCGGCTCCAAGCTGATCAAGATGGAATTTACCGGCGAAGCCAAGGCTGGCCGTTCGGTCAAGACAGTTGATGTGCCGGTGGAAATGCGCAATCGTTACTCGCTCAACGATGCTGAAATCGTCGAGCTGGCCAAGTACGCCACCATCATCGAAAAGCACTATCAACGCCCGATGGACATCGAATGGGGCAAGGATGGCCGTGACGGCAAGCTGTACATCCTGCAAGCACGTCCGGAAACCGTGAAGTCGCAGCAAAAAGCCACTGATGCGCAACAACGCTTCAAGCTCAAAGGCTCCAGCAGCGTGCTGGCAATCGGCCGTGCAATCGGTCAAAAAATCGGCGCTGGTCCGGTGCGTGTGATTCGCGATGCTGCCGAAATGGAACGCGTCCAACCTGGCGACGTGCTGGTGGCAGACATGACCGACCCGAACTGGGAGCCGGTAATGAAGCGCGCTGCCGCTATCGTCACTAACCGTGGCGGTCGTACATGCCATGCTGCGATCATCGCACGTGAGTTGGGTGTGCCGGCAGTCGTTGGCTGCGGCGATGCTACAGACGTGCTCAAGGATGGAACTTTGGTCACGGTTTCCTGTGCTGAAGGCGATGAAGGCAAGATCTATGATGGCCTTCTGGAAACCGAAATCACAGAAGTGGCGCGCGGCGAATTGCCTCCGATTCCATTGAAAATCATGATGAACGTTGGTAACCCGCAACTGGCCTTCGATTTCCAGTCGATTCCCAACGGCGGCGTTGGTCTGGCGCGTCTGGAATTCATCATCAACAACAACATCGGCGTGCATCCCCGGGCCATTCTGGAATACCCAAACATTGACGCTGATCTGAAAAAGGCGGTTGAATCGGTGGCGCGCGGTCATGCTTCGCCTAAGGCGTTTTATGTCGACAAGCTGGCCGAAGGAATTGCCACGATTGCTGCGGCCTTCTGGCCCAAGCCGGTGATTGTGCGTTTGTCGGACTTCAAGTCCAACGAGTACAAGAAGCTCATCGGTGGTTCGCGCTACGAACCGGATGAAGAAAACCCAATGCTCGGTTTCCGTGGCGCTGCCCGTTACCTCTCGGCTGATTTTGCTGAAGCGTTCGAAATGGAATGCCTTGCGATGAAGCGCGTGCGTAACGACATGGGTCTGACCAACGTCGAAATCATGGTGCCGTTCGTGCGTACCCTGGGCCAGGCAGAAAAGGTCATCGGCCTGCTCGGCAAGAACGGTCTGACCCGTGGCGAAAACGGTCTGCGCGTTATCATGATGTGCGAAGTGCCGTCCAACGCCATTCTGGCTGAACAGTTCCTCGAGCATTTCGACGGCTTCTCTATCGGCTCCAACGATCTGACCCAGTTGACGCTGGGTCTGGATCGTGATTCCGGCATGGAATTGCTGGCCGCTGATTTTGATGAACGGGACCCTGCCATCAAGGCGCTGTTGACCAAGGTGATCGCAACTTGCCGCGCCAAGGGCAAGTATGTCGGTATCTGCGGCCAGGGGCCTTCGGACCATCCGGATTTCGCAGAGTGGCTGATGAAGGAAGGTATTGAATCGATTTCACTGAATCCCGATTCGGTGATCGATACTTGGCAAAAACTGGCTGGCGCGAAATAAGTGCTGATCAGGCAAGTCTACTTGCTGTAAAACAAGAAACGCGGATCTAATGTCCGCGTTTTTTGTTGCTGCAGGCATATTGGCTGTAAAGTAGCCGCAGATGGAAACATCTCGGTCGCAGACGGCTCCAAATCAAATAACAACGGAGGCAACATGACAGATTGGGCCACATGGTTCGTATTGGCAGGCTTGGCCATTGCTGTGGAGCTATTTACGGGGACATTTTACTTGCTGATGATTGCCATTGGTCTGGCCGCAGGCGGCTTGCTGGCATTGTGCGGCGGCATGGTGGAGTGGCAGTTGCTGGCCGCAGCCATCGTCGGTGTGATTGCGGTGGGCCTGTTGCGACGCAGTCGCTTTGGTCGTCGTCCGACTGTCGACGCTGCCAGTAACCCGAACATCAATCTCGACATTGGTCAGAGTATCCATGTTGAACACTGGAAAAGCAGCGATGAGCAGCACATTGCGCGGGTCCGTTACCGTGGTGCCGAGTGGGATGTGGAACTGGCTTCTGGCAGTCAGGCCCAGGCTGGAAATTTTGTTATTAGAGAAGTGCGAGGCAGTCGCCTCATCGTTTCTCATTCTTAAGGAGGAGTTCCATGTTCGGTAGTATCACGCTCGTCATTTTTTTCATCGCAATCATCTTCGTCATCAAAACCGTCAAAGTGGTGCCACAACAGCATGCCTGGGTGGTCGAGCGCATTGGTAAATATCACGCCACGCTGGGGCCAGGCCTGAACATAGTGGTGCCGTTCATTGATCGCATTGCCTATAAGCATGTACTCAAGGAAATTCCTCTGGATGTGCCACCGCAAGTTTGCATTACGCGTGATAACACGCAACTCCAGGTGGACGGTATTTTGTATTTTCAGATTACCGATGCCATGCGCGCCTCCTACGGCTCGTCGAACTACATTGCGGCGATTACGCAATTGGCGCAAACCACCTTGCGTTCGGTGATCGGTAAGATGGAGCTCGACAAGACCTTTGAAGAGCGCGATCACATCAATACTGCCATCGTCAGCGCCATTGATGAGTCTGCTCAGAACTGGGGCGTTAAAGTCTTGCGTTACGAAATCAAAGACCTGACGCCGCCCAAGGAAATTCTCCACGCGATGCAGGCGCAAATCACCGCCGAACGTGAAAAACGTGCCTTGATTGCGGCTTCGGAAGGGCGCAAGCAGGAACAGATCAACATCGCCACCGGCGAGCGTGAAGCATCAATTGCCAAATCCGAAGGCGAGAAACAAGCATCGATCAACCGCGCCGAAGGTCAGGCAGCAGCAATTCTGTCGATTGCAGAAGCCAGTGCCGAGGCAATTCGCAAAACGGCTGCAGCCATTCAGGCACCGGGAGGCTCAGATGCGGTGAATCTGAAAGTGGCAGAGCAATACGTAGCGGCTTTTGCGCAACTGGCAAAGACAAATAATTCGATTATTGTGCCGGCCAATCTGGGTGACATAAGCTCCTTGATTGCGACGGCAATGCAGGTAGTGAAGTCGCAGGGGAAGTAACTGTTTTATTGTTTGTCGGCCGAGACAAACTACTTTCTTGATAAGTGTAAAAGCGCCTCAATGACAGTCTGTCATTGAGGCGCTTTTTGCTTTACATTTTAGTCAATGCATTCAAATTGGTGCCTGGTGTGCATACAAAGATTGTTTCTTCTTTTGCGGGCACTACGACGCCAAGCAATGCCTATTCGTTGCCGTATAAAGCGAGGTAGTGACGCCTTCATAGAGGGTGCTTGATCTATGCACGCTCACTGAGATCCGGTGATGCCGTTAATGCGTCATACGGCAAGATGATTACCACACACAGTCCCTGGTCGACACAATTGTGAGCCGTGATGCTGCCGCGGTGGGCTTCTATGATGCGGCGCGCGATGGTCAATCCCAGGCCGTAACCGTTACTGTTTTTTTGTGTACGGCTGCTGCGGAAGAATGGTTCAAAAATCAACTGCAATTCATCTTCAGGGACGCCTGGACCATGGTCGCGCACAGAAACCAAGAGCTGCTGTTGTTGACTGTCGACTCGTGCATCAATGGTCACCGTGGTTTCGATGGCAGTTTGTTTGATGGCGTTGCGCACCACATTTTCGATGGCGCGGTGGAGTAGTTCCGCCCCTCCCGTGATCACCGCATCACTGCGTACCATGCCTTCGACATGTCGATGGTTTGCTTCGCCTTCGAAACGGGCATCATCGATGATTTCTCCCAGCAGCTCTTCCATGCGAATATGGTCTTCCATGGCGCCGGTAACGCCAGCTTCCAGGCGCGACAAGGTGAGTAATTCACCGACCAGCTTGTCCATGCGGATGCCTTCACGTTCGATGCGTTCAATGGTGATCGGCATTTTTTCCGGTTGCAGACGGGCCAGACCGATGGCAGCCTGCATGCGCGCAATCGGTGAGCGCAATTCATGTGAGACGTCGTGTAGCAGGCGGCGTTGACTATCCATCAATGCACGCAGTTTATCGGTCATGCTGTCGAACTCTCGACCCAGATCGGCTAGTTCGTCATTGCGCTTACCCATCAATGGTGCCAGACGTTCATTCAGATTACCGGAGGCGGCGCTGGCGAAGGCTGATTTGAGTTGGCGAATAGGCTGTGAAAAATACCAGGCCAGCAACATCGCGAAAAACAGGCTGGCAACCGTAGAGGCCAGTATTGGCATGATTGGAAAGAAGAACGGCGACGGCGAATTTCCGTGACGCAGCAACGGACGCTCATCCGCACCAGTAGAGGATGTCAGGAACAACAGATAGGTATGGCCGTCCGAGGCATGGACCAGCTCGACAATGCGATGCTCGCTTTCGCTATTGAGCAGACTGCGCGCTTTTTCGATCAAATGAGCTGGAACATGGCGTCCGAGCAGTTCGTGCTGTTCTTCATCAACGGCATAAATACGATGGCGCTTGGCGCCCTGAATCATCTTGCGTAGCGCCTCGGTGCCGCCATATTCCAGAGTCGCTGCTGTTGCCTTGATGAGGAAGACAGCAGGGGGGCTTGAGTCAATTTCTGTGGCGCTTTGGTTGCGCTCACGATTTTCCAGAGAAAACATGAGGCCAACACCAATGGAGGCGCTCATCTGGGCCACCATGATGAAGAAAAAGAACTTCCAGAACAGACGCCCCATCCATCACTCCTTGATGAATTGGTAGCCTAATCTGTAGACGGTCTGAATGCAGGATTTGTCGCTGCCGAGGCTGGCAATTTTCTGGCGGATGCTGCTCAGGTGCACATCAATATTACGGTCGAAACGCGCCAGCGGGCGCCCCAAACCTTGCTCCGAGAGATGTTGTTTGCTGACTGGCTTGCCGGCATTGCGCGCCAGCACTTCGAGCAGGTTGAACTCGCTGCTGGTTAATTCCAGCGGCTGGCCGGACCAGGTGGCGCGGCGTTGTTCCGGCCACATTGACAAAGCCCCGACTGCCAGTGGCGAGTACGGGCTGTGATCCGAGTTGTCCGATACCGTGCGGCGCAAGATTGCGCGCAGGCGTGCAGTCAGTTCACGCGGAGTGCAGGGCTTGGGCACATAGTCATCGGCGCCGAGTTCGAGGCCAATGATGCGGTCGGTATCGTCACCCTTGGCCGTCAGCATGAGTATGGGCAGATTGCTTTTGGCACGGATGCGACGCAAGGTTTCCAGGCCGTTCAGACGTGGCATCATGACATCGAGCACGGCAATGTCATATTGGTTGCTGAGCGCTTCAGCGACTCCGGCTTCACCATCGTACACAACGCGGACTTCGAATTTTTCTTGCTCCAGATATTCTCTGAGCATGTCAACGAGTTCAATGTCGTCGTCTATCAGCAGTACTTTTGACATCGTCGTTTGTTCACCTTCTTAATGTGCGAGTGTGCTTGGAATGGTCGCCATCATATTCCCAAACAATGACGCGACGATATGTCCGTAACGATTGGTGCCACCGTGCTTACAATATTTTACTTTGCTTTCATTGCACGTAAATATTCAATCCTCAATAAAATTTCCATTTGGAAATGTTATTTGTTTGCAAAGGTGGGCGAACATCAGCCCGGCTCGTATGCACTTCCACGTTAGTCTTTGATGGTGGTTTAATGGCTGCAATTGAGACTGAAATGGACCTGATGTATGCAGTATGACAAGTTGTTGCGAGACCCTGCCCATCTGCAAGAATTGATGAGCTTGTTCACGGAGAGCATTACTGCAGAGGTGCAAGACAATGCTGTCGCCGCGCTTGCTGTTCTCGATCGTGCGGTGGCATTGAACCCTTTGTTTCTACCTGCGCGTATGCGCCGTGCCGATTTGTTGCTGGAGTTAGCGCGACATGCTGAGGCGATTGCCGAGTACGACGATTGCTTGCGCTTCTTTCCAACACTGGAGCAGGCCGTGCAATCGCGTCAGCAAGCACTGCTGCTGGCAGTAGCGCATGGTGCACAGGCATTGCAGGAGCGTCCCAATGACATTGGCTTGCTGTGCCGCCAGGCACAATGGCAATTTTCTCTGGAGCGTGGCGACGATGCACTAGCTAGCCTGGACTGTGCGCTGGCGCTTGAGCCTGATCACATCGATGCGCTCAACATGCGCGGTAAGCTCTTGTTGCTGCTGAATCGTCACGAACAAGCCTTGCTCTGCTACGACAGATTGCTGGCACTGTCGCCTGCAGATGCGGTGATGATGTTCAATCGTGGCAATGTTTTGCAAAAAATGAATCACATCCATCAAGCGCAATGGTGCTACCAACAGGCGCTGGTG
>Ga0302155_10002091_pt1 | contig 13850 bp, 8 predicted proteins | sample I_Bog_N3_1_FD_193508 | JGI IMG/M metagenome (GOLD analysis project Ga0302155, IMG submission 193508) | Peat permafrost microbial communities from Stordalen Mire near Abisko, Sweden - I_Bog_N3_1 | ecosystem: Environmental > Terrestrial > Soil > Wetlands > Peat | place: Sweden: Abisko, Stordalen...
GTCGTGCGCCCGCGCGCCAGTTTTTCCAGCCGAAGCCGAGTCTCATCGGATAATGCAATCGCCGCCGCCACACGCATATCGAGGTCCCCCCATTTTATGAGATGACATTCGATATATAACAGACTCTATTTATGGCGGACTACACTAGCCTCGCAGTCGAGTTTTGAGAAGCATGGGCGCAAAAGCAAGCGGGAGCTGTTTCTGGACCAGATGAGCCAGATGGTTCGATGGTCTGAGCTATTGGCGCCGGTTGCGCCTTATGAAACCAGGGTTGTCGTTGTCCGCTAATTCACAAATCTGCCAACCTGAGCGATCAATAAGAGTCTGTCATCCTGAGCACAGCGAGTCGAAGGACCTGCTTTTGTTTTTGCTCGCTCCAGTCCCAACTCAATCATGAAGCGAACCATTGCGCCCTTACAGCGTCTTGCCATCCAAGCTGCTCAACGTCGCATCCGCGGCAGCTCTGCTCCACTCAATCCGCAAATCTTTCACGCCTTGCAGAGCGAATGCCTCGCCGGAGGCAAAATCGCCACAAGGCGCGAATCAAGTGTCTGGAAGGCAAATTCCGGGGTTCCGGTCGAGTTACCGGCCACTCGTCTCCGACCCTGCTTGCACCCTTTCAGCGTCTTCGGCACGCTCTGACCGGGATTGGGGAAAGGTATACCTCTTCAATCTTCCATCTGTTTTGGCTTCCTGTTCGGTACCGCGACTTTCACTTCGTTCGAGGTCGGGCTGACGCCGTTCGTTCCAACCGCAACGATCGCGTACGTCGCAGATTCGCCCCTCTCCGGCGCAGGCTCGGCAAACTGCGGCATGGTTAGTCCCACCGCCACTTGCCTAGCTTCTGGCTCGAGTGTGCTAGACCTCTCGACTCGATAGAACTGCGCTCCTGGAACTGGATTCCAAGTGAGCGTCACGGTGTTGACCACAATCTCCGCCTTCGTTCCTGTGGGCGTCGGCAGTTGCGCCGCAGCTTCAGAGGGCAGCAGACCGTACACGCAGAACTGGCCGGCGCCGACGTTTTCAGAGCCAAAGCTCGCCAGGTATACCTTTCCATTCGCGATGGTCGGCGGCGCCATCTTGGAGTATTCCCCACAATCATCGCGGGCCGGAATCTCAAGCGAATTCCAAAGCTCATGCCGGATATCGGTAGCGTCGTATGCATGCAGGATACCGGGCCGCGATTCATGCCACGAGTCTCCCGTTGCATGAATCGCCGCCCACAAAATGCCGTCCCGGTTTCCATTTGCCGAAAGCGACAGCATGGCGCCTGGGTGCCCTTCATTCGGCACATCGCGCATCGCCGTCGGTGTCTCTATCAGTTTGTCGCCTTCAAACTTGTAGACCTTGGCCTTATCCCGCTGACCCCACACGTAGAACAGGTTGCCCGCGGTTGCACTCTGCCAGTACACAAGACTATGCAGGTGCGACGCCGTGGCTTTGAAGTGCTGGAACGCATATTCGTCGCCAAGGTGCCCCAGGTTGCGCGTGTCCAGCGCATACAGCACGCCTTCCTTGCCCCCGCCGAGAACGAGATGGGTTCCGGGGATCAGCGTCGCTCCCGAAGAGTTGAGATCGTTGTCCTGCTCATCCAACTTAAAGTGGTTGGTCGGCGTGAACCAGTCCAACAGCTTCAGGCGCGGAGACAACTTGAGAAAGCTCTCGCTGAAGTTGTGCACGCCGTCCCAGCTTCCATTGCCGGTCACGACGTAGACATTGCCCTCATCGTCGACTGCGGGGCCTTGGCCCGACTGCCAGATGCTCGCTTCGGAGCCTGTCGGGGAGGTATTGAGCACGCTTATTTGAGCCAGGCTCTTCGCATCGTAGGCGATCAGGAAACCGTGATAGGGATCCTTATCGCAGTGGGAAGCATAACCCACATAAACCGTACTGTTCGCCAGTGCCAGCGCCGGCCGCTGGTTCTGCATCAGCGCATTAAAGCCCGGAGCTTTGATCTCCACTGGACTGCCCGGCAGGTCCGCTCCGGTGGCTAGGTCGAGCGCATGAAGCCGCTGGATGAATCCTGTATGCGGCTGCGTAATTGTACCTGCGCGCGTCAACGCCACCACAAAGAGAACGCCGCGCGCCTTGTCGATCACAGGCGTTCCGACGATTCCCATCTGTCCGTTGATATCGAAGCATTCGAAGTCGGTGCTGTGCACATTCGCCGGCGTTCCGAAATTGACGTGCCAGATCGGCGACGAAGCCTCGCTGTCATTCGCGTCGAATGCGTACACGCTGTTATTCACCGTGGTCACATAAACGATGTCACGTGTCCCACCGCTCACCTCGACGCCTGTCGCAATCAATGGCTGCGTATAAAGCTGATCGTCCAGCACACGCTTGAACAGCATCCCGAAGTGCGCCTTGCTGACGTTCTCCGGCGTCAAGATCGTCTCATGGAGATTAGCGCCTGTCCGCGCATTATCGTTGTGCTGCGTCAGCACATCCACTTGCGCATAGGCGCCAGGCGCGGCGATCAGGCAGAGGCCAGCGGCACATACTATCAAACGATTCGGGCAGGTTCCAGTCATTCGCAATTCTCAAGTCGGGCGAAACCACCAGCGGTTCTATCCAGGAAAGGGTCGGGAAAGCAGTTGCAGGGCGTCTGTTTGAATAGCTCGAGCTTTGAATCTGCTTCAAACAATCTTATTGTATATTCTTCACTCGTCTCGGATGGCTAAAAGTTGTAAGCTTGACACCGAGGAGTTTCTATTCGATGATCCCGTCGCTCCGTGTTTCAAAAGTCTTCCCTGCCGTCCTGAAAAAAGTCGCTCTGCTTGGATGCGGCCTGCTGATGCTTCCTGCCTTCGGCCAGCAGCCGCTGCAAACCCTCCTCGTCGGCGTCGATCGCCGCGCGGCCGCCAGTCTTGACGGAAACTGGCATTACCTGGTCGATGTCCCTCCGGCCGGAGCGCTCTATTCGGGCAACGGCCAGATTAACGACCACGGCTACGCGTTGAATACGCATCCCAATCTGGTGGGCAGACACAACCAGGAGTACGATTTTGCCACCGCGCCCACCCTTCAAGTTCCCGGCGACTGGAATACGCAAGTTCCGCAGCTCTTCAACTTTGAGGGCGTTGTCTGGTACCAGCGCGACTTTGATGCACAGCCCCAGCCGGGCACACGCACGTTTCTGCATATCGGCGCAGCTAACTACCGCTCGCACGTGTGGGTGAACCAGAAGCGCGTCTGCGATCATGAGGGCGGATACACGCCCTTCGATTGCGAAGTTAGCGGGGTGCTGCATCCCGGCTCCAACTTCGTGGTAATTGCCGTGGATTCGACGCGTCTTTTGGACGGTATTCCATCCGTCGGCATCGACTGGTTCAACTACGGCGGCCTCACGCGCGACGTTTCTCTCGTAACCGTGCCGCAGGCTTTCATCGATGATTACGACGTGCACCTGGCCCACGGCCCGCGCTTCGACGCTGACAACATGCAACTGACCGGGTATGTTCATGTGCTCGACGCCCCGGCGGGGACCGCTGTCACCGTCGACATACCGGAAGCGGACGCCAAGACCACCGTCAAGACGGATGCAGAAGGCAACGCGCCCTTCAGCATAAAGGCAGCGAGGCTGATTCTCTGGTCGCCCGATTCGCCAAAGCTTTACAAGGTCCACCTCACGGCCGGCGAGGACAAGCTAACCGACGACATTGGCTTCCGTGATATCCGGGTCGATGGAACGCGCATTCTGCTCAACGGCAACGCAGTTTTTCTTCAGGGCGCTAACATGCACGCGGAGGCGCCTGTCCGCGGTGGGCGCGCCTACTCGCAGGAAGATGCCGATATCCTCTTCGGCTACCTGAAGGAGATGCACGCCAACTTCGTTCGCCTGGCGCACTATCCCCACGACGAGCGCATGGAGCGTACCGCAGATCGTGATGGCATCATGGTCTGGTCCGAGATTCCCAACTGGCAGCACATCTCTTTTGACAAGCCAGAGGTGTACGCCAAGGCCGTCTCGATGCTCAAAGAGATGATCCGACGTGACCGCAACAAGGCCTCAGTGATTCTGTGGTCCGTCTCCAACGAAACGCCCAACAACCCCACGCGCACTAGGTTCCTCACTGACCTGGTTGCCGAAGCCCGCAAGCTCGACGGTACCCGCCTCATCACCTCCGCCATCATCGGACCACGGGCCAGCGGCAATGAGATGCTACAGAACGATCCGCTGTGCGACGTGCTCGACGTGGTTGGACAGAACGAGTACGTCGGCTGGTACGAGATGACTCCGGAACAGGCGGACAGCATTCACTGGACGCTGCCGCAGAAGCCTATCCTGATGAGCGAGTTTGGCGCCGAGGCCAAATTTGGAAACCACGGGCCGGTCGACCAGCGCTGGACAGAGGAGCAAGAGGCCTACGTTCTGGAGCACCAGTTCGTGATGCTCAGAAACATTCCGCAGCTCCGCGGCACGATTCCGTGGGTTCTGGTGGATTTTCGGTCACCTGGGCGCAATATTCCCAAACTGCAGGACGGCTACAACCGGAAAGGGCTCATTTCGGAAAAGGGTGAGAAGAAGCAGGCTTTTGCTCTCTTTCAGAAGGCCTATGCGGAGCACTCACTTGGTAAGGCCGAATAAGTTAATCGGCCCATTTCGCAATGACAAATTGCCACACTGGATTTGCATGCATATGAGAGCCTCATTGCCATGCAGTTTGCGCCGCGAGACGCCCGTTCCAAACGGCGGCTCGCTGCGAGAGGGGATTCACATCGCGACATAAACTATTGCCAGTAAAAGAGATAGGAATCAAGATATACCCAAAGTACACCCTTCGAGAATTTACTGAGGTTTATTGTTGCTGCGCATTTTGTCGCAATTCAATGATCCCAGCCTGAAAGGCGGAGCTTGCATTTGCGAACTCAGTTGACACAGATCTCGGTGGTCGCCTCAAAACCGGCCAAGTAGTATTCACTATGAAAAATCCATGTTTCGTCGAAAGAGGGTCTTCGATGTACGATCTTTCGTGCTGTGTGAGCGCGTTCTCCTCAACGATGTCGAGCGAAACCTCTATAGACGCAAAATCCGTTACCCAGAGCGCCGCTCCATTGTTCTCTTAGACGATAACGACGGCGCGTCCTTCGTGAGTGCTTCGTGAACTAGCGTAAACAACAGACGGCATCTCACCGCATCTCACTGCAACGATCGAGGTCGGAGTTCCGGAAGACATATAGGTTCAGTCTTCAACTAAAGGTGCTCTAACCCCCGCTTTAGCGCTTTGACGACGGCTTGGGTCCGGTCCGTAACCCCTAGGCGCATAAGGATAAGGGTAATATGCGACTTAACCGTAGGTTCTTTTATGTGGAGCTTTTCGCCGATCTCCCGATTGGTTTTGCCCGCAACCATTAAGCGCAGCACCTCGCGTTCTCGCTGACTCAACTCTGAGCTTGAGGATCGCAACGATAGTGTTTGAGTAACAGGTGGGGGCAGAAATCTGTTCCCACCGTACACTCTCCGTATAGCCTTTACAAGGACGTCATGGGACATGCCCTTGATGAGGTATCCCATCGCTCCAGCCTGCAGCGCCTGGTGGATATCCTCGTCTCCTTCATACGTAGTCAGGACTATGATCTTGGCTGAAGGTTTCTTCCGGCGAATGAGCCGGATCGCCTCGACACCGTGGCCGTCAGGCAGACGTAAATCCATCAACGTAAGATCAGGTTCGTGCTCATCAAACAGTCTCACAGCATCGCTCACTGTGCCGGCTTGTGCACAGGCCTCCATGTCTGGCTGCGACTGCAGAATCGCTGCAATGCCGGTACGCGTAAAGGGATAATCGTCAACTACGAGAATGCGTATGCATGTTTCATCTCTCATTGTAACTTCCCTCTTGACCTTTGACGATGGTACTTGGACTCTGCGGTTGCACGCCGCAGTTTCATTACTACCTCGGTTCCGCTGTCTGATTTGCTGTGAATCGTAAGAGTTCCTCCTATACGATTCATGCGCTCGCGCATGCCTATCAATCCATAATGTCCGTCGGCGCTACTGGTCTGGGCCGTTTGAACGAAGCCGATGCCATTGTCGATAACGCTAAGTGTAAGATCCGCGCCGTCAAGCGAAGCCGAGATTTGAATCCATTCAGGATTTGCATGTGACCCGGCATTCGCGATGGCCTCTCGGGTGACCATTAGCAGTTCGTGTCCCGCCGATCCTGAGATCCCACCCATGGGATCGATCCGCTCGCACATGACCGGGATTCCGAAAGCCTGTGTGGCCTGTTCGGCAAGCGCGGCCAATGAGTGAGGGAGATTGATGTCCTCCTCGTCGTTACGACGAAGGTCCCAAACAGCCTGGCGCGCCTCACTAATGGTCGACCGCAATTGTTCCCTGGAAACATTGAAGAGATCGTTGTCGTCGAACGCATCGTCTCGTTGGGTCGCAATTGCCTCCATTAGCATCGATACGCCTATACAGCCTCGAATAACAGTGTCGTGCATCTCCCGCGCGAGTCTGGTCCGTTCTTCGAGTACCACTGCAAAACGGTTTCTCACGCTTCTGAGCCGTAGAGTATAAGCAAGCAAGATACACCCAAGCATCGCTGTCATGAATAGCAGACGGAACCACCAAGTCTGATATACAAAGGGCTTCTTCGTAAAGTCGAAGGATTCTTCCGTGAAAAGATCGGGATGACTTACATCAAAGGAGCGAACGCGGAAGCGATAGGTCCCTGCAGGAAGGTTGGTATATGTAGCAGTGTGGCCAGAGCCAGCTGATACCCAACTATTATCGAAGCCTTCTAGCCTATAAAGGAATCGGATGCCCATTTGCGGTCCGAGGAAGAGCGGCACGAACGAGAAAGCAAGACGTTTGCCTCCTGCAGGCAGCTGAATTCCTTCCTTCACCGGCAGATTTGCGCCATCCAGAGACAATCCCACAATCCTTGTCGTAGGCGTACCTTCAACACCATTTCCGCCGGCAATGACGTGAAGGGCTCCATGATCACTGGCAAACCAAACCGTATCGTCAGGAGCGAGATAACCCGTAGACATTCGGGCACCGCAAAGCTGCACTCCATTCGTCTCATAGGGCATGCGATAAAGAGTGACACTCAGGGGGCGATTCCGATGCAGAGGATCATCATCCATCTCCTCTTCTGGAATAGACGAGATCATCTCCGCGCTAGAAATCCAAAAAACGGCCAGTTCTGTCTTGCAGCATCTGGTAGATGCTATTACTCACAAGACCTTGTGAGGTTGAGTAATGTTCAAGGACGTTATCGCGATTTCGGAAGATGCCATGATCTCTGGTGCCAAACCACATGATGCCGCGTCGGTCTTGTAGTATGGACCATACCTTTTCCGTGCGCAGAGCTGTGGTTGCCGCGTCTTGTAAGAAAGCTCCAGCATGCCACCGGCTCAAACCCAGGTCGGTCCCAATCCATATGTTGTGATCACGGTCCTCGAAGAGACTTCTAACGCTGAAGTTGGTCAAACCGTCTGCAATCCCGTAGCGGGTTATGCCTTTAGTCGTGATGTAGTTGAGCCCAACATCGGTGGCGATCCACATCTCGCCGTGGCCGCTCTCGAGAAAGCCACGGATAAAGTTACTCGATATGGGTTGCGGAGAATCCTTGGAGAAGTGCATGAGCTTTCCGTGATCGAGATGATAGGCGCCACGTCCCCCTGTACCAATCCAGGTAGAACCATCCTTAGCGCGATAAATTGTGCGTATAGGAGTGTCTCCGAGACCAGGAAAACTCAAAGATGTTGGAACCCCGTTTGAGACACGGAAGGCTTTCTGGACAACCATCCAAATGTCGCCGTTCGGTGCGCCCGATATGGTGCCGTACTCAGTACCTGAACCGGGCAACGGAATGAGGCTGATCTGCGTCTTTTCCAAGCGCACTAATCCGTTCTGTGTCCCGAGCCAGATGCGATGGTCGGCGTCCTCGAATATGTTAAGGACGGTCGGGATCTGAATTACACCTGTGTCGCCGATCCGTCCAAATTCTCCATCCCGATAGACCCACAAGCCTTGGCCGACTGTACCTATCCAGATTGTCCCGTCAGTTGTCTGGCGTATGACTTGCACTGTGCAGGAGAGCTCCGGGGCACGCAGGAACTTGCCGCGCACTTGGTGCAATAGACCGCTGGCTGTGCCAACCCATAGTGTCCCATCCGTTGCTGTGAGAAGGCTCACCACCTTGTTCTGGCTATAAGCGCCGGGCAGGGGAATCTCCCGATTTTGCCCCATACCCAGAGCGATGAGATGGGAACCGCCGGCCCAGATATGATGCTCGTGGTCCTCGGTAATGGCGTGAACATCCAAGGCCCCATGCACTCCGGGTTGCTCGACTCGAACTAGACGTTCGCCCTGTTTCAGGAAGAGCCCATTATCCGTTCCAACCTATAAGCGATCCTGCGAATCCTCGAAAATGCTACGCACAAACGCATCCGCTAGCCCATCTTGGGCGGCATAAGTTCTGATAGCCCCCGAGGCCAAGATGTGAAGCAGGCCACCACCTTCGGTTCCGGCCCAAATGGTTCCGTCGCGAGAGAGCAGCAGGCAGAAGAAGCTATTGACAGTGAGTGTCTGTGTCGTCCCGTCATTCAGCGGATTGAATCGGGAACCATCGAATTGCGTTAGACCGCCGGTCGTGCCAACCCATAGATAGCCCTCACGATCTTGTGCGAGGGCCTGAACAATATTCTCCGGGAGACCATCCTGTGAGCGCCAGATGGTGCTCGTGAAATGTGTTGTCTGAGCCAGGGTCGCTAGAGGTGACGAGAGCATTGCCAACAGGAATATTGCGAGCCAGGATATTTGGTCAAATGAGTGGATGAGATCCCGAAGACCGGTAGCACCATTTGTCGTCACCCGGAAGGTCGAATTGGGAACCATCTTAAAACCTCAAGTTTATCGCTGAGAAGGAGAGCGATGACAACGCCTTGATGTGTTAGTACGATTGTTTGCCCACTATAACAGAGGCCTCGGCCAAATCATCAATCATTGGAGCCGGCCGGTGCTCTTGTCTCCGGGGTACAGGATACGCGGGTGGAGCGCCGGGAAACGTAATAACGACATGCTCAAAGATAACGCCAGGGTCCTGGTAGATCAATCGCAGAATATGGTGTCCGGGGCGAAGTGATCCAAGCGAAAGATTGGTTGTGGTCGAGTTACGCAAAACGTTTGCTGACCAGTTCGAAGGCGTATTGTCCGCAGACTCTCCAGAATCGCTCGCGTCGACTATGAGAGGCGATTGCCTGTCGAGTGCGACCGCGTACCGCAATTTGTGCTGAGCATCTACTGGAAATGTTGGCAGCAAAGCCAGAGTGAGGGTCGCTGCCCCTTCACTCGTGGTATCAAAATCATATTCCAGCCATGGGGTGATGGCGATAAGCGGTGGTATCGGCTCGATATTGGCCAGCAGTCCTGGAGACCCATAGCCTACGGACGCTCCGGAAATGCCTAGACCCGGCAGGAGATTCCACGTGGCATTCTTACCATCCTGCTTTCGAGTGAAGTTTGCCGCGTTGATCGAGATAGTTGCATCCTGTTCAACAAATACGGAACGATTGGCCCCACTTTCGGCCGGCGCATGAACCGTATTGCCGGTAAAGCCATTCCACGATGCGGGCAGGGGCGGATCAAGGCTTGCTGTTTCAGCCGTCCGCGGCATTTTGAAGACTTCACGTTCGCGCGGCGCGGCGGACATCATACCGTCCCATTTCCCAGATGCGACTGTATTGTAGCGCTTGGTCAGAGATTGAATGCGGTCATAAGCAGACTTGGCGCGATCTGAATCGATGCGCACCTTTTCGCTCGCGTCACGCGAAGCATCGAGAAAGCTGCGATCAGTCGCGAGAAACTTCTCGTTCTGCGCAGCGGCAGCTTCGACGGGGTATGCAACCAGTTCGAAGAATGCATCCTGGTATTCAGGTGGCAAGCGACCAGCAAGTGCGGCGGCCTCATCGCTCAGCTGCTGCCACGCTTCAGCCCGAGTTCGATTCTGGTCTCCCCATGCCAATGGGTTGAAGTCAGTGCGGTTTATGCCGTCGTTGTATCCATTGAAACCCATAAACTCTGGCTTCCGCGCAAAATTCAACCGATAGTACTGATCGAGGATATTCGCAATTGCTGGCGCAGAGGATGGTGGAAATTGCTCCGCCGCCCATTGTTCAAGAAAGGAGCGCTGATCCACTTGTGCAAGGTGCGGTTCGTCCCACGCTAGCTGTAGGAAGTAATCGATGTCGACTTCGGCGGGCTTAAGGTCGCCGACATTTAGGATCCAATACCTGCGGGCATCGTGGTCGTACGCCTTGGTCATCTCTTCGCGGATGAGGGCCGGCGGCGTAGTGCATAACCATAGATAATCGTGCGGCGCCCCCCAATAGGAGACGTGGTAATACACTCCCGCGCCGCCCGCCCGCTTCTGCTCGGCAAGAGTAGGCAACTGGCGCAGGTAACCGTAATTGTCGTCGGTCCATCCAAGTGTTACCTCATCAGGTACATGCATTCCGGCGCGGTACAAGTCGAGCGACTCCTTGTAGAGCCAGATCACCTGCGGGATTTTCTGCACATCGGCGTTGACATGCTTGCGAAGCAGATTGCGCTGCGCCGATATGACCGTTTCAACCAGTCGCGCCTTATCCTCCACTGTGCCCGTTGCTTCCAAGCCGCTGTCATGCACGCCGCGCATGCCGATGGTGTAGAAATTCTCATAGTGCCCGTTCTCTGCAAGACGCTTTTCCCAATAGGCATCGATTGCAGAGCTATTCAGCTGATAGTTCCATTGTCCATCCCGTTGTTCGTCCCATTCGCCTACGTTGTTTCTCAACAAAGCCTCGGAGTGAGATGACCCCATGACGATTCCCCATCGATCTGCCAACACTGCATTTTGTGGTAGCGCATTAAATGCGAGTGTTCCGGGATGCATCGCGGGCCACAGCGTGTTGGCATGGAGACGCAACAACAACTCGAACACCTGCGCGTAAGTATGTGTGCCGATGTTGCCAATCTCTGGATCCATCTTCTTGGCAGCCCATGGGCGTAGGCCCCAGTCTTCATCGTTGAGGAAAATACCGCGATAGCGCACCGATGGCTCGTGCTGTAAGTGGTTGCCTGTTGACACATACACCGAGCGATGGCGCTCGATAGGAACATCGGCCCACCAAGTCCACGGCGAAACGCCCATCTGTCGCGAGATCGTGAAGAGTGCGAAGGCAACGCCGCGACGATCGCTGCCTGCGATGACCAGAGCTTTGCGAACACCGGGCAGTGGGTCCATGACAACCGTTGTGACCGCGCTCTCCCACTTGTCTTCAATGGCGTTTGTATGCAGCTTTCCCTCGCGGCGCATTTGGTCTATCCCTGTCGAGTGACCAATTACTCCCGCGATAACTAAGTTACGAGGCGGAACGGCGGGCAGCGATGTAAGTACTTGTGCGCCTGTGCCGGCGACGCCTTCCAAATCACGGGCAAACGCCTTGGCAACAACCATCACTGTATCTGGGTCACCGGGAGCCACATAAATAGGAGCGATATGACCGTCACTGATAAGAGCAAATTGATTTGTACTATCCATCTGAACAAATGAAACAAGTCGATCGACCGTATGATGCGTTGCATACGCATTCGTCCTTTGGGCGACTACGGGGTGTGTCGCGAAGAATATAGCGAACCAAAAACAATAACTTGAAAGCTGCAGACGATTGGAAATACATCGGAACAATTGCTTGATTCTGCGCTGCTTCATCCTGTTGAGTGACTGTGTCCGAGTGAACATCACGATTGCTAGAACTCCTTACAGTACGTAACGACTATAGCAGCAAGGCGAGAATTGTAGCGACGAAAACGGTCAACTATTTATTTACGGCAACCATACTTTGGTCGGTTGACACAGATATTTTCGCAAGCCTACCATCTGCTCGATATAGCTGATGAAAGTTGCAAGAGACTAACTTTCTTGACCAGCAAATGTTGCGGACCGCAGCGCCGAGGAGATATTGATTGAATCGCGAATTCTCGCTATATGTCGCTCTTGCTTTTGTTTCTTTTGCGGCTGTCGCTCAGACTCAAAGCGCCGCAATCCCGCGTCTTGTGCATGACGGTGAGCAGACTCAACTTCTGGTTGATGGAGCACCATTCATCATCCTTGGGGCGCAGTCGGAGAACACAAGCGCTTCAAACCTGGAGGATGTTGAAGTTGTTTACCATGATCTCGACGCGGTGCATGCAAATTCGGCGACGATTCCCATTTCCTGGAGCCTGGTGGAGCCTAAGCCGGGACAGTTCGACTTTCATCTGATGGACGGCATTATCGAGGGGGCTCGCCACCACCATCTTAAACTCATACTTCTCTGGTTCGGCACATCCAAGAACGGCCTAATGGGCTTTACGCCCGACTGGGTAAAGGAGGACCGAGCAACCTATTTTCGGGTTCGGGATGCGGGGGGCGACGAGCAGTATAAGATTTCGCCCTTCAGCGAGGAAGCACTCAAGGCTGACCGGCAAGCATTCTCCGCCATGATGCGCCATATTCGCGAATTCGATCAGCATGACCATACGGTTATCTTGATGCAGGTCGAGAACGAGGATTGTTTCTATCCTGAAGACCGCGACTACTCGGCCGCCGCTAGCCGCGCCTTCGCGGGGCAACCGCCATCCGATCTAATGAGCTACCTAGATAAGCAGCGAGAAACCATCACACCTGCATTGCATAGCGCATGGAGGCAGCGTGGCTACCGCATGACTGGAAGCTGGACCGAGGTCTTTGGAGATATGGCGCCGGAGGTGTTTAGTGCCTGGGCTCTCTCGAGCTACGTCGACAAAGTTGCCGAGGCGGGAAAGACTGAGTATGCCATTCCGTATTACATCAATGTGCCTCTCATCAATACGGGGCAGGTTCGGGCGGGAGATTGGCCCAGTGGAACAGCGAACTCTCAGGTCCTCGACATTTGGAAGGCCGTCGCGAAACATATCGACATCATTGCGCCGGATATTTACCGGGTTGATTTTCCGCAGCAGGCTGCCTTCTACAACAGGCCTGACAATGTCTTATTCGTTGCCGAAACCGGCATCGCTCCTTACTATGCGCCCTACGTCTTTACCACGCTTGCAGGTATGAATGGTATCGGGTACACGCCGTTCGGCATCGACCACGGATACGAATTCAAAGAAGGCGCACTGACGGCAGATCAAGCGGCATTGGAGGAGAACTATCGGGTGCTGAGACCTCTACTGCCCATCATCGCCCGCAACCGCTATCGCGGGACTCTTTTTCCGATTGTTCTCGATATGTACCGGCATGAGTCGTTGGCGATACCTCTTGGCGATTCGCTCGCCGCCGTTGTGCATTTCGATGAGAAATTTGTGGCGGATACAGAGGCTCATCGCGGGGGTGGAATCATTATCAAGCTCGCTCCCGACAAATTCATCGTTACAGGGGAGGGTTTTCACATCAACTTCGCAGAGTTAAAAGGACTACCTCGCGATGCCGAGTATATCTCCGTTGAAGAGGGTACTTTCGACGGTGATAACTGGGTAACCAAGCGTGTAGTCACCGGCGACCGCGGGAACGTTTCGCTTCGCCTTCATCAACCTCGCATTCTTCAAGTACATCTTAACCGAACATCGAACTAGCTTTTGGGCTATTGCACTCTACGGCTCAAGGGCAGCAGTAAACGTTTGCCAAAATTAATCCCCAATGTATTCCAACAACGATTCAAACAGTGACGAAAACCAAGAAAAGACGGTTTCGGAAGTTCAGTCAACTAGTGTAGTCCGCCATAAACAGAGTCTGTTATATATCGAATGTCATCTCATAAAATGGGGGGACCTCGATATGCGTGTGGCGGCGGCGATTGCATTATCCGATGAGACTCGGCTTCGGCTGGAA
>Ga0302155_10002092_pt1 | contig 13847 bp, 9 predicted proteins | sample I_Bog_N3_1_FD_193508 | JGI IMG/M metagenome (GOLD analysis project Ga0302155, IMG submission 193508) | Peat permafrost microbial communities from Stordalen Mire near Abisko, Sweden - I_Bog_N3_1 | ecosystem: Environmental > Terrestrial > Soil > Wetlands > Peat | place: Sweden: Abisko, Stordalen...
GGCCACCTTTGCCCTTGAGCATGTCGCTCAGGGATTTGAGAGGACGGTTGGCGGCACCGGTGACAGCGCGACCGTGACGGCCATTGTCATAAAGGGCATCGACAGCCTCCTGGAGCATACGCTTTTCATTCCGGATGATGACCTCAGGGGTCTTCAGCTGGAGAAGTGTGCGGAGACGGTTGTTACGGTTGATGACGCGACGGTAGAGATCGTTCAGATCGGAAGTCGCAAAACGTCCACCCTCAAGCGGCACCAAAGGACGGAGATCCGGTGGGATCACGGGCAGAACGCTCATGATCATCCACTCTGGACGGGTCTTGGAACCAAGGAAGCCCTGGACGAGCTTCAGACGCTTGGCAAGCTTCTTGCGGATCTGCTTACTCTTTGTCTGAGTCATTTGCTTCTCGATCACCACCTGCTCCTCGAGCAGATCGATGTTTTCCAGAAGCTTCTGGATAGCCTCGCCGCCCATTCCGGCAACGAAGTCTTCACCATACTGATCCTCAGCCTCACGGAATTCGACTTCCGTCAGGAGCTGTCCCTTTTCAAACGGGGTCTTGCCTGGATCAATGACGATGTAATCCTCGTAATAGATCACGCGCTCAAGCTGGCGACCGGTAAGGTCGAGCATGAGACCGATGCGCGAAGGCATGCACTTGTAAAACCAGATGTGGGAAACCGGCACGGCAAGGTCGATGTGACCCATGCGCTCGCGGCGCACGCGACTCAGCGTGACCTCGACACCGCAACGGTCGCAGACAACATCCTTGTGCTTGATACGCTTGTACTTTCCGCAGGAGCATTCCCAATCCCGGGTGGGACCGAAAATACGTTCACAGAACAGACCACCCTTTTCAGGCTTGAAGGTCCGATAGTTGATGGTCTCGGGATTCTTGACCTCCCCTTTGCTCCAACCACGGATGGTTTCCGGAGCTGCAACGGTGATTCCGACCTCGTCAAAGGAGGCCTTCTTTGGATCCGCGTGAAGATCAATGGGTGCGAGTGCTGTTTCAGTCATGGCTCTTAGGGTGCTTCTTGGGTGCTTCGCGGGAAGGTTGATTAGGCGGCGGTGTCTGTGAGAGTCGGCAGGGGTGCGGGAGCATTCTTACTTCCCACCCGGACATCAAGTCCAAGTCCCTGCATTTCCTTGATAAGCACATTGAAGGACTCGGGGATGCCGGCCTCCAGGGAGTTGTCCCCCTTCACAATGCTCTCGTAAATTCGCGTACGGCCCTGCACATCGTCAGACTTGACGGTGAGCAATTCCTGAAGCGTGTAAGCAGCGCCATAGGCTTCAAGCGCCCAGACTTCCATCTCTCCAAATCGCTGTCCGCCGTACTGGGCCTTTCCACCGAGCGGCTGCTGGGTGACGAGGGAGTATGGTCCGACGGCGCGAGCGTGGATCTTGTCGGCGACAAGGTGTCCGAGCTTGAGCATGTAGATGATACCGACCACGACCTGCTGGTCAAAGACCTCGCCGGTGCGTCCGTCGATCAGGGTCGACTTGCCGTTTTCCTGAATCCAGGAGAATCCTTCCTTCTGACCGGCTTCCACGAGATATTCGCGAATGCGGGTCTCGGGAATTCCGTCAAAGACCGGGGTGGCAACCTTGAACCCAAGAGCCTTGGCAGCAATGCCGAGATGGGTCTCGAGAACCTGTCCCACGTTCATACGGCTTGGCACGCCAAGCGGGTTGAGCACGATGTCCACAGGAGTACCATCCGGCAGGAACGGCATGTCTTCCTCAGGAACAATCTTGGCGACAACGCCCTTGTTACCGTGACGACCAGCCATCTTGTCACCGACGGAAAGCTTGCGCTTGCTGGCGATGAAGACCTTAACCTGCTTGATGATGCCGGGATCGACATCGTCACCGCTTTCGACGCGGCCAAGATTCTCTTCCTTCTCGTTCTCAAGATCAGCGAAACGGTGTTCGAACTGTCCGATGATCTCGCGGATTTTATTGCGAATTGGGCTCGGATCGATTTCGACCACATTGTAGACACCGGCCAGCTTGCGCAGGAGCATCTTGGTAATCTTGCGATTGGCAGGAATGATGATCTCACCACTCTCGCCGTTGACGACATCGAGAGGAATTTTCTCGCCCAGCAGGACATTGGCAAGAGCCTCGGTAAGCTGCTCAAAGAGCTCTTCCTTGCGCTTCTTATTGTCCTCTTGGATCATCTTCTGCTGACGCTTTGACTCACCGGGGGTCATCTTGGTCTTGGTTGTCTTCTCCTTGGAGGAGACACGCACATCCATGACGATACCGTAGGTTCCGGAAGGAACCGTGAGTGAAGTATCCTTAACATCGGCTGCCTTCTCACCAAAGATGGCGCGCAGGAGGCGCTCCTCGGGAGCAAGCTCTGTTTCGCTCTTGGGAGTGATTTTTCCGACAAGAATGTCGCCGGGCTTCACTTCGGCACCGATGCGGATCACGCCGTCCGGTCCGAGGTTTTGAAGAGCCTCTTCGCTGACATTCGGAATATCACGGGTGATTTCCTCAGGTCCGAGCTTTGTATCACGGGCACCGATCTCGAATTCATCAATGTGGATGGAGGTGTAAATATCCTCCTTCACCACACGTTCGGAGATCATGATCGCATCCTCGAAGTTGTAACCATTCCATGGCATGAAGGCGACGAGCACGTTGCGGCCGAGCGCAAGCTCGCCATTTTCGGTGTTCGGACCATCTGCGAGTACATCACCCTTCTTAACCGGCTGGCCCTTCTTGACGATCGGGTGCTGGTTGATGCAAGTGCTGCTGTTGGAGCGCATGAACTTGCGCAGGTCATAGACATAGACGCCATTTTCATGGTCATCCTTGATCTTCTTTTTCCCTTCGGGAAGCTCTCCAGTCTTGGTGACAATGATGCGCTGCGCATCGACGGAGGCGATGACGCCTGTCGATTCGGAAACGATCACCGCACGGGAATCACGGGCGACCCGGCCTTCCATTCCGGTGCCGACGATCGGCGACTCGGAAATAAGAAGCGGCACACCCTGGCGCTGCATGTTCGAACCCATGAGCGCACGGTTTGCATCGTCATGCTCAAGGAACGGAATGAGGCCTGCGGCCACGGAGACAAGCTGTTTCGGGGAAACATCCATGTACTGGACCTTCTCAGGCTCGATTTCAACGAAGTCGCCACGATAACGTGAGGAAACCGTCTCGCCGAGGAACTTGCCAGTGCTGTCGACAGGCGAATTTGCCTGGGCGACATAGAAGTTTTCATCGCGATCACCGGTGAGATACTCGATGTCGTCATTGACGTGACCATTCACCACTTTGCGGTAGGGAGTCTCGATAAAGCCGAAATCATTCACCCGGGCGTAGGTGCTCAGGGAACTGATCAGACCGATGTTGGGGCCTTCAGGGGTCTCGATCGGACAAATGCGGCCGTAATGGGAAGGATGCACGTCACGAACCTCGAATCCGGCTCGTTCACGGGAAAGACCTCCAGGTCCAAGGGCCGATAGACGGCGCTTGTGAGTCAGCTCTGAAAGCGGATTGGTCTGATCCATGAACTGCGAAAGCTGGGAACGGCCAAAGAAATCACGCACAACGGCGCTCAGGGACTTTGGATTGATCAGCTTCTGCGGTGTGATGTGATCGATGGAAGGATCGTAGAGGGCCATGCGCTCACGCACAAGTCGCTCCGTACGGGAGAGACCGACGCGGCACTGATTGGCAAGGAGTTCACCCACGGTACGGACACGGCGGCTACCAAGATGATCGATGTCATCGGTCATGCCGTCGCCACGACGGAGCTTCAGAAGATAACGCATCGACTCAACGATATCTTCCTTGCGGAGGACACGGTCATCAATCTTGGGATCAAGGCCCAGCTTCTGCTGGATCTTATGACGTCCAACACGACCGAGGTCGTAACGCTTGGCGTCAAAGAAAAGGCGTTTGAGCATTCCGCGCGCATTCTGGACCGTTGGAGGATCACCAGGGCGGAGCTTGCGGTAGATATCCTTGAGAGCCTCTTCCTCATTGTGCGCAGGATCGCGCTTGAGGGACTTGACGATCGTGTCGTCTTCCTTTGTGTCGATGACCTTGACAGTGGTATGACCGGCGCGAAGCAGATCACGGACGATGGCAGGTGTCAGTGGCTCGTAGGCGCGGGCAATGATGGCATCGCCTTCGCGGATGTCCTGCAGAAGCACCTTGGTACCCATCTCTTCCTCGTCGAGTTTCTCGGAAAGTTTGAGTGACTCGATCTGGTAGAAAAGGGCGGCGATTTCCTCGTCCGTGGGATAGCCCAGGGCACGAAGGAACGTGGTGGCCAGAAATTTGCGACGGCGTTTGCGGCGGTCAAGATAGACATAGAGAAGGTCGTTCGTGTCGAACTGAACCTCCGTCCAGGAACCGCGGTCTGGAATGATCCGGAAACCGAAAAGCAGTTTGCCGTTAAGATGGATGTCGGATTCGAAGCAGATACCGGGAGAACGGTGCAACTGGCTGACTACGACACGTTCGGCACCGTTGACAATGAAGGTGCCCTGTTTGGTCATGAGCGGGATTTCTCCCATGTAGACTTTTTCTTCCTTCGTGGACTTCTCGTCCTTGTAGCGGAAGGTTACATAAAGAGGGGCGCTGTAGGTCTGGCCATCGACCTGGCACTCGACAGGACCGATTTTCGGCTCTTCCAAGCTGTAGCTGACAAAATCAAGACTTGATTTTTCTTCGAATCCAAAAATCGGGAAGAACTCGCGGAAAACCGCCTGGAGCCCCACGTTCTTACGCTTGTTTGGCTCGACACCTGTTTGAAAAAATTCCTCGTAGGATTTGATCTGCAGTTCAATGAGATTCGGGGGCTGGATAGCCTCGTAGAGTTTGCCGAAGTTGATGCGGTCAGACATGGTGCAGGATCGGTGGTATCGCGGGGTTGTCGCTTGGGATCGCCGTAATGGCAGCCTCTTCCTTAGTAGCTAGAGCCGAAATCGACTGGAGCAGAAAGGAAGAGAACGGGTTGTTGGCTCCGGGGGGAGACGGAAAATTGGGAAGTCGTTAAAACACGACAGTAAAAATAGCCGCCAGTCGCGTGATTCGCGCAGGCGGCAACGGTCAATGAAGGAATAAAAGTCGTGGGACCGGGTTGCAGGGCTTGGGACAGGTGGAACTTTTCTTTTTACGGTGAACCGGCCATCGTGTCAATGGTATATTTTCCCATTCACGCCGATGACCGGCTGAAAACCGCGAAGGATTACTTGATCTCAGCCTTGGCTCCAGCTGCTTCGATCTTCTTCTTGATCTCTTCAGCTTCTTCCTTGGTAGCGCCTTCCTTGATGGCCTTAGGAGCGCTCTCAACGAGGGCCTTGGCCTCAGCAAGACCGAGTCCTGGGACTGCGGCACGCACTTCCTTAATGACACCGATCTTGTTGGCTCCGACTTCCTTAAGGATGACGTCGAAGGTGGTCTTCTCCTCAACGGCAGCAGCAGGGGCAGCGGCTCCGCCGGCAGCGGCAACAGCGACTGGAGCAGCGGCGCTAACGCCCCACTTCTCTTCGAGGGACTTAACGAGATCAGCGATCTGAAGAACCGTCAGGTTGCTGAGTTGATCTACTATGGCTTGATTATCGGACATGGTGTTTTTTTGGATTTTGATGACGTCGCGTCCCGAAGCCTCAGGACATTTGAGACCGACAGCCGTCGGCCCGACTATTCATCGTGTTATTTTTCCTTCACCCGTCGTGGCTTCGTACGCCGGGAGAAATTTGTTTTGGTTAGAAAATTATTGGTTGAATCCTGCAGGTTATTCAGCGGCAGGCGCCTCTGATGCAGGAGACTCGGCAACTGATACTCCCCCATCGGATACAGGCTCTGATGGGACTTCCGCAGCAGGTGCAGGAGCAGCAGGTGTCTTTTCGACAATAGCCTGAAGCACACGGGCCAGACTGGCAGCGGGCTCGTTGAGCGTGCGAACCAGCTGGGTCGCAGGCTGAAGTAGCAGACCGAGGAGCTGCGCTTGAAGGACTTCCTTGGAAGGAAGGTCGGCCAGCGCAAGAATCTCAGCCGTGCCAAGCACAGAATTATCGAGGATACCGGCGCGAACCTTCGGCTTCTCAAATTCTGAAGAGAAGGTCTTCAGGATCTTTGCGGAGGCACAGATATCCTTTTCACCGACAACAAAGGCTGTCTGGCCGGTAAGGTGAACATCCAGTTCGGGATAACCGGCGTCCTTAATGGAACGACGGAGAAAGGTGTTCTTGACGACTGTCAGCGAGGCTCCAGCCCCGCCGAGACGGGTGCGAAGTTCGGCAAAATGATTCACATTCATGCCGCCGTAATCGACGACGATCAGGAAGGGCGAGTTGTTGAGGCGAATTTTAACATCCTCGACAATTGTGGGTTTCTCAGGGCGCATTGTAGTAGTCCTTGGTTCCTGGTTGGTTACTTGAGGAAGGGTGCGGCATCCACGGCGATACCGGGGAGCATGGTGGCCGCAAGCGTAAGACCTTCGACGAAGGCTCCCTTGGCGGTGGCCGGACGGGCCTTGATGATCGCCTCGATGACAGCCTTGCCGTTATCGAGAAGTTGCTGCTCCGAGAAGGAGAACTTGCCGACGGGAACAGCGATGTTGGCGTTCTTATCGAGCTTGAACTCGACGCGACCAGCCTTCACTTCCAAAACTGCCTTGGCTGTGTCATCGCTGACCGTACCTGTCTTTGGGTTTGGCATCAGACCACGGGGTCCGAGAACCTTACCAAGCTTACGCACCTCGACCATGGCGGCAGGGGTGGCGATGGCCACGTCAAAATCAGAGAAACCACCCTGAACTTTCTTCAGGAGATCCTCAAAACCGACAAATTCGGCACCGGCTTCCTGAGCGGCTGTCGCGGCTGCGCCTGTTGCAAACACTAGCACCCGGACATTCTTGCCACTGCCATGAGGGAGCGGGCAGGTTCCGCGAACCATCTGGTCGCTCTGCTTGGGATCAACACCGATGCGAAGGGAGACCGTGACGGTCTGGTCAAACTTCGTCGGAGGCATCTTCTTGAGGAGGCCCAGGGCGTCGCTCAGGGGATACTTGCGGCCCTTCTCTACGAGGTCGTAGGCGGCGCGGTAGCGTTTGCTGCGTTTGTTTTGCATTGTTTTGGCAGTTCAAGCGGTCCTAAGACCTCCTGCGGTTTGGTGTTTGACGTGCTGAAACTTTGATTTAGCCCTCGATCTCGATACCCATCTGGCGGGCAGTACCGCAGAGCGTGCGGAAAGCCGCCTCATCGTCGCGGGCATTCATATCCTTGATCTTGATCTTCACGAGATCCATGACCTGCTTCTTGGTGAGCTTGGCCACCTTGACTTTGTTCGGCTCTTTGGAACCTGAGGCGATGCCTGCAGCCTTCTTGAGAAGAATACCAGCTGGTGGCGACTTGGTGATGAAGGTGAAGGACTTGTCCTTATAAACGGTGATGACAACGGGGAGAATGTCTCCAGCCTGCTTCTGCGTAGCTGCATTGAACTCCTTGCAGAATGCCATGATGTTGACACCCTGCTGACCGAGCGCAGGTCCTACCGGCGGCGCTGGGTTGGCCTGTCCGGCCGGGATCTGAAGCTTAATCTGTCCTGTGATTTCTTTGGCCATGGCTTGATAGGGAAAGTGTCGCTAGTGGGTCTCGTTGCTGGATCTTTTCGGGAAGGTTTTCACGCCTGTTCCGGCGAAAAAGGGAGGTAATAGAACCCTATTAGCCACAGAGGATCAAGAAATTTCTTGAATTTTTTGCAGTTTGCGTTTCTCAGCCTCACAACACGATTTTCCCTGGAGGATGCAAGATCGTGTTGAAAGCAGCACGAAAGCGCTACAGTATTACTCATGCGCCCGATGGATCCCCATCAAACAGATCAGACTGATCTGACCGGCTCCCTTCTGGTGGCTGTGCCGACCCTGCTTGATCCAAGCTTTCGTCGATCAATCGTCTTCATCACCCGCCATGAAAGTGAAGGGGGCGCATTCGGAGTGATTCTCAACCGCCCCTGCGGCAGAAAATTGGGAGAGCTGACCGAATCTCCGGACGACCTCAAGGAAGTTCCAGTCTTTGAAGGGGGGCCGGTGGAACAACAGCATCTTCTACTTGCACGAATCCTCCTCATGGAAAACGGCGCACGCTTTGAATCCTTTGGCCGCGAGGAGCAAGAGACGATGTCAGACAGTCGGGGATTCCGCGCCTTCACCGGATACGCCGGCTGGTCGGCAGGCCAACTGGAAGCGGAAATCGGCGAAAAATCGTGGCTGATCCTGCCACCCTCTGCACCGCTCCTCAGCACGGTCAACACCACGGAGGAAGGCATCGCCCGCTGGCGTTCCATCATGAAGGAAGTTGATCCCTGGTACCGTCTCCTTGCCGAAGCACCGGATGACCTGTCGTTGAATTAAAACCAAGGATTTAGGATTCAGATCCTTCCTCGGGATTTCAACCATTCGGCGGTAGAGCGCAAGGTTTCGGAAAAATCTCTACTAGGCTCCCAGTTGAAGCTTTCGGAAAAGTCGCCTCCATCACAAATCCACCGATCCGGCAGAATCTCCCGCACGCGATCAGGCCCCAAGCTTGGTACGATATCACGCAGGGCCGGAATGACATCCAACACCCACGATACTCCCTGAATCGCGGCGTGGGGTAACGGAAGGGTTATTCCACGGGCATTGATCACCTCTGCGGCAGTGGCCAGAAGCAGCCCGTCGGTAATGGTTTGTTTTGCCGTCAGATAAAAAGGCTTTTGGCCTGGCACCCATTCGGACACCGCAGCCATGAGGAGCGCTTCGCAGAGATCTTCCACCGCGATCCAGCTGTAGTGTTTTTGCCTGAAGCCAGGCTTCACTCTCACCTCCCCTTTGGCCATTTTAAAAAGTGGAACAGTCGCGGCATCACGGGGACCGAGCACCATGGGTGGCCTGAGAATCAGAAGCCGCTCACCCAGTCTTTCCCTCAAGGCCCGCTCCATCGCCAGCTTGCTCTCTCCATAATAAGAAACAGGCATGTCCTGATGATCTGTCGTGCGCGCAATCTCGCCCTGCGGAGTCGGTCCTCCCGCAGCGAGTGATGAGAGCACGATCATCCGGGCATTCCCGGAAAGCCGGGCGGCAAGGTTAAGGCTCCCTGAGACATTGGTTTGAAAATATCCCTCCCGCTCGCGCCCAAAAAGTTGTCCCGCCGCATGAATCACCAGATCCGGGCGTACATCGGAAGGAAGTTCCCAGGTATTTTCCTCAACCCGGAAAATCGTTAAATTCCCGGGTATCCCGATCCCCTCGTCCGCCAGCTGATTCTGGAGTTTTTTTGGGTTCCTCACCGGAAGAATAATCCTGCTCCATCGGCTTCCCGTTTGCTCAGTGATCAGCCGAAGCAGCAGATTTCTCCCGACAAATCCTGTGGCACCTGTCAGGAGCAGTTCCATGAGCAATGAAACTGTGGGACCTATGCCAAGGGCTTCTCAAACAGCTCATAGGTTCGGGAACGATGCCCGCCCATGAGTTCAGCCCCTTCCAGAATCTCCACATTGTTTTCCTCGACCCACGAGACTTCGGAAACTTCGTAACTGGCCTTTGCCACGCGGAAGCTCTCAAAGAACAACAGGGCGCTAAGCCCCTTGTCTCGGTAAGCAGGCTCCACACCTAGCACACAGAGCCGATCAGTTTTGATCTTCTGCACCTGGAGGCGCAGGGCCATCTCCAGAAATCGAAAGATTCCCTTGCGTCCTCGCGAGGCATGAAAAACCTCGTTCACATTAGGCAGCGCCAGGGAAAAACCAACTTCGCGTCCATCCATGCAGACAAAGAGAATCAATTCGGGATTGGCGATCGCCTTGAGGTCATCAGCCGCATGCAGCAGATCTTCCAGAGCGATCGGATAGAAGCCCCAGTTGCGATCAAGACACTGGTTGTAAAGGCGATGAATGATTTCCATCTCCTTCTCGATATTCTTCATGTTGATCGGCCGCACCGTGACCTTGTCGCGCCTCTTGATACGGTTGACGATGCGATTCACACGTTCGGGGGTCTCACGTTGGAGAGGAACCTCCCAAGCATACAGGGTGCGGACGGTCTCCAGACCCGCCGATCGGGCAAGCGATGCATAGTAAGCTGGATTCCACGGCATCGAAACGTATGTCGGCCTGTCACATCCTTCCGTCAGAATTCCGCAGTCGTCGTTGATGGAGGGATTGTAGGGACCGCGCATCGAAGTGAGTCCTTTGGATTTCAGGATCTCGGCTGCGGCATCGACAAGCGCCTGCGCCACGGAGGGGTCATTGATCGCATCAAAGAATCCAAAAAAGCCGACGGAGTCGTTGTTGTGCTTGTTGTGGGAACGGTTGACGATGGCAGCGATTCGGCCAACGGGTTTCCCATCGCGCAGGGCGATCAGGGGATAGATTTCCCCGTGTTTGTGAACGAAAACCGACTTCGGTTCGATCAGCTTGACAACGCTACCCGGGAATGGCGGCGTGAAGCCCGGATCCGTTGCGTGAAGAATTTCCGGAATCTGCTCGAACTTGCTCAGCTCTGCCGCGGTCCGGCAGTGCAAAATCGAATACGTTCCGACGGCGGCCTGGTTCTGTGTATGCTGGGTCATCAAAGGTTCCTAGTTCGCGGGCAATTTTTGCAAAGATTTCGAGTACCTTGTCGAGATCTTCCTCAGTGTGGGTCGACATGAAACTGGTACGGACAATTGCCTCACCGTAGCGGACGGCAGGGTAGATCGCAGGGGTGGCAAAGACCCCCTCTTCATAAAGTCTCTGGGCGAAGGCAAAGGCCTTGGCTTCACTACCGATTAGAATTGGGACAATCGGAGTCTGTGTTGATCCAATCTTGAATCCGATGGACTTAAATCCCTCGTGCATCTTGCGCGTGTTGCGCCAGAGCAACTCGATGCGTTCCGGTTCCGCACGCATGATTTCAAGCGCCTTGAGCACCCCTCCAACCACGGCCGGAGCAAGTGAAGCGGTAAAAATGAAACATCGGGCCTTGTGCTTTAGGTACTCAATCATCTCTCGGGACCCGCCGATGAAGCCGCCCATTGATCCGAGTGACTTGGAAAAGGTGCCCATGACAATATCGACATCATCATTCACACCGAAGTGATGCACTGTGCCACGTCCCTCGGGTCCGAGTACGCCCAAAGAGTGAGCCTCATCCACGTAGAGAACGGCACCGTATTCCTTTGCCGCCTTCACCATTGGGGGAAGATCAGCGATGTCTCCCGACATACTGAACACACCATCCATGATGATGAGTCGCCCCGCTTCCTCGGGGGCGCGTTTCAGACGGTTACGGAGCGCATCGACGGAATTATGGCGATAGGGAACCAGTCTCGCCGGAGAGATCTGGCATCCCTCGATGATCGAGGCGTGGTTTTCCCGATCGCAGAGAATGAGATCATCAGATTCCAGCAGCGCCGCCAAGGCCCCCTGATTCGCAAAAAATCCGGTGGAAAAAAGCATAGCCGACTCCCGCTGGAGAAAATCTGCCAGGGCCTCCTCCAACTGGTTGTGCAGTGTGATCGTACCGTTCAACAGTCGGGATCCCGTGCATCCGGCACCATATTTTCGGGTCGCGGCACAGGCGGCTTCGATCACACGGGGATCTTGGGCAAGGCCGAGATAATTGTTCGACCCGATCATGATCTTGCTCTCTCCCTCGCAGATTACATGATTACCCAAGCTCTCCTCGATGCAGCGGAAATAAGGGTAAAATCCCTGTGCCCGGGCATCAGCTGAGTCGCTGTAATCGCGACATTTTTGAAAAAGGTCTCTTGCCATGAAGGATAAACTGTCAGGGCCAGAAACTCGCAGGAAACGACTGACGTGTAAAGGAAGCGATGATGAAATCGCTTGGCATCAGTGGCTTTTGTCAGCGGCCGATCCTATAGAAAGAATTTGGCGGCACATCCCCCATGGAGATTGACAAGATGACCAAGATTCAAACTTCGGGATGGGCACCCACCCGATGGGAGTCGCAATCGAAAGCCCCCCACTTATTTCACACGAAGAAAACCAAGTATGGTTTTGGTGCCCGCAGCCGGGATTCTCTACGCCAAGAAAAAAGGTGCGAAGAAGGTTCCTAAGGCTGTCGTTACCAACAAGGTGGACTCACCTGAAAGCGTTTCGTAGGGAAAGCTGTGTAAAAAAATCGGGGCGACAGGATTCGAACCTGCGACTTCTTGGTCCCAAACCAAGCGCTCTACCAAGCTGAGCTACGCCCCGGGGAAAAGGACGCTAGTGGGAAGATTCCTCCTTGGCAAGAAGCGTCTGGAAAATCGCACTCCAATGGCTTGATCGCCCTGAGGAGGTTAAAGTAGGGAAATCTTCAGGCTTTCCAAGAGACTGTCCAGCGACAGACTTGCAATGACCGAGGCGCGGTCGCTGATGGCGAAGGGAAGAATGAGTTCCCGCCCATGCAGCATGGAACCGCAACTATAGACGACATTGGGAACATACCCTTCGCGTTCGGCACCTTCCGGAGAGAGAATCGGTTCCCGAAGCCGTCCTATCACCTTGGTGGGATCGTTCAGATCGAGCAGTGCCGCGCCGATGCAGTACTTCCTCATGGGGCCGACTCCATGCGTGATGACCAGCCATCCCGCCTCCGTTTCAATCGGCGATCCGCAGTTGCCGATCTTGACCGATTCCCACATTTCGGAGGGGCGGAGAATCACTTGCGGATTACTCCAGTTATGAGGAGTTTCGGAAAACATGATGAACAGATTTTCGTCATCCTGACGGGAGAGCATCGCATAGCGACCGTCGATGCGACGGGGAAAGAGGGCCATGCCCTTGTTCTGCACTGCAGTGCCATTGAGTGTCAGGATGCGAAAATGAAGAAAATCCTTGGTCTCGATAAGCTGCGGAAGAATCGCATGCCCGTTGTAGGCCGTGTAGGTGGCATAGTACATGACCGAACCATCCTCTTCCGTGAAACGGACGAAGCGGGCATCCTCAATCCCATTGGTCTCATTGGAGGAGACCGGAAAGATAATGCGTTCACTCATCGCCAGTTTTTCGGAAAACCGCAGTTCGTAATTTGACTCGGCCAGCCAGCGAACACACTCCAGCGTGCGGGTCATTTCGTGGGAAGAAGTCTGTGTTTCGTGCCGGATCTCACCCACACTGAGATTCAGCTCACTGAGCGTAAAATTCTCCGAAAGCGGCCTCATCACATCCGCGGCATAGGCGTTATCAAACCCCATCTCAGAGAGTTTGATGATGAAGAGATCCTTGGAATAAGCAGGGTTGGGAACAACCTCCGGAACAGTCACAAAACGTGAAACCGGGTCGAGGGTGATCTGTCCCTTCGGAGCGATGGTCCCAGCCCGGAACTCGATCGAGGAAATATGCCCCTCTCCTGTCGCTCGGAGACTCATGATGAAACGCATCCCACCCTCTCGACTCCCGCTCTGGTCAGGATGCGGCACGATCGAAGGATTGAAAATCGCCGCCGATTCGAGGGCGTATTCCCCGGAAAAAAGCGCACCAATCAAAAGCTCCCTTTCCTTCGAGAGCGGACGTTGCGTGAACACATGCTTCTTCACCTTTTCATAATGGGAGAAGATCAATGGTTCGATCTCGAAATGCCGGGAAGCAAACTCCAGCCTGACCGCGTTTAACTCATTGATGACCTCCTCCTCCGTGAGTGCCAGGGCACGCCCGATGATGGTCGTGACATGGTTGATGTCATTGGGAATGAAGGGGCGAATGATGACCCGGGCGCTCTCAGGGAGCAGGGTGACTTCATGCCGGCAGATGGGTATAGCGCTCACGAGGCAGTAATGGGTTGGGGTGGGATCAAATGTTCGGCGGAGTTCATCTCCGCCAGAGCAAGCTGGAATGCAAGGGAGGACTCCGCTCC
>Ga0302155_10002106_pt1 | contig 13776 bp, 12 predicted proteins | sample I_Bog_N3_1_FD_193508 | JGI IMG/M metagenome (GOLD analysis project Ga0302155, IMG submission 193508) | Peat permafrost microbial communities from Stordalen Mire near Abisko, Sweden - I_Bog_N3_1 | ecosystem: Environmental > Terrestrial > Soil > Wetlands > Peat | place: Sweden: Abisko, Stordalen...
ATCTCTACAAGCGCGGTCCTATCGGACCGATCAATCATTACGAGACCGTACGCGTGATCGCTGAAGAAGCCTCCGAGATGCTGCGCAGCGCGCTGGATTCATTTGCGCGCCTCGATACTGAACAGGCGACCGCGCTGATCGCTCAGGATGCCAGCATTGACCATGGCTTTCGCTCCATCACCCGTAGCCTGGCCACGTTCATGATGGAAGATCCGCGTACCATTTCGACCTCCATCGATACCTTGTGGGTCGCCAAGGCGATTGAACGTATTGGCGACCATGCCAAAAATATCGGCGAATATGTGATCTATGTCGTCGGTGGCAAAGACATTCGTCACACCGACTTCGGTGCGGCCAAGATTGTCGAACAAACAGACGACTGAGTGGCTGTCACCAGAACAGTCATCAACTAACCCCTGCAGGAACCGCTAGCACAATGACTACCATCTTGATTGTTGAAGACGAACCATCGATTGCCGAGCTGATCGCCTTCACGCTCAAAGAAGCTGGCTGGAGCAGCTTTGTGGTGACCAATACTGCCGCTGCCTGGGAATTTGTCCAGCGCCGCGCGCCGCAGTTGGTTTTGCTGGACTGGATGCTGCCTGACCGCAGTGGCTTGCACTTGCTCTCACGCATTCGCAGCGACCGCCAGTTGCAACAATTGTCGGTCATCATGTTGACGGCCAAGAGCATGGAAGAGGACAAGATCGCCGGTCTTGACAATGGCGCCGACGATTACATCACCAAGCCGTTTTCGCCGCGCGAACTGACCGCGCGGATCAAGGCCTTGCTGCGTCGCAAGAGTCCGGAATTCGCGCAGGAAGAAATGACGGTGGGTGTGGTCAGTCTGGATCCTGCCAGTTGCTCGGTGGCACTGCATGGCGAAAAAATCGATATTGGTCACGCCGAGTATAAATTGCTGAAATTTTTCATGGCGCATCCGGACCGGGTTTTTTCACGCAGTCAGCTGCTCGACCGTGTCTGGGGCGACCATGTCGTGATCGAAGAGCGGACCGTCGATGTGCATGTCTTGCGTCTGCGCAAGGCATTGCGGGAGGCGGAAGTCCTGATCAAAACCGTACGTAGCGTCGGCTACATGTTGTCGGCCAAATAATATAAAAGCAGCCTTGTCTGGCGTTGTCGCTGCGCAGGCATTGTGCGCAGTCAATCACAGGCAATGCTCAAAGACCTCTATACTGGACGCTTGCGCTTGTTTGCAACCACGCACCAGCCCTTTTCAATGAGTTTCAAATGAGTCCACAGTTGTTGTTCTGGATTCCGGCAGCCGTACGGTTTTTGATTTGTCTGGCAGGCGTCGGGATTGTCCATCTTTTTTTCGGCGCTACTGCCAGCCTGATTGCCGCCTTGCTGTGCATGGCCGCCCTGGCTTTTACCCAACTGCATTATCTGTATCGTCTGGGCGGTTGGCTCGACAATCCCACGCATTCGAAACTGCCCGATGGCTGGGGCGCATGGACTGATATTTTTGCGCGTCTTTACCGTATGCGACGTGACGACGAAAAAAATCAGATCGAGCTGGCCGAATGGCTGGCGCGCTTTCGTCAGGCCATGAGTCTGTTGCCTGATGGCGTGGTAATCATGGACGATGTGTTGTTTCTGGAGTGGTGTAATCCGGCGGCGCAACAGCATCTCGGCTTGCAGCTCGAGCGTGACAAGGGTATGCGGGTAACCAATCTGATTCGCAATCCTGCTTTCATCGATTACATCATTCTTGGCCGCTACGAGCAGCCGTTGGTGCTGAGCGTCAAGGAGCGCAAGCTCATTGTCCAGATCATCCCGTTTGAAAACCGGCGCCAGATTCTGGTCACGCACGATGCGACCGAATCGGAGCGTATCGATATGATGCGACGCGATTTCATTGCCAATGCCTCGCATGAATTGCGTACGCCGCTCACAGTGATCAATGGCTTTCTCGAGATTGCGCTGGCGCAGCCCAATCTTGCTCCAGAAATCCGCACCGCCCATCTCAAGCTGATGACCGAGCAGGGCCAGCGCATGCAAAATCTGATCGGAGACATGTTGGCCCTCACGCGCCTGGAGTCAGATGACTATCCGCTGCGCTCCGAACATGTACACATCAAGCGCTTGCTGCAAGGTATCCAGGAGGAGGCACAAGCCTTGTCCGCTGGCAAGCACAGCATTACGCTGCAAGTGGACGGTCCTGATCTGCAAGGCAGTGTGGACGAGTTGCGCAGCGCCTTCAGTAACCTGGTCCTCAATGCGGTGCGCTATACCCCGCCCGACGGCAGCATTCACATGCTCTGGCAGGCAATGCCGGACGGTGGTGTTCGGTTCGTGGTCAAAGACACAGGTATCGGCATCAGTCAGGAGCATATTGCAAGGCTGACCGAGCGCTTTTATCGGGTCGACAAGAGCCGTTCGCGTGAAACACAGGGAACCGGCCTGGGTCTGGCCATTGTGCGGCATGTGTTGTTGCGCCATCGCGCCACGCTGCTGGTGGAGTCAGTGCCGGGGCATGGCAGCGTCTTCACTGCGTGCTTTCCTTCCAATCTGCTCATCGAAGAGTTTGTGCCCGCTTAAGCGCTACTGATAAAGCGTTACTTGCAGCGGTGCTGTACGCAGACTGTCTGTGTCAGCGCGTCTTGCCATCGACGTTTTATTGGGCGTACTAAGTGCGCTGCGCACAGTTTGCCCAAAAGGCCGCTGTGACAATTTGCCACAACAGTTGCCGCAGGATTTTTTTTATACTGTGACCTTCTTGCTCACGCTTAGCTGCCATGACTATGCCTTCCGAAAATCGCTCCAGAGATCCCTTTCACTTGACTAATTTGCAAGTGATCGTGATTTTGCTCGTCGTCGGTGCGGTATTGGTTGGCGGTACCTGGATTGTGGCTGAGGAGTTCGGCCGGGTGCCGTTCTCATTCTGGGATATTTGCACCAGTGTCCTGCCGGGCACGGATGACAAGGTGCCGGCAGTACCTGTGAAGCCCTGACGGCAAGCATTGAGCCTGCTTGGCAAAATGGGCGCGGCAACCCGCCACCCACTTCAAAATCCAGGTTCAAGGCGGTGTTTTGCCTGCGACCACCACCACCATCACCATCACCTCGTATCGTGCCATCCAGTCTTCTGACATGGACATACACACCATTGTCCAAATGATGCGCAAAACATGCTCTGCGGCCCTATGCTAATACCCGCAGAGCAGCTATTGGTAGAAATACCTCTGTCCCTTTACGCCCATTAGTACTGACAATACCTGCGCTCTGGCTCGATGCGATGCTGTAATGGACCAGTTCCAGATTTATGATCAGCAGGTAGTCGAGAGAAGAAAAGGAATGTCTTTGCCAATATGCCAATAGGAAAGCGCCTGTATCTGGGCTTCATGCTCATTTTACTGGCAGCTTTAAGCGTTCTTGCCATCAGTCTCTGGCGCATGCATACCGTAGCCAGAACGACGCAGGAGATGATGGCAAAACCGCTGACCAAAGAGCGTCTGGTGTCAGATTGGTACCGTACCATCCATACCAGTGTGCGGCGTACGACGGCCATTGCCAAGAGCAGTGATCCCAGCTTGAGCACCTTCTTTGCCGAAGATGCGGCCAATGTCACCAAGTTGTCCAGCGCTCGGCAGAAGGCTCTGGAAGCACTGCTCAGCAGTGATCAGGAAAAAGCCTTGTTTGCGCAACTGTCGTCCGTGCGCAAGAACTACATCACGTCACGCGATGCGATCGCAAAGACGAAATCAGATGGTCGAGTCGATGATGCGAGCCGGATTCTGGCGGGCGATTATGCTCAGGCATCCAAAGGCTATCTTGACTTGTTGCAACAGTTGCTTGATCTGCAGCGCGCCAGCATTGATCAAATTTTCGTAAACATCGAGTCTTTGTACACCCAAAGTCGTGATTGGCTGATCGTTTTCGGCGCACCCCTGTTTGTTGTCGGATGGTTGTTCACCTGGTGGTTGGCACTGAGCATCACGCGTTCGCTCAATCTTGCCGTGGATGTTGCGGAAAAGGTCACCGCCGGTGATCTGTCCTCGCATATTGAGGCCCGCCACAATGATGAAGCCGGCAAGTTGTTGCGCGCGCTGTGCACCATGAATGACAACCTTGCCAGGATCGTCGGTCAGGTGCGCAGTGGTAACGATACTATCGCCACCGCATCGAATCAGATTGCCAGCGGCAATCTCGATCTGTCTGCGCGTACCGAGCAGCAGGCCGGCTCATTGGAACAGACCGCCGCTGCCATGGAACAATTGACCTCGACCGTACGTCAGAATGCAGATAATTCACGTCAGCTCAACCTGTGGGCGGCATCGGCTTCGGATGTGGCTGAGCAGGGCCGCAATGTGGTCGGTCAAGTGGTTGATACCATGGGCGGGATTAACGCCTCGTCGAAAAAGATTGTCGATATCATCAGCGTCATCGACGGCATTGCGTTTCAAACCAAGATTCTGGCGCTCAATGCAGCAGTTGAAGCCGCCCCGTGCTGTCGATAAAACCCATCGTCAACATAGCCAAGCGTACGCAATCGGCCTACCGCTGACGACGGCAACTGGGCGCAGTTTTAAATGCTTTCTTCTGCGGTTCCCAGAAACCGGTTGCACAGCCAGGTACCGGCCTGACCCAGGCCTCTTGTGCGAGACCAGATCAGATGCATTTCGATATTGCGTGGCCAGCCGCGCACCTGCAACTGTTTCAGGTCAGCCGCGCCGAAACGTTTGACTATCCAGCGCGGTAGCGCGGCCCAGCCGAATCCCTGTTCGGTCATTTCCAGCAAGATCAGGTAACTCGATGATGACCAGTGCATGCCCGGTAAGGATGCATGCTTCTCGTCGCCATAGGTGTTGAGGCGTAATTCCCGGCTTTGTCGCAACATTGCACCGTTGACCTGTGCGGCTTGTGCCAACGCATGCGTGGTGCTGACATACAAGCCGATCTCCGATTGCTCGGCGATGCTGTCGTAGGCAATGTCGGCAGGATAGGCCCGTTGCGCCGCCACCAGGGCCATCTGCACCCGCCCTGATTGCACCAGCGTGACCGCATCGGCATCCTCTGCGATGAGGCATTCCAGACTCAGCTCCGGATAGCGCTGCGCCATCTGTGCCAAATTCTTTTCAAAAACATCCGACTGATAGGTGTCGGACAAGGCAAAGCTCAGTTGCGCTTCCAGGCCACCGGCCAATCGCTGTGCGGCCTGGCTAAAGCGATCATTGGCATCAAGCATGTGTTGTGCATGTAGCAGCAGCACCCGGCCATGTTCGGTCAGTGTCGGCTTGCGTGTACTACGGTCGAACAGACTCACGCCCAGATCGATTTCTAGATTGGCGATGGCTTCGCTCACGCGCGATTGTTGCTTGCCCAGCTTGCGCGCCGCCGCTGAAAACGAACCTGATGTGGCCGCTTCGATGAACATGCGTACGGCATCGATGGAATGGAGCATGGCTGACTGGTGGAATTGGCGTGATGTATCGGTTTTTCCGATGGTTAATGATTTAATTCTATCAGTATCGTCGGGGATAATGATTCCGATATTGTTCATGGAAAACGGCATGTCACCCAATAAATCACTTTATGAACGTTTTTTTCACGCCCTTTTGTTCGAGTCATTTGCTTTGCTGCTGTGCGCTCCCTTGATGTCGATCTTGCTCGGTGTATCGTTTGCTCATGCCGGTTTGCTCACTGTAATGATTTCTTTGATAGCAATGTCCTGGAATATGATTTTCAATAGCCTGTTTGAGCGTTGCGAGCGGCATTGGCGCTGGCAGCGCACGTTTATCGTGCGCCTCTTGCACGCCGTCACGTTTGAAGCCGGATTAATACTGGCGGTGGTACCGCTGGCGGCGTGGTGGCTCAATATCGGTCTGGTTGAAGCATTTGTGCTGGATATCGGACTCATCTTGTTTTTCTTGCCTTACACCCTGGCATACAACTGGGGCTACGACAAAATTCGCGTTGTGTTGCTCAGGCGCAGTGCCTGCAAGGCGGTCTGAACTGCCTGCGCCGACGCAGGCAGTTCAGCGCTCAGGCTTGCTCAGGCATTGATGGTGGTTTGCTGCTGCTGGCCCAAACCGTCGATACCCAGACGCACGGTCTGGCCAGCGCTCAGATAAACCGGTTCAGGTTTGACGCCCATGCCCACACCAGGAGGTGTACCGGTCGAAATGACATCACCAGCTTGCAGGCTCATGAATTTACTGAGGTAGGAAATGATGAAAGGCACACTGAAAATCATGGTGCTGGTGTTGCCGTTTTGATAGCGTTTGCCATCGACTTCCAGCCAGAGGTTCAGCGTGCCTGGATTGCTGACTTCGTCGCGAGTGACCAACCAGGGGCCGATCGGGCCAAAGGTGTCGCAACCCTTGCCTTTATCCCAGGTGCCGCCGCGTTCGATCTGGTATTCCCGTTCTGACACATCATTGATGACGCAATAGCCTGCAATGTGCGACAGCGCATCCTTCTCTTCGATATAGCTGCCGCCCTTGCCGATGACCACGCCAAGCTCGACTTCCCAGTCGGTCTTTTTGGCGCCGCGTGGAATTTTGATGTTGTCGTTAGGACCCACTACGGCCGAAGTCCACTTATTGAACACGACTGGCTCTGCTGGAATCGGCAGATTCGATTCTGCCGCATGATCCGCATAGTTCAGGCCGATGCAAATGAATTTCCCGATGTTGGCGACGCAGGCACCAATGCGGGGATTGCCTTCGACCAGCGGTAGTTGGTGCAAATCGAGTGCGCTTATCCGCGCCAGCGTGGCGTCGTCGATATATGTGCCGTTGATGTCTTGGATATGGGCGGAGAGATCGCGAATGTTGCCATCCTGGTCCAAAATGCCTGGCTTTTCCTGGTCGACAGGGCCATAACGCAGTAATTTCATTGCTTTTCCTTGGGTGAGTGGATGGGGTGATGAGGTACGGATATGCGCTCAGGCCTGGCTCAAAGGCCACTATTTTTCATGGCTGGCAAAATGCTTTGCCGTGATTCGGATGATAGCAATAAATTGGTAAGACCATCAAACGACTTCGTATTGTTTCTCTTGAAAATAATCGAAGACTTGCAGCACCGCTTCGATTGGCGGCGAAGTCAAATTTCGATCAATCAGCTCGGAATCGCTCCTGGCATCGTATGGAATATGCGCATGCAAAGTCAGGTGCTGCACCGCTTTCGGCTACAATGTCTGCGCCCGTTCGGGCTGCGATTTTCTCTTATTCACATTACATGTCTGCCCTGCGTCGTACTATCGTTTATCCACTGCTTTTCATTCTTTCCTTACTCTCCGCCTGCACGATCTTGCCGCAAAAAAGTACTGTCGAGCCATTGTCCGAGAGTGCGGTGGCACCAGCGTCCCTCTCGCCAGTCCAGATGGTACCGCCGCATAAGCTCGTTATTGCATTGGCATTGGGTGGCGGCGCTGCGCGCGGTTTTGCTCACGTTGGTGTGATCAAGGCACTGGAGTCGCAGGGCATCATTCCAGACATTGTTGTCGGCACCAGCGCTGGCAGTCTGGTGGGTGCCTTGTATGCGGCTGGTAACAATGGATTTGCACTGCAAAAAATGGCGCAGGAAATGGATGAGTCCAGTATTTCGGACTGGTCAATACCGTTTTTTTCCAAGGTTAGTGGCGTGTTGAAGGGGGAGGGCGTGCAAAATTATGTGAATCGCGCTGTCAACAATGTGCCGATAGAAAAATTCAAGTTGATCTTCGGCGCAGTCGCGACCGATCTTCAGAGTGGTCAGCCTATTTTGTTTCGGCGCGGCAATGCTGGTATTGCAGTGCGTGCCTCTTCGGCAGTGCCCGGTGTGTTCCAGTCAGTCAAGATTGGTCAGCGCTATTACGTCGATGGTGGTCTGGTCGCGCCGGTGCCGGTCAGCTTTGCGCGTGAGATGGGGGCTGACTTTGTGATTGCGGTGAATATTTCCGCGCAGCCGCAGGCGCAGGCGTCATCGAGTTCGGTCGATGTCATGCTGCAAAGCTTTGCCATCATGGGGCAAACCATCAATAGCTATGAACTCAAAGGTGCGGACATCGTGATACAACCGAGCCTGGGAAGCATGAAAGGGAGTGATTTTGCCGGCCGTAATGTGGCAATACTGGCCGGTGAGCAAGCTGCCATGAATGCGATGCCGGAAATCAGGCAGAAGCTCAAGATGATGCAGGCTAACTGAGCGTGCTACTTAAGGTTGATCGTCGTCGCCAGCGTTGCTATCGCTGCCGGCGACAATGCGGCGTGCGCCATTGAAGCGTTTTTTCCAATAAGCCAGATCCATGTCTTCGATGCGAACCTGGCCGCCGGCAGATGGAGAATGGATGAACTTGCGGTCACCCAGATAAATGCCGACGTGCGAGAACCCGCGACGCAGTGTGTTGTAAAACACCAGATCGCCAGGGCGCAGATCAAGCTTGTCGACTTTTTCGCCAATACGGCTGATTTCAGCGGAGGTGCGGGGCAGATCCTTGTCCCATGCTTCCTTGAACACATAGCGCACCATGCCACTGCAATCGAGGCCGGTCTCAGGCGATGTGCCACCATAGCGGTAGTTGATGCCGAGCATGCTCAGGGCTTGAACGGCCAGCTCCGAAGCGCGATTGGTGATGTCATGCAGTCTTGCAAGCGCAATGTTGGTCTTGCCGGTTGGAAGGGGGTCTTGCGCAGGGATTGTCTCGATGCTCCATGCGGTGCTGCAAAACCAGAGGCCGGCCGCCAGCACGCATACATTTGCGAATTGTCGTCGGTGGCGTGCAGTCTGCTGTGTTGTCATCGTGACATTTCCCTCTGGATATGACTGCTGGAATGTAAACAATTTCCAGGTCATTGTCAAAAGCTAATTCTTGGGGCTTGCTGTTTTGACAATGCCTCGGCCAATACCTGGCTACGCATATTTTGTGCCGGGCGGGCGATCTCGCTTTACAATCAGCATTCTTTTTACTTGAGCCATCTGGGAGCATCATGCAAACAAAGCCATACCTGACACTCGACGACCTGAAAAAAATTGCAGCCGGCGCCGAAGCGGAAGCCCTTGCCAACAAATGGGCGGTCGTCATTTCCATCGTTGACGATGGCGGTCATCTGTTGTGGTTGCAGCGCATGGATGGTGCCGCGCCGGCTTCGTCTTATATCGCACCCGCCAAGGCCAAGACGGCAGCCCTGGGGCGTCGTGAAACCAAGATCTACGAAGACATGATCAACAACGGCCGCTTCTCTTTCCTGAGTGCGCCGGAACTGGAGGGCTTGCTCGAAGGTGGTGTGCCTATCGTTGTCGATGGCCAATATGTCGGCGCAGTTGGTGTATCCGGCGTGAAGTCTTCGGAAGATGTGCAGGTCGCTAAAGCGGGTATTGCTGCGTTGGGTCTGTAGGCGCTGATTTACTGCTAATAGATTGATTTTTAGCCGGTTTTTGATTCGCCGGCGATCCTTGAAATGCGTCTGCCTGCAATCTTTGGATTTGCTGGGAGGCGCATTTTGCGCTATACTCGTACGGTTTAGCTAATTTAAATTCCGCCGTAGCGCATACCGAATCCTACATCTCGTTCCAACAGGCTCAAGCGACATTCCAGGCAGCAGTTTTGGAGTGTGCGCTCGCAGATTGGCGCATTTGCTGCATTCGGTACGGATTTTGTACGTGTGTTTGCATTCGTGCTCATTGCGTTTGGTCAGCCCAGCGGGCCAGTCCAGCGGCGGTAACAATCTCAGGAGTTACCCTTGCTGCCTTTACTTTCTGGCCCTACCGTTCCGGCCATCCTCGCGCTAGCAGACGGGTCCGTTTTTCTTGGTGTATCCATCGGCGCTGCCGGCAATGTCAGCACAACTGCTGGTGAAGTCGTGTTCAATACTGCCATGACCGGTTACCAGGAAATTTTGACCGATCCAAGCTACAGCCGCCAAATCGTTACGCTGACTTATCCCCATATTGGTAATACCGGCATCAATATCGAAGATATTGAATCGGCCCAGGTGCACGCAGCGGGACTGATTATCAAGGATCTGCCGCGTCTGACCTCCAATTTTCGCAGCAAGCAAAGCTTGAGCGACTATTTGCAAGCCAATAACATCGTGGCAATCGCCGGTATCGATACGCGCAAGCTGACCCGCATTTTGCGTGAAAAGGGTGCGCAGGGCGGTGCCATTGTGGCTGGCGAACAAGATGTCGCAGCTGCTACGGCGAAAGCGCTCGAATTGGCGCGAGCCTTTCCGGGGCTGGCCGGCATGGATCTGGCCAGGGTGGTGTCGACCAAGCAAGCCTATAACTGGACTGAAACCGAGTGGAGGCTGGGGCGCGGTTACGGCCACCAGATCACGCCGAAGTTTCACGTCGTCGCATTCGACTACGGCGTCAAGTACAACATTTTGCGCATGCTCGCCGAGCGCGGTTGCAAGGTGACCGTATTGCCAGCGCAGGCAACTGCGGCCGAAGCGCTGGCGCTCAATCCGGACGGCGTTTTTCTGTCCAACGGCCCTGGCGATCCGGAGCCGTGCGACTACGCCATTGCCGCCGCCAGGGAGTTGATCGAGCGCGGTATTCCGACTTTCGGTATCTGCCTGGGTCACCAGATTATGGCGCTGGCTTCCGGTGCCAAGACGATGAAGATGAAGTTCGGTCACCATGGCGCCAACCATCCGGTACAGGATCTCGATACCAAGCAGGTGCTGATTACTTCGCAAAATCACGGATTTGCTGTCGATGCCGAGACTTTGCCGGCCAATTGCCGGATCACGCACGTATCCTTGTTTGATGGCTCACTGCAAGGTTTTGCTCGTACCGATAAGCCTGCGTTCTGCTTCCAGGGCCACCCCGAAGCATCGCCCGGGCCGCATGACATCGCCCCCCTGTTCGATAAATTTGTGGCGATGATGGAGAAAAACAAACATGCCTAAGCGTAACGACATTAAAAGCATCCTGATCATCGGTGCGGGTCCGATCATCATCGGCCAAGCCTGTGAATTCGACTATTCTGGCGCCCAGGCCTGCAAGGCTTTGCGGGAAGAAGGCTACAAGGTCATTCTGGTCAACAGCAATCCGGCCACCATCATGACCGACCCGGAGATGGCCGATGTCACGTACATCGAGCCGATTACCTGGCAAGTGGTCGAGCGCATCATCGCCAAGGAAAAACCGGACGCGATCTTGCCGACCATGGGTGGTCAGACAGCGCTCAATTGTGCGCTGGACCTGCATCGTCATGGTGTGCTGGAAAAATACGGTTGTGAGCTCATCGGCGCTTCGCCTGAAGCTATCGACAAGGCTGAAGACCGCTCCAAGTTCAAGGATGCGATGACCAAGATCGGTCTCGGTTCCGCGCGTTCGGGTGTGGCGCATACTCTGGATGAATCGTGGGCAGTGCAGAAAGGACTGGGCTTCCCGGTCATTATTCGCCCCTCATTCACCATGGGCGGCACCGGCGGCGGTATTGCCTACAATGCCGAAGAATTCGAAACCATCTGCAAGCGCGGCCTGGAAGCATCGCCTACCTCCGAACTGCTGATCGAAGAATCCCTGATCGGCTGGAAAGAGTATGAAATGGAAGTCGTGCGCGACAAGGCCGACAACTGCATCATTGTCTGCTCTATCGAAAATCTCGACCCCATGGGTGTGCACACCGGCGACTCGATTACGGTGGCACCGGCGCAGACGCTCACCGACAAGGAATATCAAATCATGCGTAACGCCTCGCTGGCGGTGCTGCGTGAAATCGGCGTCGATACTGGCGGCTCCAATGTACAGTTCTCGATCAATCCTGAAGATGGTCGCATGATCGTCATCGAAATGAACCCGCGGGTATCGCGTTCGTCGGCGCTGGCATCGAAGGCGACCGGTTTTCCGATTGCCAAGATTGCCGCCAAGCTGGCTGTTGGTTTTACCCTCGATGAATTGCGCAACGAAATCACTGGCGGTGCAACGCCGGCTTCGTTTGAGCCATCGATCGATTACGTGGTGACCAAGATTCCACGTTTTGCATTCGAAAAATTCCCGCAAGCCGACAATCATCTGACCACGCAAATGAAGTCGGTCGGAGAGGTCATGGCGATCGGGCGCACGTTCCAGGAGTCGTTCCAGAAGGCGCTGCGTGGCCTGGAAGTTGGCGTCGACGGCATGAACGAGAAGACCACCGACCATGAAACCATCAAGGAAGAGCTGGGCGAGCCTGGTCCTGATCGCATCTGGTATGTGGGCGATGCTTTCGCCCAGGGTTTTTCGCTGGAAGAAGTGCACAATCTGACCCACATCGATCCCTGGTTTCTGTCGCAGATCAAGGAAATTGTCGATATCGAACTCTGGCTGGAAAACAGTCAGACGCTCGAGGCGCTGGACAAGGACACTTTGTTCAAGCTCAAGCAAAAGGGTTTCGCCGACCGTCGTCTGGCCAAGCTGCTCAAGGTTACCGATACCGCCGTGCGCGAGAAGCGCCATGCGCTTAACATTCGCCCGGTCTACAAGCGCGTTGATACTTGCGCCGGTGAATTTTCTACCAATACGGCCTACATGTACTCGACCTATGAGGACGAGTGCGAGTCCAAGCCAACTGACAAGAAGAAGATCATGGTCCTGGGCGGCGGTCCAAATCGCATCGGCCAGGGTATCGAATTCGACTATTGCTGCGTTCATGCGGCGCTTGCGTTGCGTGCAGATGGCTATGAAACCATCATGGTCAACTGCAATCCGGAAACCGTCTCGACCGACTACGATACGTCCGATCGCTTGTACTTCGAATCGTTGACGCTGGAAGATGTGCTGGAAATCGTGGCCATCGAGAAGCCGTATGGCGTGATTGTTCAATACGGCGGCCAGACACCGTTGAAGCTGGCGCTGGATCTGGAAGCCAATGGCGTGCCTATTGTTGGTACTTCGCCGGATATGATTGACGCTGCAGAAGACCGCGAGCGCTTCCAGAAGCTGTTGCAGGACCTGGGGTTGCGTCAGCCGCCTAACCGCACTGCCCGTACTGAAGCTGACGCCCTGCGCCTGGCGCAGGAAATCGGCTATCCGCTAGTGGTGCGTCCATCCTATGTGCTGGGCGGCCGCGCCATGGAAATCGTCCACGAACAACGCGATCTGGAGCGCTACATGCGTGAAGCGGTCAAGGTCTCGCATGATTCGCCGGTGCTGCTGGATCGCTTCCTCAATGATGCCATTGAAGTCGATGTTGACTGTCTGTCCGACGGTGAGCGTACCTTCATTGGCGGTGTCATGGAGCACATCGAACAAGCCGGGGTGCACTCGGGTGACTCGGCCTGTTCTTTGCCACCGTATTCGCTGTCCAAAGACACCATCGAAGAACTCAAGCGCCAGACTGCATTGATGGCCAAGGGCTTGAATGTGATTGGTCTGATGAACGTGCAGTTTGCGATTCAGCAGAAGGAAGTTGACGGCAAGATGGAAGATGTCGTGTTTGTGCTGGAAGTCAATCCGCGTGCTTCGCGTACCGTGCCTTTCGTGTCCAAGGCCACCGGTTTGCAACTGGCCAAAATTGCCGCCCGTTGCATGGTGGGGCAGTCACTGGATAGTCAAGGCATCAAGCACGAGGTGATTCCGCCTTACTTCAGCGTCAAGGAAGCAGTGTTCCCGTTTGTTAAGTTCCCGGGCGTTGACACCATCCTCGGCCCGGAGATGAAGTCCACAGGTGAAGTCATGGGTGTGGGCAAGACCTTTGGCGAGGCCTTCGTCAAATCGCAGTTGGGTGCCGGCGTCAAGTTGCCGACATCCGGCAAGGTGTTCCTGAGCGTCAAGGGTGGCGACAAGCCGCGCGCAGTGAAGGTCGCCAAAGATCTGGTCAGTCTCGGCTTCAGCATCGTA
>Ga0302155_10002118_pt1 | contig 13731 bp, 11 predicted proteins | sample I_Bog_N3_1_FD_193508 | JGI IMG/M metagenome (GOLD analysis project Ga0302155, IMG submission 193508) | Peat permafrost microbial communities from Stordalen Mire near Abisko, Sweden - I_Bog_N3_1 | ecosystem: Environmental > Terrestrial > Soil > Wetlands > Peat | place: Sweden: Abisko, Stordalen...
TTTTCAATCTTGGTTTGTTCCCAGCACTTCGGAACGGTAACGCCATAGCGCGCCAGATCCTTGAAGAGTGCACTGATGCTTTCTTCAAAATACAACTCCCACGATTCCTTCCAGCTCATGACACGTTTTGGCAACATGTAGTCCATCATCATGGCGACAATGGAGAGCAGACGTATGCCGCGCCAGGTCCATTTTTCGATCCAGCGCTGCACAATGGGCAGATTGTCCGGATCCTGTTCGAGCATGAATTTGATGATTTCGAGGCCTAGCGTCATGTGACGCGCTTCATCCGACTGCGCCGAAAATCCAAACGTGGTTGCGGCCATGTCACCGTTATAGGCAGCACCGGAAATGAAGGGAACGAATAGCAGATTGGTGAGCACGTATTCGAACGAAAAACTGATCGCAGTCAAAAACTCAAACGGTCCCGAAGTAAACGCATCTTCGCCGAACGACTTCGGCACCGACAAATACCAGAGGCGGTCATTCATGTGGTGGAAATCGTGGAAACCGTTATAGTGCTTGTTGTAGTTCGACATCGAATGGACTTGCGTCTGGAAGTGCCGCAATTCATCGATTGCCTGCATCTGACAGGCCACCCGCGCACCGGCGCCGCGAAACTGGCGTCCGACATGGGCATAGCCGCGATGCGCCATGTATTCAAGCGGCGTGACGCCCGTGATGAAGACCTTTAACGCATTGATATAGCGTGCGTCTGTGATGCCGAGATGTCCGTTGTTCTGATTGAAGGCGTCGATGATTGCGTATAGCTTGCGTTCTTTTTCTGCCTGATATTTCCAGTACGACTCCATCGTCAGGCGAAACGGATCTTCCCATTTATCCCAGTCATGGATTTTGATGCCTTCAAATTTATCGTAAGGAAAAACCTTATCCATCGGTTGATAAGTGGTCTCCCAATCAAGGCCACGCGTCATCAGTGCATAACGCTCTTTGAGCCCCAGTTTTTGTTTTACTTTCATGTCCATTTGCTTGTCTCCTCTATCGCTAAATTGGGCGTTAATGCTTCCAGCTCAGGCTGAATTCATCATCGGTCTCATTGATATTTCCCGATAGGGAGATCAAATTGACGTGCAGTTCCTGCAAATCGAAATCGCGCCCCATCTTGTCCTCGATGCTTGCACGCTTGATCGTCAGGTTGCCGGGCGAATCGATGCGAACCATGGCGGGTTGCTCGTTGACAGTGGCGGCATCGTTGTCCTGCAAAATCGCTTCAACGATGTTGCGGGTGTCTTCGTTGGTCTGAAAAATAATGAATACGTTGGACATGCCTTCTCCTTAGGGGGTTAGACCAAACTTGAGTGCACGGGTATTGAATTCTTCCAGCAGTTCCGTCATGACCGCATTGGCCTTGTCTGCCAATGCCAACGCGGCAATCGGTGCCAGTGCGGTGATGGCGCGATCACGGTAGGTTTTCATCCAGCCCGATAGCAGTTGCTGGTTGTCAGTGGATTCGCCGGCGGCAATTTTGAGCGTGGCATTGACCCATTTGCTGGTCTCGGCGTACCACTCGCTCTGAAAACGCGTCAACATCGACACCACCGGACCGGCTTGTACCGATAGCGCTTGATCGAAGTGTTGATACACCAGTGGATAGAGCAAACCGTTGAGCACCAGATTTTGCGCGATGAAGAGTTCGAACCAGTCCTTCAGCACGAACGTATCTTCAACATAGCGGCGTAGCCCCTGCCATTTGGGATCGGTCAGCCAGGTTTGTTTTGCGGCGTCCAGCGCTGCCGGCTCATCGAGCAGCAGGCCGGTGCGCGTCAGGTATTGCGCCATCCCCAGGTGGTCCATCGCATTGAACAGGCATGCTTGCGTGATGGCGGCGCCATAACCGTAAGCACACATGGATGTGTTATTCATGTTGGCGCCCCACTCGACGTGGCGCAGCGGCAGCAATACTTGAAGTGCCAGATCTTTTGCCGTTGTCGGGTAACTGGTGGCCAGACTGCGTGTTTCGACGAAATCAAAATCCCCCTCTGCCGTTTCCTGCATGCGGGCGCGTGCCAGCGTATAGGTGCCATAGTAGAACTGACGGGGATCCTTGAAGGCATACCAGTCCTGCATCTTTATCGCTGTGCGCGAAACGTCATAAAGCTCGTGCTCTGGGTCCCACAGTGGTCGATAGTGAAAATTGGCATCGGGCTGAACATCCAGCGTCGCTTCCTGATAACGTGAAGCAGGTTTGTCGCTGCCAATGCGCTCGGCGATGCTATCGAAGGTCTGGCGCAAAGGTGTGATGCTGACGGTGCGAAGATCTAAATGCATTGTTTACTCCTCCTTTTTTGGACCGGATCAAGTGCTTCCGGATGAATTATTTTTGACTAACGTTGTTGCGGGCCTGGTGTAGACGCCAACCCCATTGCCTGTCTTGCTCACTCTGCGTCACGGCATGGCGCAGAGGCGATGTGGCCTCAAGTGTCACCGCCTGGTTGGCTGTCGTGAACGCTTCAAAAGCACTTACCGGCAATAACAATTCAACATAGAGTTCAGGATCACCAACTGAAAATTCGAATTCCACCATGCCATTTTTTTTTAGCTCGATCACGCGCACAAACTTGCGTGTCGTATCAAATAAATCAGCTTTCATTTGTCCCCCTCCTGGTTGCCTCCAAGCTGTATTAGCAAACGCCGTGCCTGGATAAAAACCCGTTGGATATTTTTTTTGATTCCCTGAATTTGCGCACCGCATCATGTCTTACGGTTCGATTTCGCCGGTAAATTCACAACCGATTTGGAGATATTTGGCGCAAGAAATCATCTCGGCGAGGACAGTCGCAGAGGATATGGATGGCCATTTTTTATCCGTAGAAAGCGCATGATCACGGCATTGAATGCGACATTGGCAGTACATGACCGAGTTAAAACGGGACGATGTTTACGACAAAACCGCATTGCGATCAGCGACGACAACTTATTGCAATGCAATATAAAAAGCAGCGTTGAGCGCAATGGATTAAATGATCAATTCATCCGATCCGGATAGATGAAATCATCACTTAATACCGATATTGTTATAAAATCTCGAGATTAATAAAGACGGACTATCACGCGTTACAAAATCACTAGAGCCCCTAAAAATGCTAAGGGCCATTGGAGATACCATGATCAAATATCCGGAAAACCTGGACTTGCGTCGCCTGGTGCGATTTTCCGCTGACGGCGGCACTATCTGGCTGGGTGAAAATCGCATGCTGCTGCTACATGTGGCGGCGATGTCCAACTTGCGCAAAGAATTGATTAACTCGGTAGGGCAAGAGCACGTGCGCCGCATCTTTACCCGCATGGGTTATGCATCGGGTACACGCGATGCCGAGCTGTCCAAGAAAATCCGAGGTGGCCACAATCTCATGGATGCCTTTGTTGTCGGTCCTCAGTTGCACATGCTTGAAGGCAGCGTTCAGGTTACGCCGCTGAAAGTGGAGATGGATATCACCGCCGGCAAGTTCTATGGAGAATTTCGCTGGGACAATTCATGGGAAGCAGAGGCCCATGTCAAGCAATTCGGGCCACAGCAAGATCCTGTATGCTGGATGTTGCTCGGTTACGCTTCCGGTTTTACATCCGCTTTCATGGGACGTTTCGTGTTGTTCAAGGAAGTGGTGTGCGCAGCATGCGGGGCCGATCATTGCATGATCATCGGCAAGCCCGTTGAGGAATGGCCCGATGCGGCCGAACACACGCCCTATTTCGAAGCCGAAGCCATTGTCTCCCGATTGCTCGAACTCACCACACAGGTTGATATATTGCGCTCGACGCTGGAACAGCAACGGCAGGTCGACAGCATGATTGGCAGCTCACCGGCGTTCCAGCGCGCCTACGCCCTCGTGACAAAAGCAGCGACGACCAGCGTGACCGTGTTACTCACCGGCGAGACGGGCGTTGGCAAAGAACGTTTCGCGCGCGCACTGCATCAGACCAGCTCGCGTGCCGACGGGCCATTCGTCGCCGTCAACTGCGCTGCGCTGCCACACGACTTGGTGGAATCCGAATTGTTCGGCGTCGAAAAAGGCGCCTACACCGGCGCGCATGCAACGCGTATAGGAAAATTTGAAAGGGCAGAAGGCGGCACGCTATTCCTGGATGAAATCGGTGAACTGCCATTGGCGGCACAAGCCAAAATATTACGCGTCTTGCAGGAAGGCGAAATTGAACACCTCGGCGATGACAAGACCCGTAAAGTCAACGTGCGCATTGTCGCTGCCACCAATGTCGAACTACAAGCAGCGGTTAAAAATGGCACGTTTCGTGCAGACTTGTTTTACCGTCTGAATGTGTATCCGATTGTCATTCCGCCGTTACGTGAGCGCACGCTCGATATTCCGTCCATGGCGGCGGCCATGTTGGAAAAATTCAACGCGCTCCACAACAAGCGGGCCGCAGGCATTACCGACCGGGCAATGAAGACGCTCATGCTCTATCAATGGCCTGGCAACGTGCGGGAACTGGAGAATATGATCGAACGTGGAATCATTCTTGCCCCGCAGGATGGCTGGATCGAAGTCGACCATTTGTTTCCTAGTTTGAATGCGTCCGATGATCTGGATACGAGCATCAACGATTGCGGCGCTCTGGAAGAAAAACGGCCGCGTGAGCTCACGTGTTTGTGCGATGCTTTCCTCGCAAGCGGTCTCTCGCTCGAAGAAATCGAAACCATGCTGCTCACCGAGGCGGTCCAGCGCTCCTCGGGCAATCTCGCGGGTGCCGCCCGCATGCTGGGACTGACGCGACCACAGATTACTTATCGGCTCAAGCGCAACCAAGACGCCAACCTGCCCACGGAGTGACGACAGATGCAGCAATCACAAAAATTTTCCATGCCATTTTCCGGCGCAGAAATGCCTGCCCGTACATTGGTTGAAGGCGCTTATCGCCAAGTACGCGGCGACATCATCACAGGTCGTCTGGCACCCGGCGAAAAGTTACGCGTGGAGCACCTCAAAGACCAATATGGCATCGGTGCCGGCACCTTGCGTGAGGCGCTCGCGCTACTGCTGTCGGATGCGCTCGTGGTCAGCGAAGGCCAGCGCGGATTTCATGTCGCGCCAATCTCGCTCATTGACATCAAAGACATTACCGATACCCGGGTGCTTCTGGAAACCGACGCATTGCGGCAATCCATCAAGGCCGGGGATGATGAATGGGAGGCCGGCTTGATCGCCGCCTTCCATAAACTTGAAAAAATTGAGGAGAAACTGGGCAACCGTGCCAATTTCCTGATCCGCGAATGGGAAGTACGTAACAGTAATTTTCACGAGGCACTGATTGCCGGCTGCGACTCTCGCTGGCTCAGGTATCTGATTGGCTTGCTCTACCGGCAGTCGGAACGTTATCGTCATCTGGCGATTTCCACCGACACGATTGCACGTGACGTACATGCGGAACATACATTGATTTTTGAAGCGACCATGGAGCGCGATATCAAGCGAGCCAGTCGCGCACTCGAACAACACATCCGTCTGACCTTTGATGCCATTCGTCTGATGCTGCCCGATGTCAAAGACTAGTCATGATTGCCTAGCGCACCAGAGGTCACAAAATGTGCTTGCCGCTGTATGGGTACATTTTCAAGATACGGCAAACCGGCCGGACCTTTGACTGGCGCCACGGCCAATTTTGCATTTCTGTAAACTTGCAAACCTGCAAACCTGCCGTTTTTACAGGTTGCGAATAGCGCTGGCGCAGCTAGAAAGCATGGAAATATTGCTCACGGCGCAACATGCCTGCACTGGAACGCTTCATCGCCACAACCCACCGTATGGCGGCAGCTTCCCGGCGCTCGCACAGGAACAACCCTCACTTGCTGGCATGTTTCCTGCATAATATCCAGCATGACAATTGAACACCATCAAACACAAGCACTCGCCGACGGCAAATCCATGCTGCCCGACGTTTTTCCACACACACCGGCCGAGGATGCCCATGCTTTGTGCATGGCCTGCTCCTTCATCGTCTGCGGCATGTCCTGCCTGAAGGCGGCAGGATTGATCACCGGCGGCATTGCCGGTGTCGCGCTCGGCCTGTCTTATGTGACGCCGCTATCCTTACAGTTGCTGTTCTTCGCGCTCAATATTCCTTTTTTACTTTTTGCCAAGCTCACTTTCGGCTGGACCTTTGTCTTCAAAACCATCCTGGTCAATGTACTGATCCTGATCATGGTCTCGGCGGTCTCGCATCTGATCACGCTGAGCGACGTCAATCCTTATTTTGCCTCGCTCTTCGGCGGCACCATCATCGGTATGGGGATGCTGGCGCTGGCGCGGCACAAAGCCAGCGTGGGCGGTGTCGGGGTGCTGGCGCTTTATTTTCAGGAAAAACGTGGCTGGCGCGCCGGCCATGTCTTGCTGGCCGGGGATGTGTTGATCTTTATGGCGGCCATTTCCTTCCTCTCGCCGGGCAAGCTGGCCTTGTCGTTCTTGAGCGCGGCATCGCAGAGCCTGGTGATGATTATTTATCACCGCCCCGGGCGCTACGTGGCGGCCTGATATTTATGCCTTGCCAGGCAGATGTGTTCGATATCGCCAGCCATGTGCGCGTCTGAAACAAAGAATACACAACATGCTTGAGATCCTTTATGACGATCGTCCCAGACGAAAATCAACCTGCGCCGGTCGCCCCGGCAAATGCAAGCTGGCCCGTGCCGCCGGCGCTTGACTGATCACTCGGCCGCGACGCAGCACCAAGCGTCGCGCAGCGCGCAGGCGGATGGCTTCAATCGGATCAGCCGCGTCCAGCACCACCAGGTCGGCATGGCAACCGACAGTCAGTCCATAGTCGCGCAGGCCAAGAATACGCGCCGGTGTGTCCGTGATCGCCGCAAAACACTGGCGCATGGCAGCCTGGCCAGTCATCTGCGCCACATGCAAGCCCATGTGCGCGACTTCGAGCATATCGCCCGAGCCGAGGCCATACCAGGGATCCATCACGCAGTCATGGCCGAACGCCACATCGATGCCGGCAGCCAGCAACTCCGGCACCCGGGTCATGCCACGGCGCTTGGGGTAGCTGTCCTGGCGCCCTTGCAGGGTAATGTTGATCAAGGGATTGGCAATGGCAGCAACGCCAGCCTCGCGGATCAAGGGCAACAATTTGCTGACATAATTATTGTCCATTGAATGCATCGAGGTCAGGTGCGAGCCGGCCACCCGGCCTTGCATGCCGAGCCGCTGGGTCTGATCGGCGAGCGTTTCGATATGGCGCGACAGCGGATCATCCGATTCGTCGCAGTGCATGTCCACGCGCAAGCCTTGTTCGGCGGCAAATTCGCATAGCAGTCGTATCGATTCGGCGCCGTCGGCCATGGTCCGTTCAAAATGGGGAATGCCGCCAACCACATCAACGCCCATGGCGATGGCGCGCCGTAAATTGGCGAACGCCGTCGGACTGCGCAAGAGCCCGTCCTGGGGAAACGCCACCAGTTGCAAATCGAGATATGGCGCCACCTGTCGACGCACCTGCAGCAAGGCTTCCACCGCCAGCAAGCGGTCGTCGCAGATATCGACATGCGAGCGAATCGCCAGCAACCCGCGCCCGACAGCCCAGTCGCAATACTGCAAGGCGCGTTCAATCAAGGCATCCTGGGTCAGCACAGGTTTGAGTTCACCCCACAAGGCAATGCCCTCCAGCAAGGTGCCGGAGGCGTTGAACCGCGGCAGGCCGTAGCTCAAGGTGGCATCCATGTGAAAATGGGCATCGACAAAGGGCGGCGTGACCAGATCGCCACCGGCATCGATGATTTGCGCGGCTTGCAGACCCTTGGCCTGCAAGGCAGGTCCTAAGGCCGCAATACGACCATCATCAATGGCGATATCAATATGGCTGCGGCCATCGGGCAAGGTGGCGTTGACAATGAGCAGATCCATTCCATCCTCCTGAGCCATCGTGGACATGTACTGACGCTGACATGATTTCTCGCTTGAGCGCGTCGATCTTAATCGTCGTCGTTTGGATCGAGTTCAGGAAACAGGATGTCGGTATAGCCGAAACGGGTAAAGTCCTTGACCCGCATCGGGTACAAGATACCGATCAAATGATCACACTCATGCTGCACCACGCGCGCATGAAAGCCGTCGACGCTACGGTCAATGACGCTGCCATGCTGATCCCAACCGGTATAGCGCAATTGGCTCCAGCGCGGCACCACCCCGCGCAGGCCCGGCACTGACAGACAGCCCTCCCACCCCTCTTCTGTTGCTTCACTCAAGGGCGTGAGCGTCGGATTGATCAGCACCGTTTCGGGTACCTCTGGCGCATCGGGATAGCGCACATTTTTTTTGAAACCAAAAATCACCAGTTGCAGATTCACGCCAATCTGCGGCGCCGCCAGACCGGCGCCATCGACCGCGTACATGGTGTCAAACATGTCTGCGATTAGGGCGTCCAGTTCGGGCGTGCCGAATTTTTGCACCGGCTCGGCCTGTAGCAGCAAACGCGGATCGCCCATCTTCAGAATGTCACGGACTGCCATATTGTTCTCCTGCTGTGCCTTGTTGAGTCAAAACAGCTCAAGATTTGATCTCGAGCTGTTGCAAATACTCGGTAAATTCAGTACCGGTCTCTGGATGCTTCATGCCCATGGCGACCATGGCCTTGAGGTAACCCAGTTTGGAGCCGCAGTCATAGCGCTGGCCGTGATAACGATACGCCAATACCGACTCGGCGTTCATCAAGGCGGCGATGCCATCGGTGAGTTGTATTTCGCCTCCGGTACCTTTGCCGAGATTTTCCAGATAATCGAAAATGCGATTATTGAGCACATAGCGGCCGACCACCGCCAGGGTCGATGGGGCCGACTCGGGCGCCGGCTTTTCGACAATACCGTTGACCCGTTCCAGATCGGTCTGGTAGCTCGTCGCACTGACGATGCCGTATTGCTTGGTCTGGCTGCGTGGCACATCCTGCACTGCCAGCAGGCTGGTGCCTTCGCGTTCGTAAATTTCGGTCATTTGCGCCATGACCGGCTTGTCACCGGCGGCGACATCCATGAAATCATCGGCCAGCAATACGGCAAACGGTTCGTCGCCGATCACCGGACGGGCGCACAACACCGCATGTCCCAGGCCCAGGGGCGCTGATTGGCGAATAAAGATGCATGTGACATTCTTGGGAATCACATTTTGCACGATCTTCAGCAAGGCCAGCTTGCCCGCCGCTTCCAGCTCAGCCTCAAGCTCATAAGCCTTGTCGAAATGGTCTTCGATGGCGCGTTTGCTGCGACCGGTAATGAACACCATTTCAGTAATGCCGGCAGCGACTGCCTCTTCCACTGCATAGTGAATCAACGGCTTGTCGACAATCGGTAGCATTTCCTTCGGCTGTGCCTTGGTGGCAGGCAGAAACCGACTACCCAAGCCTGCTACTGGAAAAACTGCTTTTCTGATTTTCTTGATCATGACAACCCCCGATAAAAAACAAAGTATTCATTCATGCCGACGGCCCATGCTCGATGAGTGTCAGCAAGACAGCTTCATCAACAATAGTCAGGCCTAGTTGTTCTGCTTTCGCAAGTTTGGTGCCGGCGTCGGCGCCGGCGACGACATAACTGGTTTTTTTGGACACCGAGCCACTGACCTTGCCGCCGGCGGCCTCAATGCGTTGCGCGGCATCATCACGGCTCAGATTGGGCAGTGTGCCCGTCAACACAAAGGTCTTGCCGGCCAATGTCTTGGCCTGTATGTCAATACCGCTGCCTTCGCTCCAGTGCAGACCGGCCATGCGCAATTGATTGACCAGCTCGACATTGAGCGCGTCGGCAAAAAAAGCCGTAATTGCGCTGGCCACCACCGGTCCGACATCGGCTACTTCCAGCAACTGTTCCGCGCTGGCGGCCATGACCGCATCCATGCTGCCGAAATGACGCGCCAACTCCTTGGCCGTGGCTTCGCCGACATGGCGGATGCCGAGCGCATAGATGAAGCGCGCCAGTGTCGTCGCTTTCGATAGTTCCAGCGCCGCCAGTACATTGCCGGCTGATTTTTCAGCCATGCGGTCAAGTTCTGCCAAGGCCGTCAGGCCTAATCGGTATAGATCCGCCGGGGTGGTGATGATGTTCTTGTCGACCAATTGATCAATCAGTTGATCGCCCAACCCCTCAATATCCATGGCGCGCCGTGAGGCAAAATGTTGCAGTCCGCCTTTGCGCTGTGCCGAACATTTGAGCCAACCGCCGGAACAACGGGCAATCGCCTCTTCCTCCAGTCGCACAATGGGCGAGCCGCAGACAGGGCAGACACTTGGCATCACAAACGGGGTCGCGTCGGCCGGGCGCGACGCGGGCACATAGGACACCACTTCGGGAATCACATCACCGGCGCGGCGCACGATCACCGTGTCGCCGATATGTATATCCTTGCGCCGCACTTCGTCTTCATTGTGCAAGGTGGCGTTGGTCACCGTGACACCACCTACAAACACCGGCGCCAGTCTTGCCACGGGGGTAATTGCACCGGTGCGACCAACCTGCACTTCGATATCGAGCACCACCGTCAAGGCTTCCTGGGCTGGGAACTTGTGCGCCAGTGCAAAGCGCGGCGCGCGCGCGACAAAACCCAACCGTAACTGCTGTTCCAACCGGTCGACCTTGTAGACCACACCATCGATCTCGTAGGGCAAAGCGGCGCGCTTGAGGCCAATCATGCGATAAAACGTCAGCAAACCTTCGGCGCCCTGCACCACGGCACGTTCATTGCAAACGGGCAAACCCAGCATGGCATACCAATCGAGCAAGGCCGAATGCGCCTGCGGCATGGCCGCGCCTTCGAGCACGCCAATGCCATAGGCAAAGAAACGCAAGCTGCGTTGCGCCGTAATTCTGGAGTCAAGCTGACGCAAACTGCCGGCCGCAGCATTGCGCGGGTTGGCAAATTCTTTGAGGCCGGCGTCGCGCTGACGCTGGTTCAGCCTGGCGAAATCTTCCTTGTACATCAGCACTTCGCCACGCACCTCCAGCACTTGCGGCACATGCTCGCCATGCAAACGCAACGGGATGGCGCGCACGGTGCGGATATTGCTGGTGACATTTTCACCGGTGGCGCCATCGCCACGCGTGGCCGCGCTCACCAGCACGCCTTGTTCATAGCGCAGACTAATGGCCAAACCGTCAAACTTCAGCTCAGTGGCATAGGCAATCTCTTGCTCGGACTCCAGAACATCCTTGACGCGCTTGTCGAAGCTGACAATGTCTTCATCGGCAAATCCATTACCCAATGACAACATGGCAACCGTGTGTCTGACCTGTTCAAACTGCGGCAACGGCGCGGCCCCCACGCGCTGGGTCGGAGAATCTGCGGTGACCAGCTCCGGGTGCTGCAGCTCCAGGGCTTGCAGCTCCAGGAACAGGTGGTCATATTCGGCATCCGGAATACTCGGATCATCGCGCACATAATAGGCGTGGTTATGCTGCTCCAGATTGCTTTTGAGCCAGGCGGCACGACTGCGCCAAGGACTTTCCTCGCAGGGAATGGGGAGTGAATCAGGATGCATGATGGTGATGTGAAAGGCGCGCGAAGCGCCACGTGACAAAGCGCGAATTCAACCGAACAGACGGATGGCACGCTTGGAGCCGGCCGCGACCTGGGCCGCTTCCATCGCACTGTAGAAGGCGCCGACCTGCTCTGCAATGTCACCCAAGGCGACATCCGAGAGCAACTGGTCACTATCATCAACCACCGTCCCGCCCAGACGAATGGCCAGCGAACGGGCGCAGGCGACCATGGCTCCGAAGCCTTCGCGCGCCGCACTTACTCGCGGCACATCAAGCAACAGGGTCAGACGGTCCGTCGTTTCGGCCGAGCCGGTGACATTGGTGGACATGGAAAACAGGACCTCGCCTTCGCCATCCTGCATAACCAGATGGCCATCAGTGCGACGATCAAAACCCTGCCGCGTGAGCGCCACGAGCAAGGTCGTCACATTCCAGGGCGCACCGTTGGAGCGCACATTGATGCCCAGTTGAACGTCGTGATCAGTGATGAACTGATGCAGGGACTTGGCTGTTTTGATCACATCGATCATGTCCGGCACTTCCGGCTCGGCGCCAATGGAATCGGTAAATTCGCGCAAGCGCATGATCAGCTCGGAATAGTCCAGCTCATTCATTGCACTATTGCGATTGGCCAACTGTACGCCTGCCAGCAGCGCATTGTAGACGCCACCATGGGTAATGGGCTGCCACACCCCGGTGGTTGTCCGGCCGATGAAATTGACCGCCTTGTTACCGACATAACGCAGATTTTGCGTGCCTGGCAGGATTTTGTCGCCGCGTACAGCCAACTCCAGCCCGATTGGAATGAGGCAGTCGATCAATTCGTCCACCGGCAGATCGGGCTGCGCCAGCGCCGATGAGGGAACCGGTGCCGCCGCCAGGATCGCCGGATCAGCCAGGGAGGCCGCCACATGGCTCAGATCGGTATCGAGATCCTCGCCGCCGAGCGGCTCGATGATATAGTCGTCAGGACTTGGCGTGAGCGTGTCGAGCGCCAGATAGGGATCCGCACCCTGGAACTGCCGCTCGGCTTGAGCGGCGGGCCGATTTGCCGGCGGCGCAGACTGACGCAGTTCGGGGATCGGTTCCAGTCCAGGCTCACGGCGCTCCTCTGCATACATTGATCCGGCATCCTGAGGCCTCACCGCATCCTGATCGATCATCGACTCGGCGCCGCTATCGGCATGCATCAAAATATCGTCATGATCCGTCGAAAAAGCACGTTCTACCGATGTTCGTGTCTTGTGTTCTTGCCATTTGTTATACGAGATAACACCAACGACAATGACGCCGCCGATGATAATCAGGCTGGTTTGGAGATCTGTCATGCCAAATATACCTTGGAATTTTTCTTCATGGAGATACGCGCTGCGGCGTTGCCGGCAGTCTCCATTACGCGATTGACCGAACCGGTCGGATCAGTGTGTACAAATATGTTCGGCTCAATAAAACTGGTCATAACTGGTCTTCGTGGATTCCTGAATAGCGGCAAGTATGCTTGCCCGGTTACCGCGCCTTACGACATCTTGCGTAAGTCTTCGTAGATAAGCCAAGTGCAAATTGCATCTGCCGTATTGTTGTTTTTGCCCGGATCGCTTAGCAACCATCGCGCCACAACGCTTGTATGACAAGCTGTTTAGGGTAGTGTCCCGGCATGGGCTTGTCAAGCTGTCCATCCCGCTCGCAGATGTGCCGGCATCTGCCGATACATATCGGACCAGCTCCTCCATGGCCGCCTCAGGCAACTTGCACCTGCGCGCTGAAAGTGGCTGCCGCTTCCATATCAACGGCCACGATGCGCGACACGCCCTGTTCCTGCATGGTCACGCCGATGAGTTGATTGGCCATTTCCATGGCGATCTTGTTATGCGAAATGAACAGGAACTGGGTATTGGCCGACATCCGCTTGACCATATTGCAAAAACGTTCCGTATTGGCATCATCCAAAGGTGCATCAACCTCATCGAGCAGGCAGAACGGCGCCGGATTGAGCTGAAACATGGAAAATACCAGCGCTGTGGCGGTCAGCGCTTTTTCGCCGCCGGATAACAGGTGAATCGTGGCATTCTTTTTACCTGGCGGTTGTGCCATGACCTGCACGCCGGAATCCAGAATTTCATCGCCGGTCATGATCAATCGGGCCTGGCCGCCGCCAAACAGGATCGGGAACAGTTCGGCAAAATGAGCATTGACCTTATCGAAGGTGTCTTGCAGCAATCCACGGGTTT
>Ga0302155_10002123_pt1 | contig 13710 bp, 17 predicted proteins | sample I_Bog_N3_1_FD_193508 | JGI IMG/M metagenome (GOLD analysis project Ga0302155, IMG submission 193508) | Peat permafrost microbial communities from Stordalen Mire near Abisko, Sweden - I_Bog_N3_1 | ecosystem: Environmental > Terrestrial > Soil > Wetlands > Peat | place: Sweden: Abisko, Stordalen...
TGGAATGACCCGGGTATTGTTGAACACCATCAGATCGCCTGGGCGTAAATGCTCAAGCAAATCAGTAAATTGACGGTGTGCGAGAGCGCCGCTGGGGCCGTCGAGGGTCAGCAGGCGACTAAGGCGTCGCTCGGCCAAAGGATGGCGAGCGATCAGGGAATCGGGGAGCTCGAAAGTAAAGTCAGCGACGCGCATGATGGGGTTCGTTCAGCAGGGCCGGGAAGTTTAGCGGAAAACGTAAAAATTGACCACGAAAGCCGATTGACCAACGGTAATCACGTCTCTATACTTCGCCGCCATTGAGCCCTGATGGCGGAATTGGTAGACGCGGCGGATTCAAAATCCGTTTTCGAAAGGAGTGGGAGTTCGAGTCTCCCTCGGGGCACCATTTGCAGTACATAGACGACTACCAGCGTCTACGCAACACCCCTAAAGCCCGCTAACTGCGGGCTTTTTGGTCTCTGGGGTTCCATCCCCGTCCCTTGCAAGCCAGCCTCTTTTTGGTACATTTTCTGTACAGATTCCAGTTCGAGAACCGGAGGTGTACAGCCATGCCCCTCACTGCCTTGCAAGTCAAAGCGTCCAAGCCTGCCGACAAGCAATACACGCTGAGTGATAGTTCGGGTCTTGCCCTTCTAGTCCAGCCGAACGGCCACAAGTACTGGCATTTCCGCTATTCGTATCATGGTCGCCCGGCGCGCATGTCATTGGGCGTCTACCCGAGCATCTCCTTGCAGGAAGCTCGCGAACGGGCTGACGAATGCCGCAAGCTGCTCAAGGAAGGAACCAATCCTGGAGCCAAACGCCGGGATGACAAGCAGCAAGAACGGGAGGCTGGCCTCAACACCTTCAGGCGAGCTACGGAGTACTGGTATCAGTTCAAGGCCGACTCCGGACGCAGCCATGCGACGCTAAAGAAGATTCGCGACTACCTCGACAAGGATCTGCTACCGGCACTCGGCGAGATGCAGTTGGAGCACATTACTCGCGCCGACTGCGCGAAGTTGCAGGCCAGCATCGAAAAGCGCGGGGCGTTCAATGTGGCAGACAAGGCTCGGACTTGGCTCAAGCAGATTTTCAGTCAGGCGATTGCGCGGGGGTTGTGCGAACACAATCCGGCTTCAGAACTTCATGCCATCGCGTTGGCGCCGCCTTCCCCTGAGCACTATCCGCATTTGCGTGAAAGCGAACTGCCGGAATTTCTTCAGGCACTGAGCAAGACCACCAGCCGGTTGCCGTCGAGGATTGCTTCGTGGATGGCAATACTGACGGCGAGCCGACCCGGCATGGTTCGGTATGCGACGTGGGATGAAATCGATTTTGAAGAAGGGACGTGGACCATACCGGCTGAACGCATGAAGATGCGCCGGGACTATGTCAGTCCCCTGCCCCATCAACTGATCGCGATGCTGATCAAGCTGCACCAATGCACTGGACGCAGCCGCTACCTGTTTCCGGGTAGTGGAGAGAAACGGCCCGTCATCAGCGAGAACACGATCAATCTGGTGTTTGCCAAGATTGGCTATAAAGGGCGGATGGTGAGCCATGGCGTTCGCCACACCGCGAGCACGCTGCTGCGCGAACATGGGTGGCTGAAGGATCATGTTGAAAGTCAACTGGCGCATGTCGAGGGTGGCATTGCTGGGGAGTACAACCAGGCACTGTACCTGACGCAACGGCGGATCATGATGCAGTGGTATGCCGATTATCTCGATGCGCTCAGGGCTGGGATTACGGCGAGTCTGCGGGATCAGTTTGATACGCGGGTTAATCAGTTTCTGTCGCGTAAGTCTTCGGAGCTTCTCGGAGTTAACTCGGCCGGTGGTGGCATCAGCGCCTTGGAAGATGAGCGTGGCGCATTCCAGCGCTAACACGTCAGTGAAATCTCCACAGCTTTGCCTTCCACGCGGGCCCTTCCAAGCAGGGCTGCAAAGCCGCCCTGCTTGGAAGGGCCTCACTTGAAAAATCTAAAAATCAGCATAACCGCCTTCTAGAAACCACGGATTTCCATAGACGGCTTATGCCATTCGCAGCCGCAGAATTCTCGAAAAGTCGAGCCTTGACCCTGTCTATCGGAGAGCGTAGAAAAGATCGTGCAAACGCTGTCGTTGACAGCAACCCAGGTAGCCAGAACCTTTAAGGCTACGCCACACTGTGGTGGTTCTCCCAAAGTGCGATTAGCGTCCGGCGGCTCGCACGGTCACAGCGATGTGATGGATGCCTACTTTTACCAGTTGCCCACTGCGGCAACTCATCCCCTTTCATAGCTGCTCTGCAGCAACCTATCCGCTTGGCCATTTCCTTGCGCCAACCTGCGCCCGTCTCTTTCTCCCGGAAAGAGACGGGCGCTCCAACCGCTGCTGCAGCCCAACTCGCACAAGGCTTTGCGGCATTCCCCCTCGTGACAATCGGCGTGACAAACACCGAAGTCACCCGCAACAGCGATGCAGATGATGGTGCCGCAGCCCAAGGAGTGGACTGCACCTGACTGACAGTCAGGCATGCCCCGGTCACCGCATCACTGCCTTCACCTGACTCAGGATCTCGCGGCGCTGGTCTCGTCAGCCAGCGCAGCCTCCACCCGCCCACTCCTTTGGAAGTGCTCAGGAGGTCAGATCATGAGATGCCCAAGCTCCCGGTCGTAAAGAGCCGCCAGTCCCGCGTTAGTGGACAACCCTCACAGGTCGCAGGGGCCTTGATCCCTGATAACACTCAGCATTCTTGGCGGGATGACGTGGGGAAAGACTTCAAACGGTTTGGCTTCGAGAGGAGTTTGATCATGGCGTTGGTCGGTAGACGGGATGGGCGCAACTTTGGCTATGGCCGGCAGCTGAGCTATGCCGGTCCGCAGGCCTTGAAAGACCTATTCGGCAGCGGGCACTACGGCACGGTCAAGGCGCACAGCGATCGTTGGCAGGCGTTTGTGCGCTGGTGTCGGTCGGAGGATGGCCCAGGGTTTAACAATGCGCGGCAGATTGATCGGCAGACCTTGATGGACTACGCCGGACATTTACGCCAACAAGTTGAACGAGGTGAGCTGGCCATCGCCACTGCGCAAAACCGGTTGTCCAGTGTGAATAGGACCATGGCTGCGCTTCGCGGTGATCAATATGTGAAAGTGCCAAGTCCGAGCAAGGCTTTGGGAACGCAGCGCATCACCGTGCGCACGACAAATCCTCAAGGCCAAGATCACGAGCAAGTGATGCTCACTGTCGATGCGCTCCGCGAACAGCATCCGCGTGCCGCTGCCATCGCACAATTGGCACGTGCCACCGGCATGCGTTTGCGTGAGGCGATTCTGGCCGACCTACCGCGACTCAAGCGTGAAGTCGAACACTACGACAAAATCAACATCCAGGACGGCACCAAAGGTGGCCGCGGCGGCGCAACCGCGCTTCGTTGGATCAGGGTGGATGACCATATTCGCGAAGCGCTCAGGTACGCCGAACAGGTCTCTCCCGACGGTAGCCGCAACCTGCTGGCACCGAACGAGAGCTACCTCGATTTCCAACGGGAAATCGTCCGCCCCGCCCGACACATCCTCCATCAGCACAATCTCAAAGGTTTCCACGAACTGCGCGCGGCTTATGCGTGCGAACGCTATGAGCAGATCACCCATCGCCTAGCGCCCATCAACGGTGGCAGGTGTAGGCGCCTCGATCCACGCCTTGATCGAGAGGCACGCTTACAAATCAGCTATGAGCTGGGACATGGTCGAATCGACGTGGTATACCGATTATTCGGCCAGGAGAATTTCCCTTGATGCAGACGCCGTGCCGCCAGCCAAACACCCAGCCCGTCGTGTACCAGCACTTTCATTCGATTGCCTCGGCGATTGGCAAAGAGATAAGCGCAGTGCGGCTGCGCCGCACCGAAGACGGTCACGACGCGGGCGAGTGCCTTTTCGGTACCGGAGCGCATATCCATGGGTTCGGTGGCCAACCAGATTGCATCGATGCGGATCATGGAGCAAGTCCACGGACAAAGCGGGCGCAGCCCTCGGGATCGGAGGACGGCCATTTCACCGTGATGGTTTGATCGCCAAATGGCAGTTCAATGATCACTGACGGCTCCGTTGGCCGTTTTGGGGCGACCTTTACCGGGACGAACGCTGGCAGCGTTGCGGGCGGTTGATCTCGATAAAGCGGCAACCACTTACGGATCACGTTGGCATTGATGCCGTGACTGATGGCAACGCTGGAGATGGATACGCCGGGTTCCAGGCATTCCTGGACAACCTGGGCTTTGAACGACTTGGGATAAGAGCTTCGTTGGCGCATTTAAGGGCTATCGCGTCCGCTTAAAAATAGGCGGACAACATCGCCCTTAAATCTGGAGTTCGGAAGGTGTGTTCACCGTTCCCTTACGCGTTGATTGCCGCACGTGGCATTAACACGTTGGTGCTTGTGCATCGGACGGAGCTGTTAAGGCAGTGGCAAGAGCGCTTGCAGGCGTTCTTGGGAGTCGGGAATGGTGTCGTTGGTACTCTTGGGGGCGGAAAAGCGAAGCTTACCGGCATCATCGACATTGCCGTAATGCAGTCGTTATCGCGAAAAGGCGAGATCAGCGATCAGGTAAAAAACTACGGCCAGATCATCGTTGATGAGTGTCATCACCTATCGGCAGTGTCATTCGAGGCACTACTGAGGAGCGCGACCGCGCGGTACGTACTGGGACTCACAGCAACCCCAGTGCGCCGAGATGGGCAGCAGCCCATTATTTTCATGCAGTGCGGACCGATCCGACATTCTGCTGCTCGACCAGCGAGTGCGCCCCATGACCTATCTGTCGTGCCTCGATTACTGCCCAAACCAATAGTGGTCCCCGACGGCTTTGGGATTCAGGACGTTTTTCGTCGTCTAGCCGAAGACTCTGAGCGGACAGCCAAAATCGTCTCGGAGATTGAGCAGGCATACAACGAGGGTAGAAAAATTCTAGTGCTAACGGAGCGGACGGAACATGTGGATGCCCTTGAATTAGAATTGAAGCCGCGCGTGCATAACCTTTTCACGCTTCATGGGCGGGTGCCTAAGAAACAGCGGATTTCCCGTATGCATGAGCTTGAGTCCCTTCCCCCTGATGCTCCACGGGTGCTGTTGGCAACAGGAAAACTAGTAGGTGAAGGCTTCGATCACCCGCCGTTGGACACGCTGGTACTGGCGATGCCCATCTCATGGAAGGGAATCCTTCAGCAATATGCTGGGCGCTTGCATCGATAGCATGCCGATAAGGCCGACGTGCGAGTGATCGACTTCGTTGACGAGGGTAATGTCGCGCTGCTGAGGATGTGGGATAAGCGCCAGGCGGGTTACAAAGCGATGGGCTACCGTATGGCTGATTCCATGGCCACCATGGACCTACTCTAACGTGGTTGACAGTTGACATATCAACGACCCCACTTTCGTAAACGAATGACCGGCCGCTGTGGGCCCAGGCTGTGTAAAAACGCAGACACTGTTTTGAAGCCCGCGTCGCTACGTAAAATTTGCCAATGATTGGTGTATCAGCGGACCTGAAATTTGCGTAGGAACGCGATTTTCGTTCTGGTTCTGACTGTCAAACCTGCTCTAAACCGTTTTTACACAGCCTCAGTCGAAAGCGGTCGGTATCCACGGTTTGGAGCTGATCCGGCGCGGATACCCTAGGTGGCGAACATTTGCGGTGACCACCACCAGTGACCACTTTTTGCTGGTCACATAGACAACAACTCTCGTGCGCGAAAGGAGCCTAAGAGTAGGGCGCTGAGTTTCTACTCAGGGTAAAAATGTCCCATGAACGTAAGTGCTTCAATCGCCCGGGCGTAAGGAGCAAACCTCGGATCTCCACCCTCGAATGCCTGTGCGACTTTCTGAGCATTTTCAAGGCTGTCCCATTTAGCCAAGTCAGCGAAAACACGCCCTTGTGGTTCAGGACAATAACCTGAGAACTCAATCAACCCATCAAACCCTTTGAGGGTTTCCCGAAGCATCAACCGCAACTCAGGCATTTGGCTTTCGAAGCCTTCCTTGACGGTAAAAATTGCTAGCTCGAGTACATGGCTGTTCTGCATCATATGTCACTCCAATTGTGTGGTGAGGAGCGACCAGTATCCTGGGATCGTACTGACACCGTACTGTCAGTGCTTGAGAGGTTGTTGGGCCGCCCATTGATCAGACTGAAACTGCATGTATGACCGCAGGTTCCATTCCGCCTCAAGCTTCTGACCATCCATCATGATCTGCAGGCTTCGTATCCGGTCAACTCGAAAGTCTCTGTATGCCTTTCTGGACGTACACCATGTTCCGACAGTCCACTTTCCTCCCCAGTAGAAAAGGCCCAAGGGGAACACCGTCCTGTCCGAGATCTCTTCACTCAAGCTGAAATATGAAAAGCGGACGGCTCTCGCCTGTTGAATAGCACGGTGGAGATCGTCCAAATATCGTTGGTCTGGAGTGACGGGCTTAGCCCTCAACGCGCGGATATTGGAGAGTGATGGTTCTGTATTGCGGAACGGTAATACGGCAGCAACTTTGCTCAACAGCGTCCTTGCAGAAGAAGCGAGTTCAGCGCCTGCGGAATTTGAAAGCATCTCAACGCCCAACATCAGCGCGTCGAGTTCATCCTGGGTGAGTGTCAGAGGCGGCAGCTCAAACCCTTCGTGCAGAGCATACCCAACGCCAGCGACGCCATAGAGAGGAATACCGCTCACAGACAGGTCGTCGACATACCGATAAATCGTGCGGACTGAGACCCCGATACGCCCTGCCAAGTCTTCCGCTGTAATCGGCTGATGTACCCGGATCAGGTTTACTACCTGGAATAGCCGATCTGATTTACGCATGTACTGAAGGACCAATGTGCTCGATTTTAGGAAGGGCGTTGCCATCGCCTCCGAAGCATCCCATGTGTCGGGCGCATCTCGTCTGCGGGCACTGGAGTGAATCAAAACCTGCTCTACTCAGAGCCAAAGTGTTCATTCTCCCCCATTTGGGGAAACACCCCCATGAATGAGCCGCTTCAAGTGCCTAACGGCGTTTTTTCAAGCAGTGTTTCACGCAGACTTTTCACGCAGGTGGAATGCGCGAAACTGTCTCTGAGACAGAATTGTCCGGCATTGGTACGCAGCCAGGTACGCACCATTGGTACGCACTCGCCAATGCATACCGGCCACGAGTTCGCACCCAAGTTCGCACTTCTGGTTCGCAGTGCTGGCGTGCGAAATTGCACTCCACTTGCCTAACGTTTGCATTCGGCCTGGCCAGTCATTTGCATTCGCTCTGACCACCGATTGCATCGGATTTGGCCAACACGTTCTGTAACTATGACCGGCAGAAATCGGCCAGGAGAGGACGGTGGACACAGTGATGGCAAAAGGGTAGCGTCACTGGTGCTGCTTTCGAATCTAGAAGACCGCAGGGCTTGCCGTCGCCCTTGTCGTGCTTCTCTCAGGGTGAGATCGGGTTTGCCGCGACAACGTCTAAGCTAGACAAGGACGTACAGGACGACAAAGAACATCATTCGATACGCCATCACGAAAAGAAACGTGACATGGCATGTCGACTATTAGTAGTTGGACGCCAAGATGACATACAGCGCCGCTGAACGCGAAACTATCGGGTTGTGCATATGCCTAGAAGCGGTAAGCGACATTGCGAACCACTCCTTGCTGGAGCTTCGTGATGTCTCTTCATACCCTGGAGAGGTCGAGGCGATTTTCCAAAGTCGCGTTCATCGTGATCTATTCCTGATCCGCCTACTAGATTTCGTCAAAGAAACAGGTAGTAAACAGTTAACTGGAGTAGCGGGTTCCTGTCTAGCTGTTCTGAAACAAGCATGTGTCTCGCAGTGTTTTAACGTTAATCGAAGCGTTACTGAACTCCAAAGCTCCGTCGAGGCCTTAGAAGTTTGGCTTAGTGAAAAGAAGGAAATAACACTTTGGCTACCTAGCCTTGAAATCAACGCAAAGATAAAAATCTCAAGACTTGATTTTCTAAATATTACAGGCAATCACTCGAAGCACAATCTTTCTCGACTCACAGGAGTTTCAAGAGATGTAGCAAAGATGCTGGCCGAACATGGGCACTGTGTCTCAGAAGAACAGATACCACTCGCGCTAGACGATTTCAGAGAACATCTGGCAGAGAACTATTTTGTGTACTACAGCACTTGGCTTGCGGAGCTATTGAACAATATTCGCTGGGGTTTGCAGAGCTACCTAACCCCTATATTTGTCATTTCATATAAATTAGATCCTACCGACTCCCCCATGTACACATACGAGTACCCACCAGAGATAACCAACTCAGTTGCGCGCGAATGGTTTTGGCGACTCATGAACAACGTGCGATCTCGCCCATACTTCAAGAAATTTTCAGGTGCCCATTATCTTAAAAAAGAAAGTTCTCTTGAGTGGCAGGACGAATAAGTTATTCGTCGCCCAACAAACGGTTCAAGCCGTTCGCTTCGCTTACTCAGGACAGGCTAAAGCCCGCCCATTAACCAGGCATTAGGCACTAAATATGACTAAAAATCTCCCGCTAGAAGTCAAAGAACGCTTCAAGCGTTTTGATGCTCATCTGCCATCATCGGACGATCCTACACTGATAGTACTTAAAGGTCATCTTTTAGCGGAGGAAATTCTAGAACATATAATTAGAGCCAAATGCCGTCTTCCTGAAGCTCTTGACAACATCGAAATAGGATTCTTTTTGAAAGCAAAACTTACTCGCGCCTTAATCGGAAACTCTCATCCAAACGGTCTAATTTTTCCCGAGAGCGTGTGGGGAATGCTTGATGCTTTAAACTCCTTAAGAAATGAACTTGCTCATTCACTCGAACCTAAAAAATTAGAAGCAAAAGTTCAAAGGTTTCTTTCCAGCGCACCAAAATCCAACAAAAAAATTAAATCAAAGCAAGAGTCCAATGCTGCTCTTTACTCAGCAATTATAAGCACTCTCTCATACCTTGCATGCTTCGAAACAATAGCATTAACTGGTGAAATCCCACCGAGACTTCCTGAAAACTCCTGACAACCGTTTCAGGTTCGTTCGCTTCGATCACTGTGACTGCATTCCGCGCCCCCTCAGCCAAAACGTTATGAATGTCTGCAAAGGGCCGATTCTGTTGAAAAAGTCGACCCGGGCTGGCGGTCCATGCATTGAGCGGTGAAAACGTCATTTTTGCACGCTACTACGTGAAATCTGAGTCCTGTACCCTCTGCTCAAAATACGGATTTCAATCTCAGACGCGTACTTTTTTGTCGTGAAAACCGAGACCGACTTTTTCAACAGAATCGGCCAGAAGCGGTCGGTCGGAATGATCGAGGCCGACCCAAAAACTGACGCTCACCAACATCAATATTTTGGTCTGCCCTCGATTGTTGCTCGAATAAGATTTACGCATATCCAAACACCTCAGATTCGGACGCCATCATAGCGCCCGTTTGAAGTGTCCAAAATCAGTTCAGGAATCAGCGAATTGGATGCGGCGATTCGCATGGCCAAAGAGATTGATAGGTGGAGAGGGAATTTAACCAATTAGTTAAAATTAGAGGCTTAGATTAAGCAATGACGCCTCACACAAACAATATCCGCACCACGCAATCAAAGACAACCATTAAGAGTCTTAGTTAAACTTGTAATTCGCCATATATAAAAAAACGCAACATTATATCAACACCCGACAAACATATTCACAATCACTACTCGCCCTCCCGAACGACTTTAAATCCGAGACACCTAACCGCCCTGGCAATCTAATAATTAAAGATGCCAGTTTATGTGATGCCTCACCCTAGAAAAATTAAATTAAAGTTTTTTCCGAACCGGTCGCTACCAGATTCGGACTACTAAAGGATGATAGGCATGAAAAACTTCGAAGCATGGGCACCCTACCTTGAAAACCCCCTCACGCTAGCTGCATTCATTGCAATGCTTGGAGGTTTTGTATTACTCGGAGTGCTCAAACTTAAGGGTGTTGGGAACAAATTGGTAACGGCCATCGCCGCAGTATTCATTATTGGTGCAATGGTAGGGCTGTTGCTGGCAATTGCTATGGCATACAAAAAACCCAACGAAACAGTCAAGCCGAATCCAGAAGCGAACAATAGTCAATCGAGCACAATTAGAACTGAAACCCCACCAACGGTCAATATTCAAATGGCGCAAGGCTCGAATAACGTACTGACTAACAATCAAGGAAAAAGCAAGTGACTAAAACTTTATCGATTTTGATTTTTTTGACCTCCTCCATCGCAATCGCAAGCGAGCAAGCACCTTCACAAAACTATCAATTGGTGAGCGGCAATTGCAATCTATTGATTAACGCCCCTCAGGGGGCAGAAACTAAAATCCCCCCTACAAGAATTTGCTCTGACTTATCATCAACTGCTAGCGTTGCTGACTCACTTAAAAAAATTGAAAGATTTATTGAGGCATCCAACCCTACAGAAGTTAAAATTTCCGATGCAGGTCTAATTAAATGGGCAGGAGACTCAGAAGATTACTTAACATTGACACTGCTCAATGCAAGTGCTTTGCCCGCCGAAAAAGTCAAGATCAGAATGCTTGATGTCGTCAAGACTAACGAAAAAAACTCGCGCACCTTGTCATTTTATCCAAGTAAATCTTTCCCCAAAGCCGCGTTAGATAACTTAGGGATACCAAAAGGTCGCACAGTGCAGATCCCGGTCGCTTCTGCTTCTGAAGTAGAGGGCGTATCGAGATCAAGAGTATCTTCGGGGCTCGAATTTATTGGGGCTGGATTATCACCAAACTTACCAAGCGAGATAAAAGAACAATATATACATAATAAAGGTTTTTCGAACAATTTTCAGTTTGAAAGCGAAGCTATCAGCTTAGGTGTAGAGTTAAAGTACACGAATATTTTCGGAGGAAACAGCACTGCCCTCACAGGCATATACCTTTATTTTGGCAAGGTTTCTCGAAGCTAAAGATCACGTTTGAGACCACAAGTTTCGAGATTATTCCGTTTTTTTTGTAGCAGGGCCTACTCCTCCTCTGTTTCGTGGATACGGTGCGACTCCGCACCACCGGGCGGAAAACGAGATTTTACAGGAGAGTGAGGCCCAGCTTTACGGAACCATCGGGGACAGACCACGATATTGATGACTCTGAGCGTCCGCAAGGGGTCGACAGTTGCCTATAGCGGCAGGCCAGACTCCGCCAACCTAATTGCTTTGTTAACAACATTGACTCACACAACATGCATCTCGTCGGAAACTCAAAAGACGGAAACATAAATCTCCCCCCTCCCACCTGCTCGCGTCAAAATACATGCCAAGTATAAATTCATGTACACAAAAAGATGTACATCCAATTTAATCTATACCAATCAAGTAATTAATGTTAGTTTCGAGTCTCCCTCGGGCACCATCTTAAAAAAAGACCTTGAATTTCAAGGTCTTTTTTTTCGCCTGTAGAAAAGCGGAAAAGCACCAGGCTCCTGTAGGAGCCGGCTTGCTGGCGATGAACGATGACGCGGTGAGCCTGCCGTGCGCCGCCACCAATCTCGACATCAATCGAAGATCGCCCGGCCCTTAACCACTCTCCCCTCGCAGCATTCCCTGAGTCAAATCCCCATCTCCCCCAGGCAATGCGATGCCCAGGCGTAACGCTCGTCATCGCTTTCCAGGGCGGCATCGAGAGAGAGTGCTTTGGCGCAATAGATCAGGAGGGACGCGTGCTCCATTGCTTCCAGAATGGTCGCTGGATTGGCAGCGACAGGAGAAGGATAGCGGACGGTCGGCAGCGCTCAAGAAAGCGTTTGACGCCAAATACTTCGGGATCGGGACTTGATCAACGAAGTCACAACCGGAGCACTCACCAGGAGAAATTGCAATCAACTGTAGTCAGGCGGAAGCTGCGAATCGCGCAATATTTAGAAGAAAAAGCGACGGGCTGCTACAGGTAAAGCACTGCAGCTCGGGGTGGATGGAAATCTGCCATGTTCTCTGCCGTACAGTATTGTTTCCAGCAACAGGAACGTCTACGCTCGGCAGCTACTAAGCTCAGCACGCGAAAGGAATTGCAAGCATGGTCCACCCCTTCCTTCAGCACCACCTTGCCTGCACAGAGCCAATGCGGGAGCAAAACCCCTCGCGCGCGCCAAGAGCAGCACTCAACAAACAAAACATTTAAAGACGCCACTCAGCCGATTACTCGTAATCCATGGCCTGGTTGAGCACTATTTTTAGCGACACTTAACATTTATTGGGGATAGCACATGAGCTTTGACTTCAAAAATGCAACAAAAGATAATCTCAAGGCCGAATATAAACGTATCGCCACCGAGTTGGGAGATGATCAGTTCTTCACCAAAAAAGAATTGAACCACCTTCCGGAAATTCTTGCTGACGGTGAACAAATACTGGCCTTCACATCCGGGCTGATGGACGCTAACACCTGGCTCATTACCCTTACCGACCGCCGGATCATCTTCCTTGATAAAGGAATGATCTATGGATTGAAGCAAACCACTATCGACCTGGACAAAATAAACGCTGTGTCGGGCGAAACCGGTATCTTCTTTGGCAAGATCAAGATCGAAGACGGCGCAAAAGAAAGGGAAATCAGGAACGTCTGGAAAAAAACTGTCGTCCGATTCACGAACAAAGCTCGTGATGCTATTGAGGCACGTAAACGCCCCCAGCACCAGGCAGCACCTACCAACGCTGATGACTTTGTTTCCAAACTGGAGCGACTGGCTGGTTTGAAAGACAAAGGTATACTGAGCCAGCAGGAGTTCGACCAGCAAAAAGCCAAGCTTTTGGCCGAATAACTCCATGGAGCTTCTTGTAGTTCTTGCCGGTATTGCCGGTTTGGTTCTGCTCTATTTTTGCCTGGGCATCGTTCTCAAATTTATTTGGGGCTGGTGGATATCTATCGTGGCTGTACTATTTTGCGTCTATGTTGGTTTGACCTATGGATGGGGCGGAGCAATCGGCGGCGTACTCGGTTTTTGCGTTGCACTGGCAGCCAACAACGAGTGGCACGACACGAAACTATACCTATTAGTTTGTGACAAACTGGATCAGTGGTTCTATTTCAAAGACACCTGACAAAACGCGCCAGCCGACCATCCAATGGAAATAGATGGCGACGTGTCAAGATTTCCTACACACCGAAAGCCCCCGCGCCAGTTTGGATGCGCTTGAGGCGATAAACAACGATGAATGGCGGGCGCACGGCTAAACCCGTCCCGACCGAAGCTGGGACAGCTTTGAAAATGAAGGCCTGAAACGAGCGCCCATTGTGTTACCGCATTAATCAAGATACGTCAGTACAAGTCAGTCCCTTGGTGCTTCTGGAAACCTTCGGTTACACCAAAATATTGCAAGCGGAAAAAGGTCTCAGTAATGGGAATGAATTTCCACGTTGATACAACTCAGTGAGCCCAACAAACCTGCGGCAAGCAGGTTTGTGGAAAAGTCGCCCTACATAAGGCGTTTTTTTCGCCTCGACTTTCTGGAAAAAGGAGCATCACTCCCCCTCAGGGACCACACCTCGGGCCGCGCTCATCTAGACTCAACAGGTAGTCGCAGAAAGAACCGCGCACGTCGCTTTCGTGCAGGCGAATCAAAGTCAGCGTGGCAAGCTGGCTTTTATGCCCTGAAGAGGTGCGGCAAAGACCGCACCGGGCCCAACAAGATGCCCGCCCAGGGTGCCTGGCCAACGGCCTGAAATGCCACGATACCGTGACGTGGCGTGAGTG
>Ga0302155_10002129_pt1 | contig 13673 bp, 14 predicted proteins | sample I_Bog_N3_1_FD_193508 | JGI IMG/M metagenome (GOLD analysis project Ga0302155, IMG submission 193508) | Peat permafrost microbial communities from Stordalen Mire near Abisko, Sweden - I_Bog_N3_1 | ecosystem: Environmental > Terrestrial > Soil > Wetlands > Peat | place: Sweden: Abisko, Stordalen...
CAACAACCAAACCGTAAAAGGCAAGGCCATTGCCATGGCCAAGGTGACCGCGCAGATCGTCAGCAAGCCGCTGCGAATCACCCGTTCTGGCCGAAACGGCAGGACCAGGGCGCTCAAGGCGCCGATCAGATAACCCAAATAATTCGCCGACGCCAGCCAGGCACCGCTGTGCATATCGAGTGTGCCGTCATCAAGCATCATCGGCAACATCGGCGTAAAGGCAAAACGGCCAATGCCAATGGCCACCGCCAAAGCGGCCAAGCCGGCCAGCGCCTTGGTATTGGCTGCGCGCTTGTCAAACGCAATCGAGACGGTTGTGTGGGTAGGGAGCATGAAGCCAGTTTAGCTTGACTGAGTCATTCGCAAAAATGAATAATAAAGAAAGGAGGTTCTCAAAATGAGAAACATTAATCTGGAATCGCTGCACATTTTCAAAGCGGTGGTTGACCATGGCGGCATCACCAAAGCGGCCAACTACCTCAATCGTGTGCAATCGAATATCACCACGCGTGTGAAAAATCTGGAGGAACGCCTGGGTGTGAAGCTGTTTCAGCGACATGGTGGAAAAATGGTGTTATCGCCTGAAGGCAGCATATTGCTGGCGTATGCCGAACGTTTGCTGCGCTTATCCGCGGAAGCCGAATCGGCCATGCGCAGCGGTGTGCCGCGCGGCACCCTGCGCATCGGCACGATGGAAAGCACGGCAGCCGCCCGGCTGTCGCCTTTGCTGTGCGACTATCATCAGCAATATCCCGAAGTACAAGTCGAACTGGTCAGCGGCACCACTGGCGCGCTCATTGCCAATGTGCACCGCTTTGACATTGAGGCGGCTTTTGTCGCGGCGCCCTTTGCCGGAAATGAACTAGGCTCGCAGGAGGCCTTCGTCGAAGAACTCGTGTTGATTGCGCCCAAAAATACGCCAGCCTTCAAGCGCGCGCAAGATTTACAAAAACGCACGGTCATCGCCTTTAGCAGTGGCTGCACGTATCGCCGTATTCTGGAAGATTGGCTGAGCATGTCTGCGGTGGTGCCGGAACGTGTGCTGGAACTGGGTTCATACCACGCCATTGTCGCCTGCGTTGCTGCTGGTTCCGGCATTGCCATCATGCCGCGCTCGGTATTGACGGCTGTTCATGCAGAAGATGCCGTGACGGTTTTTGCGCTGCCTGAAAAAGTGGCGCGGGTAAAAACTTATCTGGTGTGGCGTAAAGGCCATCAATCAATCGCTCTTGATGCCATGCGGGAAGCATTGCGGAAAAATGGTCATGACACAGGACTTATTCGCACAGGTGTGTAGGTGTGTAATAAGCAGACCCGCAAAGTGGCCGCGCGGCAGAGGCTTGTCCTTGTTGATTAGGTCTTCGTCAGCGTCTGTTGCCGTCGAGATTTTTCGGGGGCTTCCAAGGCCTGGATGGCAATGCCATGACCAGGACACTTCCGGGTCATGCTGCAGGGCGCTTGCACGCAATGTTCTATGCCATCGGCATGGATTGCATTGCGCGTCTTCGACCTTGTGTCATGCGTCAGGCAAGCAGGCCAAAGCGCTGGGAGTTGGGTGCATCATCGGTGTACAAAAAGCGATGGTAAAAAAGGGAAGGCACCGTGGCGCTTTCCCTTCGGCTTCTGACAATGTTTTATCTCCGATTGCCGCTGACTGCGCATGGCGCCCTATCAGTAGCTGTTGTGCGATAGGAAATTACTAACATTGCCCAGATAGACTCGCACTTAAGGTTGATATGTGTATGAAAAATTTGTCTTTATGTTGTTGCCATTTGCCTGAGCAGAAAAGGTGAATCCTTTGTTCTGTTGGACGTTCACAATCGTACCGTTCATTTTCATTGTGTAATGAGATTTTTGTTGTGTTTTCATTTCCATCTCAAATGCCCCATCCGTAGACACGTGTGCAACGGATTTCTGAATGTTATGCCCGCTCTGATTATTTTGAGTTGGCTTTACATTTGGATTTGGGTCGTATTTTTGATATTTAGGTGGATCGGAGGGAGGCGGGCCGTTGAATGTGAATGGAGGAGCAGATGGTGTCGGGTTCATTTCAACCTTTCAATGCTAGTGAATGGACTGTGAATGATGACAATTGAATTTGTTGCCGTCAAGAAATAATTATCGACCCATCGACTTTGTGATCTCCCCCATGCCCCCGACTTGATAAGTGTAGTGACGGACATCATGCAATTTACAGCGATGGAGCACAGGTTTGACGTTTGCAAATAAAGAGTCGCCCGATACCGGCGTAGCCTATGCAGAAAAACGCGCCCGATTGTTTTGCCGTTTCTTGGTGGAACAGTCAATTGGTGCCATACTGCCCCGCGCTGTTTGAGGGTATTCAGATATTCCTTTACCGTCAATTTCACAGCACAAACAACTTGCGCGCCGTTTCCATAACAATCTTGACTTCTCCTTTTGGTATGACATCCAAGCAAATAATCGCCGCCTTCGACTTCGACGGCACCATCACCAGATCAGACAGTTTACGAAATTTTATATTGCAGGTAGCCGGCCCGCGTCGATTTGTGTTGGCCCTGCTGTGTGTATCGCCCTGGCTCATTGGCATGGTGTTGGGTCTGTGTGACCGTGCCAGGACCAAGGCACGTTTTCTGGCCATGACCATTGGTGGCACACGCCAATCAGACCTGGACCAGGCCGCCCGAGATTACGCTGCGGGCAAATTACTGGGCCTGGTCCGCCCTGACATGTTGCTTCGCGTAGCCGAACATCGGCAGCGTGGTCATCGGCTGGTACTGGTTAGCGCATCTCCTTCGCTCTACCTCAAATATTGGGCAGCAGCAGCGGGTTTCGATGCTGTTCTGGCAACTGAACTTGAGTTTGTCGATGGCTGTTTTTCAGGTCGATTGGCGGCATCTAATTGCTGGGGGCCAGAAAAGGTGCGGCGCTTGCAGCAATGGTTCAATGGCAATACACCGCAAGAAATGTACGCCTACGGCGATAGCCGCGGTGACCGCGAAATGCTGGCGCTGGCAAACCATGCATGGCTGCGCGGGCGAGACTCCATGCAGCCGCTACGATAATCGGGATGGTTTGGTTTTTTGTCTGAGTCAGTTTTCGCGCTAGCTGTGTTTGGTGGGGCCAGCGCAGACGATGGCGAAGCGCGCCGATAAAAACCTGGCGTGGCGGAAAACAAGTGCCACGCAGCGCATGGCGACCATAGATGGTCGCCATCCGGCACGCATTGCCGGCCACCGATTCGCCTCCTTTTGACCTGGATCAAGCTAAAAAATCTGTACCGCTACTACTGTGGCAGTGCAGAACTTAAATATTTTTAGTTTGTATTGCGGATCAAAGACGATCTTCGATTGCACACAATTGAGGCGAGAGGCAACAGATGGAACAGCTCACATGGTCACAGGATATGTCGTTGGGCATTGTTGAGATGGACAACGCGCACAAGGCGCTGATTCAGTCTTTGACGGATATCATATTCGCGCCAGAACACGAATTTACCGGACGGCTGCTAAGCATCGTGAAGCTGCTGGAGAGCGATTTTCGGGAAGAAGAAACCTTGATGGAACGGATCGACTCGCCCGAACTGCAGGCGCATCGCGCCGAGCATGCCGATTTGCTGAGTACCTTGCATCATGTTCTGCCGATGGCAATGAACGGCGATTACGCGTTACCGCGCCATATACTTGCCATGCTGCCACAATGGTTTCTGGGGCATCTCGAACGCATGGATGCCACACTTGTAAAAGCCCTCAATGACGCAGGTGCTATTGCTGTGCCCCGTGTCGCCATCGCCCCTCTCTGAGTGCTGCGGCGAATGCAAACGACGCAAAAGGCAGTCGCACCGTTAGTCAGATAACGGTCGCGAAACAAAGGGAACTCGAAAATTCCTACGGTGGATTGCATGACAAGACGCTCATAAAGCGCTCGCCGAAGATTACTTATTGATAGCGTATTTCTTTTTGAGCTTGTCACTGACTTGGCCATCAGTATCTTTAAGCCAGGAAGGGGCGCGACCACGGCCAGACCAGGTTACGCCATGCTCATTTTGGTAGAGCGCCTCTACGGTTGTCACTTCCAGCGATTTGGCTTTCTTTTTAGTGCTTTTAAAGCCTAATTCCTTAGCCGTAAAATCGTATTCAGCAATCATTGCCTTAATGTTGGCAATAATCGGTTCTCTTTCTTTTTGTTTTACTTCTTCGATTTTTTTTGCAATATCGGCTTGTTGAGCAAGTAATTTATCTAATTCACTAATAGCCATGTTTTGTCCAATAAAATTAACTTGGGTAGAAATTACACCATTTAGTATTTAATTTCAAATTTATTGGTTTTTTAATCCAATTTCATTCTGCGCGCAATAGCTTTGCATGATAAAAATGATTAATGAAATCTGATCATCGGTGAAGTAAATACAGCAAGCGCTACGTCTTCAGCTTACTGAAAAATCTCTGGCAACATATGGCTTTGCAACACCTGGATGATTCTCCCCGGGGCAGGGCTGTACTGTGCAATTGCATCAAGCGCATGGAGGAATATCGCCGCATGTTTTTTTGCTGAAAAACCTTGCAACCTGCCTATCTTGGGCTGGCACGGATCGTAGAATCCACAAGCTGACTTGATCAATTTTTAGACAAAAAAAAGCCCTTGAGATCAAGGGCTTTCATTTTTTTGGCGGAGGTGTGTCATTCACATTGTTGTCTGTAGCTCACTGTTTGTAAAGATTTCGAAAATATGGAAATCATAGTTACCACGATTCTTACCACGGTTGCAGCTGCGATACCCTTAATTGGGGTCATGTAAAGGGGAGGGAAGAGGATGAATGCTAACGCTAGATTTTTACAAGAATGATCAGCACAGGGACCAAGGTATGTAGCACGACCAGCATACAAAAAGGAAGGAAGCGGAGAAAAAACTACAGCTAGAGAAAGAACGGGGCGCGCAGTGCCCGTGTGTTATAGATGCCCAGGAGGGACCCGCTGCCGATGGATGGTATCCGACTGTCGAGTAGCCGCTCTAGGCTCGGAAAAACTTGTCTACACTTATTTCAGCATGTCAGATCGTAGTCGATGGGCTGACAATACCTAGGATGTTCGCACGCGACACAGAATACTGACGCGCCAATGCACTGACGCTTTCGCCCTGGGCGTAAAGGGCTGTTATTTCTTCCCGTTGCGCTGGCGTGGTCTTGGATGGGCGGCCTAGCGTCTTACCTTCATTCTTTGCACGGGCTAGGCCAGCTTGTGTGCGCTCCACCAGTAAATCACGTTCCATTTCAGCGACAGCAGCCAACATCGTCAGCATCAGCTTGCCTGCTGCTGATGTAAGGTCCAGCTTTCCGAGTTGCAGAACGATGACGGAAATATTTCGGGAGGCCAGCAGCTTGACCGTTGCGCCCACGTCTTGCGCGTCGCGGCCCAGGCGGTCCAGCTTCGATACCACCAACGTTTCACCATTACGAATCTTTGCCAGCAACGCCGAGAATTGCAGGCGCTGGCTGGCGCTGGTCCTGCCGCTGACGGTATCGGAGAACCAGTAATCCACCTTGTGGCCTGCTGCTTCGATTTCCAGCTTTTGATTGTCGGCGGTTTGCTCTCTGGTGCTTACCCGGCCATATGCGAAGGTTGACATGTCTGATTTCTCTGCTGGAGTGTTGGAAAACACTGTCAGAATATGCTGGCCTGTTGGAAATTGCAATCCATAATTTACTAACATGCATTTATGTGGGTCTGTACGGGTGTTGGAAAACGGTCGTTTTCTAACAGAGATAGATAGGTTGACCGGCGCTGTTCAGAGTTGCATTGGTATTGCCGTTTGCTCATTGTCTTTTTTGTGCTTGCGCCCGAGTTCCTCTGGACTACGCACAATTTTGATACCTTGGCCGACATCCGTTAGCCCTAGCACTACGCGAAGGTCTTTTCGCAGTGCTTCGAGTAAAGGAGTTATTGACACCGACTCTCCGGTCCCGCTGCCAACCAATCCAGCAATCTCCTTCGCCAGATTGACTTGTGCGGCTGATCCAAGCAGTTGGATGTCGGCAAGAGCTGTTTGAAATTGCTCATCGTATTCCTCTTGTTTTTGACCACGGCAGGAAGAGTTTTCGAGCCTCCGGTATGCGTCAAGTAAATATTGAACTGTCATGTCGCGGCGCTTGTTCATCCAATCTCGCCTTGCGGAGAGGTGATGCGCCACCCACCAGCCACCTATGGCAATAGGAACAGTTATTAAGCCATTGGCAAGCGCCGCGATAAGTGCCCTTTGTGTTTCGTTATCCATGACATTTTCCTCCTCGCAAGCCAGCAGGCAGCGGATGCACGGCAAAACCCAATTTTTGAAATTCCCCGATATGCTGCTTTTTATGCTGTCGTTGGCTGCATCGGTGCTGTCTTCTGTTCATTATTTTTTCCTGTGCTTGCACATGATTCGCGGCGGCGAGGGCGGCGCGAGAAAAACTCTCTCGCGCATGGTTTCCAGCAGTGCAGGCACGTCCCGCTAAGTCTTGCCGGTCATTATCGCACCGATAAACGATCGGACAAGGGCTGCTGAATATTGGTCGGCAACGGCTTACCAGAATAAGCGCCAGGAATCCGCATAAGGTGGTAGCTGGTTTTCGTGTTCCCAAGTATGTTCCCAGAAATATAGATATTGTTCCCAATAAATATAGATATGTTTGGGAACAAAATAAAACATTAAAATCAATAACTTATATATGTTTTATTTTATTGTTCCCATGTTCCCAAACTTTTATCTTGTCTGGCTTTTTAAAAATAACTGATTGAATATCAAAAAGCCGCGCAAAGGCACGGCGGTATTGGGCTTGCAACTTCTATTGACTCATGCAGCGGTGGATTTGAACGGTATGATATTTGCCCCGGCCTCGATCTTGTCTAGGTGATCCGCCCAGGCTTGCATCATCTTTTTGCGTTCGGTCAAATATTCTGCTCGGTTATACGCACCTCGGACCTCGTTACGCTCGCAGTGCGCAAGTTGGCGCTCGATGACATCGGGATTAAAACCGGTTTCGTTCAAAATGGTTGATGCCACCGACCGGAAACCGTGGCCGGTCATCTTGCCCTTATAGCCCATGCGATACAGGGCATACAGCATGGTGTTGTTGCTGATCGGCTTATCGCGGTTCCTGCCAGGGAAAACATAACGGCTACCGCACGATGTCTGTTTGATTTCATCCAGTAACGCCAGCGCCTGCCGTGACAGTGGCACTACATGCTCGGTTTTCATCTTCATACGCTCCGCTGGAATGATCCACAAAGCATGTTCAATATCGAATTCCAGCCATTCCGCGCCTATCAATTCGTTAGTGCGAACGAAAGTTTGTGCTAGTAGCTGCAAGGCCAGTCTAGTTTGCTTGTCGCCGGTTTCATCATATTTCGCAATCGCCCGTAACAGGTCGGGGAGTTCTTCAGGTCGAACAGCCGCTTGGTGCTGCTTTACATGCGGTGTAAGTGCTCCGCGTAGGTCAGGGGCAAGGTTGCGAGCACAGCGCCCGGTTGCTATGCCGTAGCGGAACACTTGACCACATACTTGCAAGACTCTGTGCGCAAGGTCGTATGAGCCGCGCTTTTCAATTTTGCGTATGGTTTCCAGCAGTTCCGGCGCTTCAATTTGGGCAATAGGCCGATTACCAAGGCTGGGGAAAATGTTGCTTTCGAGGCGGCGCTGAACGTCTGCGGCATGATGCGCCACCCAGGTATGTACCTGCTTTCCGTACCACTCACGGGCCACGGCCTCGAAAGAATTTTCAACGGCAATTTTTTTGCGTAACGTAGACGCTTTACGTTCGGCAGAAGGGTCAAGATCAGCTTGCAATTGCACGCGCATCTCATTGCCTTTCTTTCGCGCATCCCCCAGGCCGACTTTTGGATATACGCCAAGGGAGAGCGACTTTTCTTTGCCCGCATGCCAATACCGCATTCGCCAATACTTGCGGCCATCGAGATAAACCCATAGATAAATGCCGTCGCCATCGTGCAGTTTGCGCACGGTGGCTCCGTTGCTGGTGGCGTTCTTACATTCGGCGGCGGATAACAGGTTGATAGCCATCGTGGTAACTTCCTATCGTGGTAATTTCGTTACCACGATTTTTACCACGGTTTTGACTGAGATTCCACGGGAAGTTACTACACTGTACGGGACTATTTTTATTCTTGAAGCCGCGTACTTACTGGTGAATCGAGACTTTTCGGGTCTAATTGGGATGCCACTTTGGCGGAAGGTGTGAGATTCGAACTCACGAAGGGCTTACGCCCTCGCCAGTTTTCAAGACTGGTGCATTCAACCGCTCTGCCAACCTTCCTGTGTAAGAGCGGCATTATACATGACTTATCTGGCAAATCGATATTTTGTATTCATGCCGCCGCGCGTGCCTGATAAAGCCGTCGTTCGCGACTTTGTGCATCTCATTGATGCGCCGTTTGAGGCATTTTCCCATTGTCATGTCATCGCGCATTTTTGCAGAACATTTCTGAGGTGTTGCAAGTTTGCTATTGGGATTTTCACTTTTTGCCAAGCGCCATGATTGTTGCGCGCCGTGCTTGTGAGCGATCTAAGCGACGGCTAACTTTCTCCCGGTTTGGTCGCACCCGGCATAGCGGGGGATTCATTTTTTGCGAATCAGATAAATGGCCAGCGCAATCATGGCGACTACGCCGGCTTCCAGCAGTACGACCAAAACACCGCTACTCACACTCATCTCCTTGTTTATTGGTTTGAGCAAATGTGCTCGCTTTGACAGCGTAACTTGTTGCAGCATCAGTCTACTTTATTGTCAGTCACACCAATAATAAAAAAAATTCTGCGGCGCCACGCTGCGCCACAGGATGTTTATTGTTGAGGGCCTGCCAGGGTTTATGGCGCTGGATTGGGTTGTGTGCTGTGGATGACTTCAATGGCATCGATGATCTCTGGCGAGAGTTGTACCGACAAGCTGTCCAGGTTGCTGCGCAGTTGCTCCAGAGTGGTCGCGCCAATGATGTTGGAAGTCACGAAGGGGCGGCTGTTGACGTAGGCGAGCGCCATCTGCGCCGGATCGAGCTGGTATTTGCGGGCCAGGGCGACGTAGGCTTCGGTGGCGATGTTGACTGGTACATTGCTATAGCGTTGAAACCGATCAAACAATGTCAGGCGGCCGTCGGCAGGGCGTGCACCGTTGAGATATTTTCCCGACAGCACGCCAAAGGCCAGCGGTGAATAGGCCAGCAAGCCGACTTGTTCGCGATGGGAAAATTCTGCCAGATTGATCTCAAACAGACGGTTGAGCAGATTGTAGGGATTCTGGATCGTGACCACGCGTTCCAGATCGTATTTCTCGGCAGCGCGCAGGAACTGGCCTACACCCCAGGCGGTTTCGTTGGACAAGCCGATATGCCTGATCTTGCCGGCCTTGACGAATTCCGAGAGGATGCTCAGGGTTTCATGGATGGCGATGGTTTCTTCGTCGGCCACATGGCTGTAGTTGAGTTGACCGAAGCTGTTGACGCTGCGATCAGGCCAGTGCAATTGGTACAGGTCGACGTGCTCGAGCTGCAGTCGCTCAAGACTGCCGTGCAAGGCATCTGTGAGACCTTTGCGGTCGAAATGATTGACGCCGCCGCGGATGTGGCGCGGGTTATGTGGCTTGCGTGCCGGACCGGTGGCTTTGGTGGCAATGAGCAATTGGTCGCGCTTGCCGGATTTCTTGAGCCAGCTGCCGAGGTAGCGTTCACTTAGCCCCTGTGTTTCCGGCTTGGGTGGCACGGGATACATTTCCGCCACGTCAATCAGATTGACGCCGCGTTCAACGGCCAGATCCAGTTGTGAATGGGCCTCTGTTTCCGTATTTTGTTCGCCCCAGGTCATGGTGCCCAGTGTGATCAAGCTGACCTTGATGTTGGTGCGGCCTAGCGTGCGGTATTGCATGGGGAAATCCTTTCGGGAAACTGGCAAGCGACAAGCCAGACAATGCGTGGCTTGCCGCATAATTAGGTAGTGCAGTAGTATAGCTGCGCAGCGCGTTTTTGGCTGAGCCCGACTATTTCTTTCCTCTTTTCTGCTTCTCTGCTGCCGGGCCTCAACCCCGTCCATAATGACCGTCAATATTGCGCCACAACCGCTGTTGCATCATCCTTCCTTCCGATTGTTCTGGCTGGCCAACGTGGTCTCGACGATCGCCTTGCAAATGCAGATTGTTGCCGTCGGCTGGCAGGTTTATCAGATGACCCATCAGGCCTTCGATCTGGGTATTGTCGGTCTGGTGCAATTCATTCCTTCGCTGTTTCTGGTGTTTGTGGTGGGCCACGTGGCAGATCGTTATGACCGGCGCTGGATAGCCTGCCTGAGTATCGCGCTGGAGGCACTGGCAGCCGGTTTGCTTGCTGTCGGCAGTTTGGGTGGCTGGCTTGGCAAGGAAGTGGTTTTTGTCGCGGTGTTCATCATTGGGGTGGGCCGGGCCTTTAGCAAGCCGACCCTGTCGGCTTTGTTGCCTACGCTGATGCCGCCGACCATGCTGCCACGCGCAGTGGCAGGTTCGGCATCGGCTGGGCAAGTGGCAGTCATTATCGGCCCGGCGTTGGGAGGTTTTTTGTATATCGCCGGTCCTGCGATGGTGTATGCGAGCAGTTGCATCTTGTTTCTGGTATGCATTGCAGTGCTGTCGTTCATCAAGGTAGAGGCCGGCGTAGCGCCGGTCAAACGCGAGAGCGCGACCTTGCGCTCGGTATTTGCCGGGATTGCCTACATTCGTAGCAAACCGGCCATCCTGGGGGCGATTTCGCTCGATCTGTTTGCCGTATTGCTGGGTGGCGCGACCGCATTGCTGCCGGTGTATGCCCAGGATATTCTGCATACCAATTCGATTGGTCTGGGGCTGTTACGTTCGGCTCCGGCAGTGGGGGCTTTGTCGGTGGCGCTGTTTTTGGCGCATCATCCGCTCAAGGGACGGGTCGGCCGTACCATGTTCATTGCCGTGGCGATCTTTGGTGTGGCCACGATCATCTTCGGTCTGTCGCAATGGATTGGGCTGTCCTTGCTGGCGCTGGCATTCCTGGGCGCTTCCGACATGATCAGCGTGGTGGTACGTTCGACCTTTGTGCAGCTGGAAACGCCGGACGCCATGCGCGGCCGCGTCAGCGCCGTCAATTCGGTCTTCATCGGCACCTCCAATCAACTGGGGGAGTTTGAATCAGGATTGACCGCAGCATGGTTCGGCGCAGTACCGGCAGTGCTCATTGGCGGCATCGGTACTTTGCTGGTGGTGTTCTTCTGGATACGCCTGTTTCCGCAACTCTATGCAATTGAGCGTCTGGAAGCGCCGCGCCGCAACTGAGCTGCATTTTTTCAGGGTGCGTTCGCTGGCCTGGCCAGATGGATTTTGATATTTGGCAGGCCGCCGTCAGCTTCGGTGAAAACCACCGGGCAGTTGACCACCAGATTGGTTTTTTCAATATGGACGTCGCCGCTGTCTTCGGCTGCCAGTACTTCTTCTTCCGACTTGAGCAAGTGCGGCTGCTTGCCTGGCTGCCAGCTTACCTTGTAGACCTGCCAGAACGGTGAATAATTGACGTTGGCATTGGTCGCGCCAACGGGGGAAGGCAGCGATGGCAGTACGCTGCCTTGTGCGAAATTGAGGATGGAATAGATACGTTCGACTGCGCCAGGATGGCCTGCTTGTGCTTGTTGGTTGAGGGCATTGGCCAGTCGCGGCACATAGTTGGCGCTCATGGCGACGGCGGCCTGGCGGTCGGAGACATCGGTGGTGATGTAACGCACCACCTTGCCTTCGAACCAACCTGAGATCAGTGGCAGTTCGATGGTGTCGCCGCTGGTCTGGGCATGTGCTGAGCCAGATAGGGTAGCGCACAGCAACAGCAGGGACGTGGCAAGCCGGATGGAAGTGGTCATAGGAGCAGGCGTGAGCGAGGTGGTTGCGATAAGAGGTCCATCTTACCTACAGACGATAAATAAAAACAGGCCCGTGAGCAGATGCTCACGGGCCTGTTTTCAATTCACCGCGTGATGCTTATTGCGCATGGAATTGATGAGCGAAAGTGAATTCGTCAATACGCGGGGTGTACTTGATGCCCTTGCGTACTGCCCAGGTAGCATATTGATGGTACAGCGGGATCACGGCGTAATCCTGCAGCGCGACCGTGGCCGCTTGCTGGGCGAATTCCTGACGTTGTTTCTCATCGACCGAAGCCAGTGAGGATTGCACCAGTTTGTCGAGCGCCGGGTTGCTGTACTTGCCCCAGTTCCATGAACCCCAGCCGGTGTTGGCGTCGGTGGTGCCGACCAATGTACGCAATCCGAAGTCACCCGCCAGGGTACCCCAGCCGAGCAGCGCTACGCTGAAGTCGCCAGCCCGGGCCTTGCCGAAATAAACCGACAACGGGAAGGTTTCAACCTTGGTCTGGATGCCGATGCGGCTGAGAAACTGCGCGACCGTCTGGACTACCCGTTCATCATTGATGTAACGGTTGTTGGGACCATGCAGGGTGAGCACGAAGCCATGAGGATAACCCGCTGCGGCCAGCAATTTCTTGGCGCCTTCGGGATCGTATTTTTCGACCTTCAGATTGTCCGCATAGCCGACAATGCCCGGCGCGACAATGTTCGAAGCCGGTGTGCCGAGACCTTCAAGCGTGCGCTCGGTCAGCGCCTGGCGATTGATGGCCTTGGAAATGGCTTGCCGCACACGGATGTCCTTGAGCGGGTTCTTGGCCAAGGGCTTGCCAGCCTTGTCGGTAATGTCAGGCGTGCTGTCACGCCACTGGTCCAGTGTCCAGAACAGGGTGCGCCACGAGGTGCGTTGTACCAGGCTAAATTGCGGATTGGTCTTGAGCTTGGGGACATCGGCCGGCGGTACGCTGTCGATGGCATCGACTTCACCTGCCAGCAGTGCGGCCAGACGTGCGCTATCGGAGGTCAGGATACGGAAGGTGACTTTGTCCCAGTCTGCCTTAGGACCCCAGTAATTATCGTTGCGTACCAGCTCGATGCTATCGCCGCGCTTGAAGCTAGAAAACTTGAAAGGACCGGTACCCACGACGGCCTTGCCACTGTTGAAATCTTCGGTCGTCGCGTTTTGTGCCGCCTTCTTGGAAACGATGAAGATGGTGCTGACATCGAGCGCCAACGGACCGTAAGGGGTCGCAGTCTTGAGTCGCACGGTATATGGATCGACGATTTCCTTGGCAATGATTTGCTTGGTGTAGCTGGTGAAGGGGCCGGGGCTATTGGTCAGGGTAGCGGGGCGGTCCAGCGAGAAAACCACGTCTTCGGCGGTCAGCTCGCTGCCATCGCTAAACTTGACGCCGTGGCGCAGCTTGAATTCCCAGGTGGTCGGATCAATCGCCTTCCAGGAGGTTGCCAGGCCGGCAATGAGTTTGCCGGTTGGATCGACATTGACCAGCGCATCAAACAAATGGGAGGACAGCGAGATGTTGGGTGCAATGTTGTTGAAGTGCGGGTCCAGTGTGGAAACATCGGCATACAGGCCGATCTTCAATTCGGCTGCCAACACCGGTGCTGCCGGCAATATGGCGCTTACCGCCAGGCCGCTGAAGGCCAGACTGAGCAGGGTTTTCTTGAACGAAAATGCCATCAGACACACTCCTTGAAATGAAATCAATTTGCTATTTTAGGTGTATTTATTTCCATATGTGCAACGAAATAACTATTTGCTTATGCTTACACCGCATGAACCT
>Ga0302155_10002132_pt1 | contig 13664 bp, 14 predicted proteins | sample I_Bog_N3_1_FD_193508 | JGI IMG/M metagenome (GOLD analysis project Ga0302155, IMG submission 193508) | Peat permafrost microbial communities from Stordalen Mire near Abisko, Sweden - I_Bog_N3_1 | ecosystem: Environmental > Terrestrial > Soil > Wetlands > Peat | place: Sweden: Abisko, Stordalen...
CCCACCCGGATTGTCGAGGTGCTACCAGCCACATAGCCAATGACCACCGCCGTGGCCGCGCTGGCGATGCCGGGCATACTGTGATGTTCCGCCAGCCAGTAACGTTTGTAACCCCACTTTTCTGCATGACGCGCCAGATCCAATGTATTGCGAAATGCCTGGGCAGCGGTGCTGTTTATTAAGATTGGGGCGAGGTCCAGTATCGAAAACGGAATATCTTTTTTCACATATTGCCTATGCGCGATGCGCTCCAAATTGATGCCAGTCAGTTTCCTTCATCTGAATTTCGAAATGGCTGGCCGCTTTTTGAAAATTGGCAAACGCCAGATCCCGTTCGGAGTCCGTGACGTCACCGACCTGATTGAACCTCGCCATCGCGTCGCGAACATGCGCGGCATCGGTCATCGGTTCTTTGCGCGCACGGGGAAAGGCGAAGGCCGTGGTTGGCAACGAAGCTTTGTTCGCTGTTGAAAGGCGGCCATGCGTCGCCGGGCTATAAGGTTTCCAAGTGGGTTCAGGCATGGCTTTATCTTTCACAGCGGTTTTCATTTCACAAATGCCGCGATCTTCATGGTTGTTCGGGAATATTCTTATCAATGTATTGCATCAAGCGACGTTGGGTAGCTCCGAGAGATTGGGTAGCCACTTCGGTGATTCGCTTCATGATTTGATAGCCCAGTTCGTGGTCTTGTTCGCACTGCTCCCGCAGACGCGGCCCATAAAAAAATATCGTTCTGGTCAGCTCCAATGCGCGTGCGCTGAAGTGGAGTGAATAGGGCGGGAAAAGCCAGGACCAGCCCAGGTCATCGCCCGGCCCGAGCGTCTGAATGGGGATCATTTCACCACGCTCTTCCATTTCCGATTCGAGCATCACTTTACCTTCCAAGATGAGATAAAACCGGTTGGCCGGGCTTTCCGATATGATGCCGTCCTTCAGTGGATTTATTTTCATAAGTTAAAAATTAACGCGCGTGATTAGTTTGATCGTTGTGAGAGGTTTTCATTTCCCGCGTGCCGCGATCCTCCCGCACATCCCGGGATTTGGAAAAAATGTTATCGCGCTTTTTGGGCTTTGGATGCGGCAGGACCTTCTCTTGATTGGGTCGGGTCTCGTGCATGGTTTGCGGGAAAACCGGCGTTTGATCGGTTGCCGTAGATTTGGTTTTGGAATTTTTCATAAATTTATTTTACGTCCGATTGTGAAAACCATGGACGCGGGTGCGATTGCGTTCCGCGATCAATTCCGCCTCGGCCGCCAGCCAGTGCTGCACCTCGTGACCGGGCAGCGAACCTCCATTTTCATAGGCGAAGTAAGCCTTCCTGGCCACTTCGTCCGGTGAGGGTATAAAACTAATTTCATCTTGGCCTATGCCCGCCGCCGAAGTTGGCCGGGGGGCAATGACACCTTGTTGGGTTTTGGATAATTTATGGTGTTTCATGGAACGATAGTTGTTTAATTTTCAGTTACGGCTAAAGAGATCAATCGCATCTTCGGGAACACCGGCGGGCAAGAAGAAAACCAAAAATCGCACCAACTCCGACCCCGATGGCGATGGCCTTATATGGATGCTCATGCACGGCGGCGGCGGTGGCTTTCGCACCGGCGACCGCCTTATCACGGACATCCGGCCTCGACGACGGCGGGTCTTGAGTTTCAGTTTTCATGGACTGGCGCTATTTTAATTTGTGATTCTTTCTGCCGGAGCCGCTCATGTTGCCGCCGCCGGAGAGTTTGTTCACGGTTGCCCACGCCCGCGCTTCCGCAGTTTTCACACTGTCACCGCGCTGCTCGTAGGCAGCTTCGACGTGGGCGGCCTGCCGTTTCTGTTTGTCGGTGTAACTTGATTTATCGCCTTGGGGCATGGCGATTCCTTGCTTAATTTTACTTGCACCCGCAGGCGGCGGAGTAATCCTTGATGGTGTTTTCGACCACTTCACGCGTTTCGCCGGTGAGCTTTTGAATCCGGCCAAACAGTTCTTCCTCCTGGCCTTCGGTGTAACGGAGATCGTTGTCCGTCAGCTTCGCCCATTTCTGTTTCAGCTTGCCCTTGGTGATGTTCCAGTCGCCTTTGATTCCGAGTGTGTTCATATTATTTTGATTTTTTGCCGCCAACGTGGTGAAAAGTTTTTATTTGCGAGCCAGGCTCATGCATAAGGCATGACCCACCATGAAAGTGAACCTGACCATTACCGCTGCCATCAGGCAAGTCGCCACGGCCACTTCGATCAGCCGGGTTTTATTATCCATGACCATGAGCATCACTTGCCCAGCTTGAAGACGCTATGGGGTCAAACCCGACCGTGATTAAAAAGCCAAAAACTTGCCGCGCTCATGGCACAAGAACCGCCGCGCCTTCAAAGCGTCCGGCGCGAAGATCGGCGAGCGCTTGATTCGCTTGGTTGAGTGGATAACTCGTGGTTTTCGTGACAATGCCCTTCTCCGGCACCAAGCGCAGAAAATCAATTCCATCCTGTCGCGTGAGATTGGCGACCGACATGAGCTGTCGCTCTTCCCAAAGCAGCCGATATGGAAAACTGGGGATGTCGCTCATGTGAATGCCCGCGCACACGACGCGACCGCCCTTGCGCAAGGCTTTCAGCGCGAGCGGCACAAGTTCACCCACGGTCGCAAAAATTATTGCTGCATCGAGAGGCTCCGGCGGCATTTCGTTTGAACCACCAGCCCAAGTCGCGCCGAGACGCCGGGCAAAGGCTTGGGTTGCGACATCTCCCGGTCTCGTGAAGGCAAATACGGATCGCCCCTGCCACTTTGCCACCTGCGCGATGATATGGGCCGCAGCGCCAAAGCCGTAGAGTCCAATCCTTTTCCCCTCGCCAGCGATGACGAGCGAACGCCAGCCAATCAAGCCGGCGCAGAGCAACGGAGCGAGCGACACGTCACTGCCAGTTTCGCCGAGCGGAAAGGCAAAGCGCACATCGGCGATTGTCGCTGTCGCGAAACCGCCATTGCGGGTGTAACCGGTGAAGAGCGGATGGTCGCAAAGATTTTCGCGGTGCTCCAAACAATATGGGCAGACACCGCAGGTATGACCCAGCCAAGGGATGCCGACGCGCTCGCCAATTTTCAACCCTTTGACATCAGCCCCAAGCAAGTCAATCCGGCCAACAATTTCGTGCCCTGGAATGATTGGCACTTTTGGGTCAGGCAACTCGCCATCCACGACATGCAGATCCGTGCGGCACACACCGCAGGCAGCCACCTTCACGCGAATCTCGCCCGGTCCCGGTTGCGGATCGGGGATTTCGGTCCATTCAAGGGCAGTCCCAATTTTCTTTAGCACCATCGCATTCATAATATTTTTCGGTTGGGAGAAAGTTCAAGGCTTCACGCCAAGCAAGCGGGAAACTGTCCGCCGCTAATCATTTCTGTTCGTAGAGGCGACGAAAAACAACTGGCAGCAAATCTGGCAGATCTTCGGCAAGCAAGCCGGGGCCGAATTCAGTTGCTGCCGCCCCATGCAGCCACACAGCAGCAGAGGCGGCGAGGAACGGCTCCATGCCTTGGGCCAAGAGTCCCAGCACGATTCCACTCAAGACGTCACCCGATCCTGCTGTCGCCAGTGTCGGCGGCGCATTGCTGTTGATAACCGACCGGCCATCCGGAGCTGTGATTACCGTGTCGCCGCCCTTGAGAATAATAATGGCTCCGCTGCGACGCGCTGCGACACGCGTGCGAGTTAGCTTGTCGCCGCTCGGGTCAAATAGGCGATGGAACTCACCATCATGCGGCGTTAGCACGCAGGGACCGGTGATCGCTTGATCAAGCGTCAACGGATCGTCCGCGAAGGTCGTGAGCGCATCGGCGTCGAGCACGGTGGGGCGGCCGGTCGCCAACATGGCGAGCACCCGGGCACGGGTTTCCTCGCCGGCTCCCGCACCAGGACCGATGAGGAATGCCTTGTAATGAATATCGTCCAGCAGACATTCGAAATCTTCCGGCAACGCCAGTGGTTGAACCATGATGCTGGTCAACGCCGCCGCATAGACAGGCAGGGCGACTGAGGAAACCGCGATGGTCGTGAGTCCCGCACCTGCGCGAGCCGCAGCGCGGGCTGCCATCCGGGCAGCACCAGTCATCGGGTAACCGCCGGAAATGAGCGCGTGACCCCGGCTATATTTATTGCCCCCGTCTTGAAGTCGCGGGAGATTCCCAACCCAGAGGCACGGAACATTCTCGAAAGTGTTTGGGGAAATTTGCTCAAGCACAGAAGATGGGATGCCAATGTCGGCGACGACAACTTCGCCGCACAGCAGCCGGCCCGGCAACAAAAGATGCCCCGGCTTTTTGCGAAAGAAAGTAACCGTCAGGACGGAGGCAACCGCACCCAACGCGTCGCCGGTATCGCCCAGCACGCCGCTGGGAACATCAATCGCAATAATTGGTAATTTCCGGCCGCTGGCGGCAGCCAAGGTTTCCAAAGCGGATCCCTCAAGCGCGCGACTAAGGCCGGCACCGAAGATCGCATCCACCACCAATTCCGCTCCGTCGAGCGCGTCCGGAACCAATTGCAGAACTTCGCCGCGCCACAAATCCGCATGATGCCGCGCCGCACCGGTAAGACGATCCAGCGAACCGAGCATGGCGACGCGAACAGACCAGCCCTTTGCGGAGAGATGCCGGGCCGTGACAAAACCGTCGCCGCCATTGTTGCCGGGTCCGCACAACACGATTACAGGACGCGCAGACCAGTGTTTCTCAATTTCGTGGGCGACAGCACTGCCGGCATTTTCCATCAATTCGATTACCGTTTTGCCGGAGGCCACAGTCAGCCGGTCGGCTTCGCCCATCTGACGAACGTCTAGTAATGCAGTTTGAAAGTTCATCTCCATCAGCTCACGGAAACGCCGAGGATTCGACCGATTACGGCAGTTACGGTCATGGCCAGGGCACCACCGATGGTGACTCGTAACGCGGCCCGACCAAGCGGCGCGCCACCGAGGTGACCGCCAAACGCCCCCAGCGCCGCGAGACTTACCAGAGATAAGGCGGCGATCATTGGAATACGCCAAGCCGCCGGCGCGACGAGTAGAGCCACGATTGGCACAATGGCAAAGGATGCAAAGCTGGCCGCCGAGATCCAGGCCGCTTGCAACGGACGTGCAAGTGATGTTTGGTCAATTCCAAGTTCGTCGCGCATGTGTGCGCCAAGCCGGTCATGGGCGCTGAGTTGTTCTGCGACTTTCATTGCAAGCTCCTGCTCAAGTCCGCGCTTAACATAGATCATCGCCAACTCCTGCAATTCAGCCTGCGGCTCGGTTGCCAGTTCTTGTTTTTCCAGCCCGATGTCCGCCTGCTCCGAGTCGCGTTGGGAGCTGACTGAAACATATTCTCCCACGGCCATGGACATCGCTCCGGCAACCAACCCCGCAATACCGGCGACCAGAATGGCCACTTTCGGAGCGGAGGAAGCCGCGACACCGATCATGAGGCTCGCAGTAGAAACGATGGCGTCGTCCGATCCAAGCACGGCAGCACGCAACCAACCCACCCGCCCGCTTCTGTGCATTTCCGCTTGGCTGGTTACAACGAGGGGCTTCGTCTTCATATTTTAACCAGCGCGTTATTGCAACCAAATGAGGAATCTTTTACCTCGATTATTTCAGCGATTTTATGGTTTTAAGTCGGCTTCAACATTGATGAGCACATCCACGCTGTTGCCGATTAAACCTTGGTCGGCGGCGATGTCGAAATCACGCCGATCCAGCGTCAGCGAGGCTTCCCAACCGGAAATGGCGGCACCCTTCATACCCGGACCAAAGCCCAGCGCCGTGACCTTGAGCACAACTTCCTTGGCGACATTCTTCATCGTCAACGTGCCGGTGACAGCATAGGTGTTGTCGCCGGTGCTTTTCCATGACTCGCTCTTGAAGGTCATGGACGGAAACTCGGTCGCAGCAAAAAAATTGGTCGAGCGCAAATCGTCGTCGCGCATTTTCGTGTTGGTCGTGATGCTGGCCACTTCGATGACGGCTTCGACCGTGCTGTTTTCTAAGTGGTCACGATCCACGACGATGGTTCCTTTCACCTTGCTAAAATAGCCAGGCACCTTGGTGAAAAAATGGGCGATGGAGAAGCCGACCCAGGTATGCACGGGGTCAATGTTGTAGGTTTCGACGGCCGCTTTGGCTGAGGCAAGTGAGCCGAGCGCAAGCGCGGCGGTGACAAGTGATAATAGGGAACGTTTCATGGTTTTGAATTGATTTTTGTTGGTTGGATTATTTTGCTTTTATGGATTCAGCTTTGGGGAAGTCAGCTCCGCGCGCAATCGTTTCCACCGCAGAAAAATCTTTGCGCAACTCGTCGAGCTTGGCCATGGCCCCTTCGTAGGAATCATTGCCCAACAAAAGATGGCGCGGCGGTTTGGACGATTCCACCGCAGCGATGAGGGCTTTAACGGCGCGCACTGGATCGCCGGGTTGCTTGCCCGAATCGGCGCGAATTTCTTTGCGCCACGCTCCTGCCGTTTTCGCGTAGTCGACAATTTGCTTTTTACTTTCATTCGCCGACCGTCCGGCCCAATCGGTGCGAAAGCCGCTCGGTTCAACGACGATTACTTTGATCCCCAGCGGTTCAACTTCCTGCAAAAGCGCACCGGACAAACCTTCGACGGCAAATTTGGTCGCGTTGTAAAATCCCAGCGCTGGCGCAGAACGCAGTCCCGCGAGTGAAGAGATATTGACGATGCAGCCTTTGCGCCGCTGACGCATGCCAGGCAGCACCGCTTGAATCATGCGGCTCAGGCCGAAAAGATTGATCTCAAACATTCGGCGCACTTCGGTCTCTTCGCCTTCTTCGATCGCCGCGAAATAACCTATGCCCGCGTTGTTGACCAGCACGTCAATGCCACCAAATTTTTCTTCGGCCGCTTTGATGGCTGCGTCAATCTGGCATTGATCCGTGACGTCAAGTTTGAGAACCAACGCATCACCCTTGGCCGCCAACGCTTCTACCTGCTCGGGTTTGCGGGCCGTCACCACGGTGCGGAAACCTCGCGCTAATGCTTGCGTGGCCAACTCCCGGCCGAAGCCAGTCGAGCAACCGGTGATGAACCAAACGGGTTTATCGGTGTTCGCGGAATTTCTCTTTTTTGTAGTCATGGGAATATTTTTAAAAGGATTGAGAAATTATTATCATGCGGGCGCGTCAATGGAGCTCACGCGAACCAGTTTCTTGTTCACAAACTCCTGGATGCCCAAACTGGAAAGTTCGCGGCCGTAACCGGAATTTTTGATGCCGCCGAACGGCAATTCCGCAGAAGTCCATGTTGGGTGATTGATGAAGACCATGCCGGTGTCAATGCGACTGGCCACGCGTTTGCCGCGCGCGACATCCGCCGTGAACACCGAACCCCCAGGCCGAACTCCGAGTCATTCGCCAGCGCCACGGCTTCATCCTCGTCATTGACACGGAAGAAAAGCGCGACCGGCCCGAAAAATTCTTCGTGGTAGGCGGGATTACTCGGCTTGATATTCGTAAGAATCGTCGGCTCCATGTATGAGCCGGGGCGATCAACCCGTTTGCCGCCCATCACGAGCTTGGCGCCTTTTTTGACGGCGTTTTTGATTTGGCCCAACAGTTGCAAAAGCGCCGCTTCAGTCGAAAGCGGCCCCAAGTTTGTAGCCCAATCCATCGGGTCTCCCGGCTTGAAGGCCGCCAGCGCGGTTTGAAATTTTTCGAGAAATTTGTCGGCCACGGATTCAACAACGATGAACCGCTTGCCAGCGACACAGCACTGACCCATGTTGTTCATCTTCGCCCACACCGCCCACTTGACCGTCTTTTCCATGTCGGCGTCCTCCAGCACGATGAACGCATCGCTGCCGCCAAGTTCCATCGTGGTTTTTTTTAGATTTTGTCCGGCCCGTGCCGCGACGTATTTCCCGGCATCCACACTGCCAGTCAACGCCACGCCCTCAATCCGCGAATCGTCAATCACACGGTTCACCTGCTCGTAAGAAATGAGCAAGTTGGTGTATGCCCCCGCAGGCGCACCCGCCTCCAGCCAAAGTTTTTCAAATGCGATGGCGCATTGAGGCACGCAGCCCGCGTGCTTGACCATCACCACATTGCCCGCCATTAAATTCGGCGCGGCAAAACGCGCGAGCTGGTAGTAAGGAAAATTCCAAGGCTGCACGCCGAAAAGCACGCCGAAGGGTGCGATTTCAATCACGGCCTCGCCCGAACTCGGCTTGAGCGTTTGCGGCGCGAGAAAGCTCTCCGCGTTCTTGGCGTAGTAGTCGAGAATGTCCGCGCTCAACTCCACTTCACCACGCGACTCGGCGATGAGCTTGCCCATTTCCAGCGTCACGGGCTTGGCAAAATCATCCATCCGCGCCCTCAAAATAGCGGCCGCTTTGGCAACCACCACGGCGCGCTCGGCAAAAGTCTTAAGCCGCCACGTTTCGAAACAGGTTGCGGCCGTTTTAAGCGACGTTTCCAGTTGTTTGTTGGTGATTTCCTTGAATTTCTTGAGAACTTTGCCGGTGGCGGGATTCACACTTTGATAACTCATAAGTGCAATCGTATCCTGCGGGGCGGGCGAGTGACATGGGGTGAACACCCCAGGTGATCCTCGTTCAACTCATCTCGCTGATGGTTTTGCGAAAACGGGTCAACGAAAAAACGAACAGCAGAGAACCAATTACGATCAGCGCTAGAAATTGCGGCCAGACGACGGCAAGTCCGGCACCTCGGAAAAGAATAGCTTGGCCGAGCGCGACGAAGTGTGTGGTCGGTGCCCCCAACATCACCAGTTGCACAAACTCCGGCATGCTCTCGCGCGGACTAAAAGTGCCTGAAAGCATTTGCAGGGGCAGCAGGATCAGCACGGCGAGCATTCCGAATTGCGGCATTGAGCGCGCCAGCGTGGCCATGAAAATACCCAGCGCGGTCGCGGCAAAAAGATGGAGCGCGGTTCCCGCGAGAAATAGCGGCACCGAACCCGCGATGGGAACATTCAGCACGCCTTGCACGACAACGAGCAAACCAATACCGGCAGCCACCAACACCACCAATCCCATCGCCCAGACCTTGGCCAGCATGATTTCCGTCGGCGTGACGGGCATCACCAGCAGATGTTCGATAGTGCCATGTTCGCGTTCGCGGATGAGGGCTGCGCCGGTCAGAATGATCGCCAGCATGGTGACGTTGTTGATGATCTCGGTCAGCGCGCCGAACCAGGATTGTTCCAGATTTGGGTTGTAGCGCGCGCGCAAATTCAGTTCCACCGGCGGAGGAGCGCTGCTGCGGTAATGTTTGACAAAATCGTTGACCTCGCCCAAAGCAATTTGCTGGATATACTCGCTGCCCACGAAAGCCTGCGTCATGCGGGTGGCGTCAACATTCAGTTGAATGGCTGGCGAACGGCCGGCCAGCACGTTGCGTTGAAAGTCCGGCGGAATATCCAGCACGAAGGTGTAATTGCCGGCATCCATGCCCGCATCCATTTCAGCCAGCGAGATGTTCGCGGGCGGATTGAAGCGCGGGAGATAGAAGCCTGCCGCGATGCACGCCGACATCGGCGAAGCGTCCTCGTCAACGATGGCGATAGGAACTTTATCCAAACTGTCCGGCACGGCCGTGGCCGCGACGTAAATGGACAGCGTGAAACAGTAAACGATCAGCACCAGCATCACCGGGTCACGAGCCAGGCTCCACAGTTCCTTGATTCCCAAACGATAAATGTTCGCGAGGTCAGGCATGGATCATGTCTCCTGTTTCTTCAGAAGCAATATAGCCAAACCCACCACCAAGAGCGGGGCAAGCAACAGCGGCCAGAAAGACGAGTGCAGACTGGAGAAGCCCAGCGCTTTGTTGAACACGCCGCGCGTGATGTTCAGAAAGTAAGTCGCCGGGTAAACGCGACCGATGAACGCGCCAACGCCGGCCAGTGAAGAAACCGGATTCAATAAACCGGAAAACTGAACGGCTGGGATGATCGTCGCGATGATGGTCAAAAACAGCGCTGCGATCTGGCTGCGTGTAAAGGTGGAGGTGACCAAGCCGAAACCCGTCGAGAACATCACGAACAATAAAGCTCCTGCCGCCAGTGCCGCGAAGCTGCCCTTAACCGGGACTCCGAAGAGCGTCACGGCCAGTAGTGTCATCAGGCCGAAGTTGAGCATCGCCAGCACGATGTAGGGCAGTTGCTTGCCCAGCAGAAATTCCGCACGCGTAACTGGGGTGACGTAGAGATTGATGATGGAGCCAAGTTCCTTTTCGCGAACCACCGAGAGCGCGGTGAGCATCGCTGGAATCATCAACAACAGCAGCGGAATGACTGAGGGCACCATCGCCGGCAGGCTCAGGACGTCGGGATTGTAGCGATAGCGCGTCTCCATCGTGGCCGGACTGACGACCTTCTGGCCGAGTCGGTGGGTCGCCATGTCCACCAGCCAGCCCTGGTGCATGCCTTGGACATAACCTTGCACCGTTTCGGCGCGTTGCGGCATCGAGCCGTCCACCCACGCGGCGATCTCCACGGGATGGCCGTGCTCCACATCGCGCGCGAAGTTGGGTGGAATCTCAATGGCCAGTGCCAATTCGCCGGAGCGCATCCGCCGGTCGAGCTCGGCGTAATCGGCAATGGGCGGGCGTTCGGTGAAGTAGCGCGAACCGGACAAATTGAGCGCATAGTTCTGGCTCAATCCGGTTTGGTCATGATCCAGCACGGCGTATTTGAGATTTTCGACGTCGAGGCTGATGCCGTAGCCCATGATGCACATCAACATGATGCTTCCCAGCAACGCCATGGTGGCGCGCAACGAATCGTGCCGCAGTTCCAAGGTCTCGCGCCGGCTGTAACTCAAGGCGCGGCTCCAACTAAACCAACGACGGCGCGATGAAACGGTTGGCTGGGTGGTCGAAACAAACGGTTCGGGTACCAAAGTTTTCGGGGTGGCAACTAGGTCCGTCGTTTTGGTTTTGTCATGCAATTCGGCATCTTTCAGATAACTGATGAACGTCGCTTCCAGCGTGGGCAACCCGCGCTGGCGGACGAGTTCAGCGGGAACGCCAGTGACCAATACCTTGCCATCATTCATCAACGAAATGCGGTCACACCGCGCGCCTTCGTCCATGAAGTGGGTGGAAATAAAAATCGTCACCTGGTCGTTGCGCGAAAGATCCACCATCAATTGCCAGAGCATGTCGCGCGCAATGGGATCCACGCCGGAAGTTGGTTCGTCCAGAATCAGCAGTTCCGGTTTATGCACCATCGCCACAGCCAGCGACATCCGTTGGCGGATGCCCAGCGGCAGATTGTCGGGCATGGCGTCGAGCACGTCGGCGAGGCTAAAATGTTTCACCATTTCATCCACCCGCGCCGGAATGTCCGCTGCGGGCACCTGATAAAGGCGTGCCGCCAGCACCAGGTTTTGACGCACCGACAATTCTGTATAAAGGGAGAATGATTGAGACATATAGCCCACCCGCCGGCGCGTGGCGATGTCCTTGGGATTGACGGGCTGTCCAAACAACGCGGCGCTGCCCTCGGTGGCCGGCAACAGGCCGGTCAGCATCTTCATCGTGGTGGATTTGCCGCAGCCGTTGGAACCGAGAAACCCGAAAATCTCGCCCTTGCGGATGCGAAAGCTGACGTGGTCCACGGCGACAAATTTTCCAAAACGCATCGTCAACCCCTCGGCCTCAATCGCAATCTTGGCATCGGCACCTTCAACCAGCGGCGAAATCGTCACGTCATGGTGGCCGCGTCGCAACGCTTCCGGCAGCAGGGCAATGAAGGTTGCGTCTAGCGTTTTGCAATGCGTGTGCGCGAGCAGTTCCGTCGGCGAGCCGGTGGCCATCACCTGGCCGGCATTCATCGCCACGAGCCAATCGAAGTTCTGCGCCTCATCCATGATGGAGGTGGCCACGATCACGCTCATGCCGGTGCGTTCGGCGCGGATGTGTTTGATGAGATCCCAAAACTGTTCCCGCGCCAGCGGATCAACGCCGGTGGTGGGCTCATCCAAAATCAAAAAATCCGGGTCGTGAATCAGCGCACAGCACAACCCCAGCTTCTGTTTCATGCCGCCGGACAATTTGCCCACCGGACGCGTCAGAAACGGGGTAAGGCCCGTGCTGCGGCATAACTCGTCAATGCGACGACGGCGTTCGGTGGCATCGTGGCCGAACAACCGGCCGAAGAATTGCAAGTTTTCCTCGACTGAAAGCGTCGGATAAAGATTTTTGCCAAGCCCTTGCGGCATGTAGGCAATGTGTGGACAGACATTTTCGCGATGGCGGCTGCTGGCCATGTCGCCGCCCAAGGCTTCCACAGTGCCTTCCTGCACCGCACGAGAACCGGCGAGCAGCGACAACAAGCTGGACTTGCCAACAGCGTCCGGGCCGATCAGTCCAACCATTTTCGCAGCGGGAATTTCCAGTGTGATACCATTTAATGCTACCGTTTTTCCGTAACGCAAAGTCACGCCCACCAGTCGGGCCACCGGCACGGGACTGGATTTTTCCGGCGTCATTGCGGCACCTTGACTTCCAAGTTTGCTGGCCACTTGGCAGCGGCATCCAGTTTGATCCAGGCGACGCCCGGCAAACCGGTCTTGATCTGTTTCAAGTTTTTTTGCAACAACGCGCGGCTTATCTGCGCCTTGACCCGGAACATCAGTTTCTGTCGCTCATCAGCCGTTTCCACCGTCTTGGGTGTGAACTGTGCGACTGTAGCCACAAAAGAGACCGTTGCCGGAATTACTTCCTGCGGCGCGGCGTCGAGAACGAGATGCACTTCAGTGCCAATGGCCACTTTGCCCGCCACCGCATCCGAAAGAAAAAAAGTGAGATAAACGTCATTGAGGTCAACCAGATTGAGAACCGTGCCGCCGGCACCCAGCACTTCGCCGGGTTGCGCCACGCGATATTGCACCCGGCCTTCACACGATGACTTGAGCAGGCTATCGGTGATGTCGGCGTCAATCGTGGCGATGGTTGCCACGCTGGCGGTGACACCGGCATTAGCCCCGACCACCTGGGCTTGGGCTGCCTTGGCCGCAGCTTGCGCCGCAGTGACTTCGGCTTGGGCCGCCGTCACGGCAGCCTCTGTGCCATGCAAATTGGCGCGGTCGTCGTCCAATTCTTGCAAAGTGACCACACCATTGGTGGACAATATTTGGGCGCGCACGAACCGCCGCTGGGCGGCGTCCAATTCAGCCGCTCGTTGACTGACGGTGGCCTGCGCAGCGGCCGTGTCGCTCTGACGCGCCGCCACTTGTGCTTCCGCACTGGCGACGGCAGTAATGGCCTGCTGCGATTGAGCCTGCGCCTCGGCGCGTTGCGCATCGAGCACGTCAGTCTGCATTTGCGCCAACGGCTCACCGATCTGCACGAAGTCACCTTCGTTCACCGTGATGTTTTGCACCCGTCCGGCAAGTTTGGTTGCGACGTCAATTTCGGTGGCCTCAATGCGTCCGTTGCCACTGACAAAGCCTTTGCCCGGACCGGAAGGTTGCAAAACGAAATAAATCACCACCCCGATTACCAACACGACAACAATAATAGCTGCTATAACCAATATCTTCTTGAACTGTGGTATAATTTTCGGCTTGGGCGGTGAACCTGCCGGGACTGCCGCCGGAACCGGTAGCGTGGTGCCAGTCGCAACCGGTGCGACAATCGGAACGACCGGTAT
>Ga0302155_10002143_pt1 | contig 13632 bp, 13 predicted proteins | sample I_Bog_N3_1_FD_193508 | JGI IMG/M metagenome (GOLD analysis project Ga0302155, IMG submission 193508) | Peat permafrost microbial communities from Stordalen Mire near Abisko, Sweden - I_Bog_N3_1 | ecosystem: Environmental > Terrestrial > Soil > Wetlands > Peat | place: Sweden: Abisko, Stordalen...
CAAATCACTGACGCCCACCTCCAATGGCACCTGATGGTTCAGCAACAGCAAATTGAACTGCGCCAGCAGATAACTCTTGAACAGCGCAGGACGGGTCAGCGTAGTCTGATAAGTCCCCGGCCCGGAGACAAAACCAAACGACTGCCGGGTATCGGCATGGGTAGCCTTGTCGGTGGTGATACGCACGAAGGGGTAACACGCGCGCACCCGTTGCGGTAATACTTCACCCTTGGAAAACTGTTTAAATGCATCCCTCAAAATGGCCGTGTTGGCATCATAGATTTCGATCACACGATCGACCGCCGCTTGCGGATCAGTAAATTTTTCAGTCAACACATTTGCTCCCATCAGTTCTGGTTCTCGACGTGTCACCGTATGCGCAAGCTTACGGCAACGTCCGATTTCATTCTACCGATATACAGAAAAAGTCCAACTGAAATTATTACAAAATTCAAGTACCGGACATCGCATAACGCCCTATTTCTGTCTATGCATAAATTTCATAGTTACATGCACACAAAGCATTGGCAGTTCCGGCGAGCATTGTCCTAGGATGGCGACGCTATTGATGCATCAACAGCACAAAAATAAATTTCATCAAGAGGAAGAGACATGTATCCCAAAAAGATATTAAGCCGGTTCGCGTTACTGGCATGTATTGCATTCGCCCCTATCGCACAGGCACAAAAGCTGCCTAACGTCATGATCCTCGCCACCGGCGGCACAATCGCCGGCACCGGCGCCTCCAGCACCACGACAGTTGGCTACACCGCCGCCAAGATTGGTGTTGAGGCCCTCATTGACGCTGTTCCGGAACTGAAAAAAGTCGCCAATGTAAAGGGCGAGCAGGTATTCCAGATCGCCAGCGAAAACATGAACAACGACTACTGGCTCAAGCTGGGCAAGCGCGTCAACACGCTGCTGGCACAAGATGACGTCGATGGCATCGTCATCACGCACGGCACCGACACGATCGAAGAAACCGCTTACTTCCTGGATCTGGTAGTCAAGAGCAAAAAGCCGGTCGTCATCGTCGGCTCCATGCGGCCTTCGACTGCCATCAGCGCAGACGGTCCGATCAATCTGTACAACGCGGTACTGCTGGCTGGCAGCAAGGAAGCCATTGGCAAGGGCGTACTGGTGACACTCAACGACCAGATCAACGCCGGCCGCGAAGTCACCAAGACCAATACCTCTACGCTGGATACCTTCAAGACGCCTGAACTGGGCTTTCTGGGCTACATTCAAGGCAGCAAGCCGTTTTTCTATCGCCAGTCGACCCGCAAGAACACCGCCGATACAGTATTCGACATTGCCAAGCTGGACAGCCTGCCACAAGTCGACATTGTCTACGGCTATGCCAACATGAACCCAATCGCGTTGAACGCCTTCGTGGCTGCCGGTGCCAAGGGCATCATCCACGCCGGCGTAGGCGACGGCAGCTTGAACAACACGGTCCTGCCATCGCTGGTAGAAGCGCACAAGAAAGGCGTGATCATCGTTCGCGCCAGCCGCGTCGGCCAAGGCATCGTGGCACGTAACGGCGAAGCTGACGACGACAAGCTGGACTTCGTCGTCTCCGATACCCTCAATGCACAAAAAGCCCGCATCCTGTTGATGCTGGCACTGACCAAGACCAGCGACACCAAAGAAATTCAAAAGATGTTCTATGAGTATTAAGAACAGCTGACTGCCTCTGTCGCTCTGCCAGAAAAACAAAAATGGCCCGCAATGCGGGCCGTTTTTTTGGTGCTGACATTATTAAAAACCCAGCGTTTTACCCGCGCCGAACAAAGTCGCGAAACCCAGAATCGCAAAAATCAGGGCAGCAATCATATGCACAATACGCACCGGCATGCGCTCGGCAATACGGTCACCCAGCAGCACTGCCGGTACGTTGGCGATCATCATGCCCAGCGTGGTGCCGGCTACTACCGGCAGGAAGGCATGATATTGGGCTGCCAGGGCGATGGTGGCGAACTGCGTTTTGTCCCCCATTTCAGCCAGGAAGAAAGCCACCACAGTGGTGCCAAAGACACCAAAACGCCCGATCTTGGCATCGCTTTCATCAAATTTATCAGGAATCAGCGTCCAGATGGCCATGCCGATAAAGGATAAAGCCAGCACCCAGCGCAACGTCTCGGGCGAGACCTGGGAGGTGATCCAGGCCCCGAGGGCACCGGCAAAACCGTGATTGATGATGGTCGAAACCAGTACGCCGGCGATGATGGGCAGCGGTTTGCGGAATTTTGCGGCGAGAATGAAAGCCAACAGTTGCGTCTTGTCGCCGATTTCAGCTAAGGCGACTACGCCGGTAGAAACGAGGAATGCTTGCATTTGAGTTCTCCATGGCCGGACAAAAAACGATGACCACATCGCTCCCCGGCCATTTGTCGGAGGCAATGTGGTCAAAGGTCTTGTCAGGTTTTAGAACTGCTTACACCATGATCTGTGGATCAAGTATGTTGACGTAAGCCCTCCCGTGCTCGGTGACGGAAGGCGACTACTCCCCAATGACTGGCGAATTCTACTGAATTCGCCGACGCCAGTCCATCAAAGATGTGCAGGCAAAGACATGGCACAAGCGAATTTTTTCCTGCATCATGCTGTTTTTGCGCCATCGCGCACCGTTCACTGTGGACCTTTTTGCTTATGATCAATCGCCGCACCTTCATCAGCAGCGCCGCCACCACCGCCGCGCTGGCCGCCCTCGGCCTTCCCGCCGAGGCATTTGCCGCTAATCACCTCAAACTGGGGCAAGCTGCGCCCTTCTCCTTTGAAACGCTGATCGCACAAGTGCGCGCCATGGCTGCCGCGCCCTATCAGCCGCAAGGAAAACCTCCCGCCGAGATCCTCGACAAGATCAACTATGAGGCGCACGGCAAGATCAAATTCAATACCGATACCGCCTTGTTTGCCAATGGCCCGGGACAATTCCCGGTAACTTTCTTCCATCTGGGTCGCTATTTTCAAGCGCCAGTGCATATGTACGCGCTGGAAAGCAACGCTGGCAATATGCAGGCGCGCGAGATTGTCTACGATGAAAGCTATTTCGACATGCCCGCCGATAGCCCCGCGCGCAAGTTGCCACGCGGCAGCGGCTTCGCCGGCTTCCGTTTCCAGGAAAGCCGTCAAGGCGATCAACAGCAACTGAATTGGCGCAAGAATGACTGGGTCGCCTTCCTCGGCGCCTCGTATTTCCGTGCCATCGGCGATCTTTACCAGTATGGCCTGTCGGCACGCGGCATCGCCATTGACGTGGCGCAAGCCGGCGTTGCCGAAGAATTTCCCAACTTTACCCATTTCTATTTTGAGTCTCCGGCCGCGCACAGCGACACCGTGGTGGTCTACGCGGTACTGGACGGCCCAAGCATTGCTGGCGCCTACAAGTTCGTCATGCAACGCCATACTGCCGAAGCACCCGCAGGCGTGATCATGGAAGTCGAGTGTGCCTTGTTTCTGCGCCGCGATGTCGGCCGCCTCGGCATCGCCCCGGCCACCTCTATGTACTGGTTCTCAGAGACGGTCAAAGGCACTGGCGTGGACTGGCGCCCGGAAGTGCATGATTCCGATGGTTTAGCCATCTGGACCGGCGCCGGCGAGCATATCTGGCGACCGCTCAACAATCCGTCGCATATCAGCGCCTCTGCCTTTGGTGACAACAATCCACGCGGCTTCGGTCTGTTGCAACGCGATCGCAATTTCGATCACTATCAAGATGGCGTGCGCTATGAACGCCGTCCCAGCCTATGGGTGGAGCCGCTGGAAGGCTGGGGTGAAGGTGCCGTGCAGCTCATTGAGATTCCGACCGACGACGAAATTCACGACAACATCGTCGCCATGTGGGTACCGCGCGCCAAGGCGACAGCCGGTTCCAGCTACCGGCTACGCTACCGCCTGCACTGGCGCCAGGATGAACCCTATCCGACGCCACTGGCGCGTTGCATCGCGACCCGCCTGGGCAATGGCGGCCAGCCGGGCCAGCCGCGCCCGCAAAACGTGCGCAAGTTCATGGTCGAATTTATCGGCGCACCGCTGGAAAAACTGGCCTTCGGTGAATTGCCGGAAGCCGTCCTGTCGAGCTCGCGCGGCAGCTTTTCTTACATCTTCACCGAAGCGGTGCCAGACGGTGTTGCCGGCCACTGGCGCGCACAGTTCGACCTGAGCGTCGAGGGCGACGAACCGGTCGACCTGCGCCTGTTCCTGCGCCACAACAAACAAACTTTGTCAGAAACCTGGCTGTTTCAATACCAACCGTTCAAGACTCGCAACGTCTACTAGGGCCTGTTAACCTTTAATTTGCGAGTGCGAACGCGCGGCAGGCGTTGACTGCCTAGGCGCTACGACGCGTCGTAGCAGTGCTACGGCAAGGAGCTGCAACAACGGTAGGCGACGCCTGCAGCCGTTCCCGAAGGGTTCGCCCCAGAAAACGCGTTGGCGGCGTTGCATGGCGCAGCAGGTGGGCTCACCACCTGCTGCGCCACGCGCCTTGCCAGCACGCTTTCTGGGGCGAACGCATCTCTCAAATTAAAGGTTAACAGGCCCTAGGGCGTGGAAAACTGCCGTCGTAGCCAACGCACCGGCGCACCGATGAGCGGCAGTTTTTGCAGCAGCTCTTCGGCTGCATCCCAGTAGTCGCGGTGCAGCACCACTTTGCCGTCGTCGTCGAAACGCAGATGTGAGCCGCCGGCAATAACGTAGGGCTTGCCTTTGAGCGCGAACTCGAAGGTCCAGGTGACGAAGGCCTGGTCGCCATCGAGCAGGCGCTCGCCGATCACAAAGCGCGGCGCTTCGGTGGCGCGAAACATATGCGTAAAAATCCGGGCAATTTCCGTCACGCCGCTGACCTCGTTGAAAGGGTCCTTGAAGTACGCCTGCTCGCAATAAAATTCACCGATCTCCGACAGACTCTCTGGCGTCAACGTGCCAAACCAATCCATCAATGCATCAAGCTGACTCTTGCTCATCATTTGACATCCAGAAAACGTTGAAACAAGGCAAAGCGCCAACGATACGGCAGCATCTGCAAAAGTTTTAAAAAGCGCGTGAAGCGCTGTGGGAAATGAATCTCGAAGCGACCTCTGGCAATGCCCCGCCATATCGCCTGCGCCGCCGCTTCAGGGGTCTGCAAGGCCGGCATGGCGAAGGTATTTTGCGCGGTCAGATCGGTTTTGACAAAGCCCGGATTGATCAGATAGACGTTAATACCCTTGTCGTGCAGGTCGCTGTATAAAATTTCAGCCAGATTGATCAAGGCAGCCTTGGCCGGACCGTACACACTGGCATTGGGCAAACCGATGTAGCCGGCAACACTGGCGACCAAGGCAATGCCGCCCGTGTGACTGGCCAGCATCGCCGGCAAAACTGTCGCCAGCGCCGAATACACGCTCAACAGATTGGTGCGCAAGGTTTTTTCGGCACCGGCATCGCTCACCTGCCAACTACGCTCGGGACGATAATCGGCGGCACAAAACAACAATAAATCAATGCCGCCAAAGGCATCGCAAATATCCTCATACGTGCGTCGCCAGGCTGCATGGTCAAGCACGTCCAGCGGCACGATCAAAGCGTTTGGATGCTGGCCTGCGACCTGCTGCAAGACCTCCTCGCGACGCGCTGACAGCGCCACCCTGGCGCCTTGCGTCAAGGCCTGCTGCGCCAGCGCCGCACCGATGCCGCTAGAGGCGCCGATGAGCCAGATGCGCTGACCAGACCAGTCGCGCACCGGCGTATTCATAGGCTTGAACATCATGATCTATACCGATCTTCAGTGAGGTTTGCGAAACAACAAGGTAACCTGCCCGACTTCCAATCCAAACTTGCTCATGCTGGTGCGATTGATCATGGTGTCGCCATCAATCTGATACATCCAGTCGTCCATCTGCATCTCGTACGTCTTGCCGTCCACCGGCAACAACAAGGTGTAGCGCCAGTTCAACGTATTGCCGGCTGCATGCCCGACGGCCTGTCCGAGCACATCGCCGGCACTACCCAGCCAACTGCCATCGGCTAGACGCGTGAGCACCCAGATGCGCTCCTGGGTGCTGCCATCGTCGTAGCGAAAATGCTCTTCCAGCCGCAATTTCCCAGCTGTTTCGGTACCGGTGATGGCAACCTGAAAGCGTTTGACGACCTCTCCACCACGTTTTTGAAACATGCCCCAGGCCTCGGTCTGGCCGGCAAAGAATTGAACCGGATCAAATACCGGCGTATTGGCCGCATAGTGCTGCACATCCGGCCCAGCGCAAGCCTGCAGCAAACACAGCGATGCCATTGCGATGCTGCGCAATATCATATTTTTCATGCGTCGTACTCCTGATAATTTATGATCCGGCATTGACCAGGCGCACATCAAGGTACGCCTGTGAGGTGCTTGCGCAATTGGACATCCTTGCTGCGCGGGTCCAGCCAGATATTGAAAAATGCTTGTGCAAAGTCAGGGTCAGGCACCTGCGCCAGCAGTTGCGTTTGATTGTAAAAACGGCAGCCCTGCCCCGGCAGAAAGACGCCGATCAACTGATCACCTTCATTGACGTCACTGAAAGCCTGCTCCATCCATTCTTGCCAGTGGCTGTACTGTGCCTGGGTATAACGCGCGCCTGACATGCGGCGGATTTCATCGATACTGGTCTGCACCAGTCGCGCCCGGCTGATCTGCCGTGCATAGGTCAACTCCAGCGCAAACGGCTGGCTGGCATCGAAGGGCGCCGTACTGCTCCACAAAGTCGCGCTATAAATCTGCAAGCCAAACCAACGCAATTCACCGCTGCCGCTCAGTCTGGCCTGCGGCAAGTCGTCACGCCAGTTGGCGGCCTGCACCGGCAGCGTGCAACATAGCCAGCCGAGTGCCGCAATCAGGCAAAGCCGGCGACCTCGTTCAGGCTTTATGCAACATGAACTGGATGACATCGATGCGCTCCTCGTCGAAACCGACTTCGCAATACGCGTAATAGAGCTGCCAGAGTCGCAGGAAGTGTTCGTCAAACCCTTGTGCGGCGAAGCTGTCGCGTTGCTGCAGAAAGGCGTCTCGCCAACGCCGCAGGGTTTCGGCATAGTCACGACCAAAACGATATTGATCAACGCTGTGCAAACCGGCACGCTGCGCAGCACTGCAGAAGCGCTCCGGACTGGGCAACATGCCGCCTGGAAAAATGTACTGGCGTATGAAATCGGAGCTGCGCCGATAACGCTCAAAATGGGGCTCGGCGATCGTGATCGATTGAATCATCGCCTTGCCTCCCTGACGCAGGCGCGCCGCCACCGTGTCGAAATACTGCGGCCAGAACTGCTCGCCAACGGCCTCGAACATTTCGATCGAAACCACCGCATCGTATGTTCCCTCGAGATCGCGATAATCGCGCAACTCCACCTGGGCTACCTGGTCCAGTCCCTGCTCTGCCAGTCGTCGCTGCGCCACCTGTAACTGCGCCGGCGAAATGGTCACGCCATGCACACGGATGCCGCGTTGCGCGGCATGTTCGGCAAAGCCGCCCCAGCCGCAACCGATCTCCAGCACGCGATCACCGGCACGCAGGCCGAGCTGATCGATGATGCGTTGATATTTGTTTGCCTGCGCCCTAGCCAGGCTTTGCGTGAAATCACCAGCGAAGATTGCACTCGAATAGGTCCAGCTGGGATCGAGCCAGCGTTGGTAGAAGGCATTGCCAATGTCGTAATGGGCATGGATATTCTTGCGGCTGCCCTGACGGGTATTGGGGCGCAGCCAATGGCGCAGGCGATACCAGAGTTCGGCCAACTTGCCGCCGAACATCATGCGCTCCATTTCCACCTGATTGCGCAAGCACAGCCGCAGCAAGGCGCTCAGGTCGGGGGTATCGATCCAGCCGCTGGCATAGCTCTCGGCAAAGCCGATATCGCCAGCTTGCAGCATGCGGCCACAGGCGCGCCAGTCGTGCACCTGCAACTGCGCACTGGGCGGCTGATGCAAGTCACCAAACATGAGCGTGTTGCCATGCGGGGTAGTCAGTTGTAAATGTCCGTGCGCCAGATGGTTCAGCAGACGCAGAAACAGTCTGGTGGCAAACGACGGTGCTACCGCTGGGGCGGCGTATTGATTGCTCTCATTGCGATTCACAATGAAGTCTCCTTGTTCAAAATAGAGCGCTCCCGCGCAGGCGTGGCTGGTGGCGATTTGCCAAAAAACGGGACGCGCTTGCGCCACAGCTTCCAGGCTTGCCAATGAATCTTGACGACAATACTGGCGCTCATGAACGGTTGCGCCAATAAGGCCGCTAGGGTGCTGGCCGTATCGAGCACGGCCATCTTGCCGCCCACGGCGGTATGTATCAGCATGCCCTCGCCATCGTCATAATCAATGCCCACCAAGGCCGTCTCAGCGCTATCGCGAAAACGAAAGTGATAGGTGCCGCGCACGGTACAAAATGGCGACACATGCAACTGCTTGGCACATTGCAAATGACTGTCGGCATCAATGGCGCGCTGTTCGGTTTCGCTCAGCAAATAACGATAGGTCTGGCCGAAAGTGTTGTTGACTTCTGCCAGCACGGCGCGCAAGACGCCGTTACTGTCATGGCAGTACCAAAAACTGACCGGGTTAAAAACGATCCCAAATACACGCGGAAAGGTCTGCAGCCAGATTTCGCCATCGCACGGCAAGCCTGCCTGGCTTAGCTGTAAGCGCATCCAGGCATCCAGGCTAGAACCGTCGCGCGGACCATAGTCGCGCGTACGCAGCGACATCAGACGACGCCGGTCGATACCAAACCAGGCGTTGCCGGCCTCAGCCAGTCGCGCCAGATTCAGACGCACGCAAAACACCGGATAGACGAAACGGTGATGCACCGGACGCAAGCGTTCATGCATGACCTGGCCGCGCAACAGATACGCCGCAGCGCTCCGGCTGTTCATGGCGCCACCTTGGCCCAGGCCGGTGCGACACCAAAATCAGCCGCCACCCGTAATGCCGATTTCAGGCCATCTTCATGAAAACCGTAGCCGGTCCAGGCACCCGCAAACCAGATGCCGCGTTGCCCTTGTATGACGGCCAACTGTTGCTGCGCTGCCACGGCGGCCTGATCGAAAATCGGATGTTCATAGTCAAACCGTTCGATCACGTGCCGGGCTGCCGGCGCTGCATAGGGATTGAGCGTCACCATCACATCGGTACGACAAGGCAATGCCTGCAATTGATTGAGCCAATAGCTCACGCACACCGGGCGCGTGCCATCGACAACTGCACCGCCCAGATAATTCCAGGAAGACCAGACCTTGCGCCGACGCGGCATCAAGGCCGGATCGGTGTGCAGATAAGCGACATTGGACTGATAGCGTGCTGCGCTGAGCAAACTGCGCTCGGCGGCGCTGGCATCGGTCAACATGCGCAAGGTTTGCGGGGCATGGGTGGCAAAGATGACAGCATCGAATCGCTCTTCACTGACATCGGTGCGAACCACGAATTGACTGCCCTCCTTGCATACCTGCCGGACACCCGCCTTCAGGCGCACCTGCGGCAGCGTCTCGGCGATCTTGCGAACATAGCTGCGCGCGCCGCCCAGCACCGTGCGCCACTGCGGACGACCACTGACCTGTAGCAAGCCATGATTGAGGCAAAAGCGCAAAAACGTGCTGGCAGGGAAATTCAGAATGTCGGCCGGCGCACTCGACCAGATCGCCGCCGCCATCGGCAGCAGATAAGCATCGCGAAACAGCTTGCCGTAATTGCCGTCGGCGACCAAGTTCGCCAGCGTCAACGGCCGCGCCAGGGCCGCCTTAAGATTAGCGGGCGCGCAACGATTAAAACGCAGGATGTCGCGCAACATGCCCAGAAATGCCGGCGACAGAGCACGTCGACGTTGGGCGAAGACCGTATCGAGATTGGTGCCCGCCCATTCAAAGCGGCCCTCGCTGAGCGACACGCCAAACGACATATCCGTGGCATGACTGGCCACGCCAAGTTCGTCAAACAAGGCAATCAGATTGGGATAGGTTGCCTCATTGAATACCAAAAAACCGGTATCGACGGCAAAGGTCTTGTCCTCCAGCGTCACGTCAACGGTATTGGTATGCCCGCCCAGGTAATCAGCCGCCTCATAGAGCACCACATCATGATGCCGCGCCAGAAAATAGGCACTGGCCAGACCGGAGATGCCGGCGCCGATAACGGCAATTTTTTGTCTCTGCTGTGCCATGGAAGGGTCTTCGTTGAGCGTATTGCGCTGGTGACTCCGGCGCTTCGGTGCTAAGATTACTACCAACGAAGAATAAAATCTACTACTTAGTAACAAAAGGTACCAATGAGTATTTTTAGTAAATTGAGTTTCAAGGATCAAGCCTTCCGCTTACGTGAGAGCGCGATCCTGGACGCCACCACCTCCGTGCTGGGCAGCAAGGGTTATGACTTGATGACCATGGATGATGTCGCCGGTGCGGTCGGCATCTCCAAGCCCAGCTTGTATAAGCATTTCAAATCCAAGGAAGATCTGGTGGGTGAGGCCCTGATACGGCTCATTGATGGCGCCATCGCTTATCTGGCCCAGCAGGATGCGGCGATGAGTCCCAAAACCAAACTGATGGCGTTGCTGGAATGGGGCCTGCGCATACGGCTGGACGGCGGTCTGCCATTTCTGCCCTCGACCAGCGCCCACGTGCGGGAAATGCTCATGCGCAACCTCAAGTACGTTGCCCGCGTCCTCAAGCTCAACAGTCAGCTGGAAAAGCTGGTGCTGGCCGGGCAAAAAGCAGGCGAGCTCAATGCCGACCTGCCCAGCGACGTGATTCTTTTCAGCTACTACGCCCGCAGTTGCGATCCGGCCGTGGAGTATCTGCAACGCTTCAGCAAGATGAACAACGAAGACATCGTCCGCCACATGCTCAAGGTGTCCTTTGACGGTATCAGTGCGCCAGCATTACCCTCGCTTATGAACGTTTAAAACGCTGTGCACTGAACGGCGCGACATCAATTTCAGTGGTGTCTCCAGCCAGCAACTGCGCCACCAGGCGGCCCGTGCGAACCGAGGATCCGAGCCCGATATGGCCGTGGCCGAAGGCATGAACGATGGCCGCGCTACGGCTGGCCGGGCCGATGCAAGGCAAGCCGTCTGGCATGCTGGGACGGCGGCCCAGCCAGTAACGTACGCGCTCGACCGGTAAATCACGCGGCAGCGCAGGAAAGCTTTGCAAGGCCAGATCGCGCATGATCTCAGCGCGGCGCCAATCCGGCGCTGCCTCGAACGAGGCAAACTCAACCTGCCCAGCCATCCGCAAGCCTTGCTCGGTTTGGGTGGCAATGACCTTGCGGTCCATGATCATCATGGGTGTGCGCGGATAGCCTTCCGCATCCAGCACCACCGCATGGTAGCCGCGCTCGGTTGCCAGCGGCACGCGATCACCGGCCTGCGCTGCCAGTGCCTTGGATTGTGCACCGGCAGCGATGACAGCCGCATCACAGGCAATTTCACCAGCGTCGGTCGTCACTGCGGTCAACTTGCCCTGCGCCAACTGAAAGCCAGTTGCCTTGGCACTTACCAGACGCGCACCCAAAGCCTGCGCATGCCGTGCCAACGCCGCGATGTAAGCGCCAGGATTGCGGCAATGCCCTGCCTCCGGGATATAGAGCGCAAAGCCATAGCGCGGATCCAGATCCGGCTCACGCTGACGTAGCTGACTGGCAGACCACTCCTCCCAGTCGATGCCCAGGGCGCGCCGTATGCGCCAGCCTCTGGCGTCGTTCTCAAAGTCCTGGCGCGAGGGATACACATGCAACAAGCCGCTGAGTTCAATCAAATGTGCCACGTCTGCCTGCACGGCAATATCACGATGCAAGGGCGCCGCATCGGCCAACAGCGAGCGCAAGCTGCGCGCGGTGGCGCTGATACGCGCCTCAGTAGAGCCCGCCAGCAGATAACGCAACAGCCAGGACAAATTAGCCGGCAAATAGCGCCAGCGTATCGACACAGGCCCCAGCGGATCAACCAGAAAACCGGGCAGCTTCTTCCACACCCCCGGCTCGGACGGCGGCAATATCGAATGCGAAGAAAGCCAGCCGGCGTTGCCGTAGCTGGCAGCATGCTCAGCGCCAGGCTCAGCAGGATCGACAATGGTGACCTGCCAGCCGCGCGCGAGCGCATGCAAGGCACTCATGATGCCGATGGCGCCAGCGCCAATGACGACGACATGAGGTGATGCAACAGAAACAGCCGTGGAGTTCATGAGATCAGGGAAGTCAAAGCTTCATCAATAAAATGCCCTATAGAGTAGCTGACTCTGCTGCCCAGCGCCCGCCACTGCAAGCCAAAAAAACCTTCCCAATTATTAAAATTAATTAATCAATAGAATTAATTTTGATGAATTATGTATTTTTCGTACGACAGTACAATGAAGGCTTGCTGCGCACCGACAGGCGGCGACAACCTTCAAGGAGCACCACATGTTTGCAGGATTTCAAGGTCAGCGCACCGAAGTCAACGGCACCACCATCAACTACCTGCGCGGCGGCAGCGGTCCGGCCCTACTGTTGCTGCATGGCCATCCGCAAACGCATGTGATCTGGCACAAGGTGGCTGCGCAACTGGCCGAACGATTCACCGTCATCGCCGCCGATCTGCGCGGCTACGGCGACAGCGGCAAACCAGTTGGTTTGCCAGACCACAGTAATTATTCCAAACGCGTCATGGGGCAGGATCAGATCGACCTGATGGCCTCGTTGGGTTTCCCGCAATTTCTGTTGATGGGGCATGATCGCGGCGGCCGTGTGGCCTATCGGATGGCGCTCGACCATCCTGCTGCAATCCGCAAACTGGTGGTGCTCGACATTGCCCCGACATTGGCCATGTATGAGCAGACCAGCCTGGAATTCGCCACCGCCTACTATCACTGGTTCTTCCTGATCCGCCCGGCACCGTTTCCAGAAACCTTGCTCAGCGCACATCCTGAAGCCTATCTGCGCCACACCATCGGCGGGCGCAGCGCCGGACTGGCGCCCTTCACACCTGAAGCTTACGCAGAATACCTGCGCTGCCTGAGCGACCCCGCCACCATCCACGGCATCTGCGAAGACTACCGCGCCAGCGCCAGCATTGACCTGGAACATGAGCGTCACGATCTTGCCGTGGGCAACAAGATCGGCTGCGCCATGCTGGCATTATGGGGAAAACAAGGCGTCATCGAAAAGTGCTTCGATCCGCTCAAGGAGTGGTCACGCTTTGCCGACCGGCTCGATGGCACCACCCTCGACTGCGGTCATTACATCCCCGAAGAAGCGCCGCAGGACTTGCTGGCTGAGATACTGCCCTTCTTCGCGACCTGACCCAGCGTGGTACCAGCATAGGCACATCGCATATTCATATGCGGTTTTATTCGTTTTCGCTACGACATGCAGCATCTATAGTCTGAGCGATGTCGATACTCACTCCCGCTTTCACGCCTGCTTTCAGGTCTGCTTTCACTTCGCGCCACAACTACCTGTGCAGAGCCACGTTTGCCGTTCTGACATTGGCCGTCAGCTTGACTGCATATGCTGACGCTACTCTGGACAAGATTCGTGAGCGCGGCAAAATCACGGTAGGAGTCCTGCTCGACGGCACCTATGGTTCGATTGATCCGCTCACGCGCAAACCCTTGGGCTATAGCGTCGAGCTGGCAGAAAGCCTGGCC
>Ga0302155_10002144_pt1 | contig 13621 bp, 7 predicted proteins | sample I_Bog_N3_1_FD_193508 | JGI IMG/M metagenome (GOLD analysis project Ga0302155, IMG submission 193508) | Peat permafrost microbial communities from Stordalen Mire near Abisko, Sweden - I_Bog_N3_1 | ecosystem: Environmental > Terrestrial > Soil > Wetlands > Peat | place: Sweden: Abisko, Stordalen...
CCGGTGTCGATCGTAACCTTCTCTTCCCGCCAATCCGCTGTCTCGTTGACGACTCCACCATCAGCATCATGCATGGGGGCATTCGGATAGGCATAGAGAAGCTGATAAGCGCGGAAGACATCGTCGGAAACTGGCTTGTGCTTGGAAAAATCTCGCGCTTCCACCCGCTTGATGGGCGTAACGGCCGCTTCCGGCAGTGGGGCGGTGTTCTTGACACAGCGAAAGCCGTTCGCGTCTGACCGATCGAAAGGCGAGAGCGCTTCCGGAGCGTAATAGAGGTACGCTGGAGACTTCCAGGAACCTCCCAGAATGAATCGATGGTCGCTGTCGTCCGCATTGGCAACCCACTCGCGGACGTTTCCTGCCATATCGTAGGTCCCGAAGGGACCTACTCCTTTGTATGCGCCTACAGGAGCTGCGCCGTTGGTCGTGATGTTGCTGGCCGGAACAATGTAGCGTGCCACATCGGACGGCGCCGCCATATACCACTGAGCCACAACGGGCAGACTTTTTCCTGCGAATGCCGCATAGGCAGAAGCCTCGTACCAACTCACGCCGGAGACGGGGAAATCTGCCTGTCCGTCGGCATAATGTCCCGCAACCCATCCAGCCGGCCCAGGCCGGTTTGTTGTATCGCGAAACTCTGCCATCGCTTCAGCCCAGGAGAGCTCATGCCCATCGCGAATGAACTTCTCCGTCCAATACTCTTTCTTTGCGTAACCCCCACTGTCGACAAACTCCTGGTAGTCGCGATTGGTAACTTCGAAGCGATCAATGTAATACGTCGGCAGCTTGTAAGGGCCGATAAAGCCGATGAAACTGACGCTATCCACGAAGTATTGTCCCGGCACCGGCACCATTCCGTTGGGCGAGGATTGCAGAGCGCCAAGCGCGAAATTCATGCTTTTGGCGGCCCGCATACCCTCTACCAATTCCCCAACTCCAGCTCTCGATATTCTCCAGCGAAAATAGCCCTTTGGTATCGAGACGCCGGTGAGCGGCGTCGTGCCAAGACGGAACCACGGAGCGTCCGGCGTGGAATAATCCTGAATCTCTGCGGTTGCTCCCGAGGGCGAAGATGCGATCGACGCCGGCAGCGTATTTTGATCGGCAATCAGCTTCAATTGAGGGTCGCCGGGCAAATAGCTCTGCGCTTTTTGGAGAAGGATATACGCAGCGAGCGGCTTTCTTTCGGCGATGAGGCTCGCGATTTGCGGGATGGCCTCTTCTCGCGCCCACTGCCTTTTGGAAGAGCGATGAAAGAACCATGCTCCAAGAGCAATGGTAAGAAGAAGGGCAACAATAGCCGAGAGGGCGACCGCCCGCGACCGGCGCTTTGCGGTCAAATCGTGAGGACTCGATGCGGTTCGATTCAGGAGATTCGACGTTTCGCGAACTACTTCGGACGCCGACTGATAGCGGCTCGCAGGATTTTTCTCAAGAGACCGGCAAATGATTTGATTGGCCAGTTGGGGAGCATCAGGTCGAAACGCGCGCAAAGAGGCTGGGGAATCCTTGATGATTGCGTGCAGAACAGCAATATTGCCGTCGCCTTGAAACGGCGTCCGGCCGGCAAGCAATTCGTAATAGATGACACCCAGGCTCCACAGATCCGTCCGAGCGTCGACTGCGGTTCCTTTTGCCTGCTCGGGAGACATGTAAGACGGGGTCCCGACAATAAGACCTGTCTCTATCGAGGCTGTGGCATCCGGCGTAAGCGGCGCCAGCAACTTGGCGATACCGAAGTCGAGTACCTTGACATGCCCCTTTGGGGTAATCATCACATTGGCCGGCTTCAGGTCGCGGTGGATCACGCCGTTTTCGTGGGCTTCTTCGAGTGCGCTCGCGATCTCCGACACGATCAACGTAGCTTCTTCGATTGGGAGGGGGCCATTCTTCAACTTGGCTGCAAGAGTTTGCCCGGGGACGCACTCCATAACGAGATAGTCCACGCCGTCTTGCTCGCCTACGTCGTACACGGCGGCAATATGCGGGTGGCTCAGCTTCGCCAGCGCCAGTGCCTCCTTGCGAAAGCGGCGTCGGACCTCATCGCCCGTCACCAAGCCGGGGGAGAGTATCTTGATGGCCACAACACGTTCCAGCTTCTGATCGCGTGCTCGATAGACCTGGCCCATGCCACCGGAGCCAATTGGCTCTATGACGGAATAGCGTCCCAGCTTATGTCCGGCAGTCAAAATATGCACGCTGACTGTGGGTGAAGGCGAAGCGGCGCCGTTTCTTGCAAGGAGAGGCTCTTCTAAGAAGCTACCCATGCGCTGGTATTCAAGAAGAAGTTTCTCTACAAGATTGCGCAACTCGGGCGAGCCCAGACAAGCTCGCATCAAATATGCCGAACGCTCCTCCGGCGGCAGGTCAAGAGCAGATCCAAAGATCTCCTCGGCGGATTGCTCCTGGTTGGCCATGTGATATCTGGTTTTGCGCAGTAAAGATGAGCGTCCGAGCGGCTCACAGTATGGCAATTCACGTGGAATCGAACCCCGTGTCGGTAGATAATACCACAGGTGCAAAGGAGGCCGGTTCCATGGAAATCGAGAAGGGCCAGGTGACCAAACTCCTGAAAGCAATGTCCCAAGGCGACCCCGAGGCGGCGGACAAATTGCTGCCACTGGTCTATGGAGAATTGCATCGGCTGGCCAGTTCGTACATGCGGAATGAGAGACCCGATCATACGTTGCAAGCAACAGCCCTGATCAACGAGGCCTACCTTCGATTGGCGCGAGAGGATACTGACTGGAACAGCCGCGAGCACTTTATCGGTGTGGCGGCTAACGTGATGCGGCGGGTGCTGGTGGACTATGCCCGCGCCCACAGAGCAGAACAAAGAGGCGGAGGCCTGAAGCGGGTCGAATTGCAGGACGACCTTGCAATTTCGGCGGAAAAGCTTGACGAGGTCGAGGCTCTGGACGAAGCATTACGCAACCTGGAGAGCCACAATCCGCGGCAGGGCAAAGTGGTGGAACTGCGATATTTCGGAGGCCTGTCGGTGGAGCAAATCGCTTCGCTCCTGCAAGTGTCCCCGCGGTCGGTGAAGCGCGACTGGTCGCTGGCGCGGATCTGGCTCTTTCGCGAATTACATCCTGGCGTGGCCCCCTCGCCCGCGGATCGGAAATAAAAAATAGAAATTGTGTGGCCCCATTTTCCGGGCGACTGCGCCTTACCAGGTGAAGGCGTTCGGTAAGGCGTCTTCAAAAAAAGGAGAAGCCGTCATGACCACACTCTTGATGTCGAAGATTCGCGCAGCCCTCGTCGTTGCCTCCCTCGCCATTCCTTTCGGGTCTGCGGTTCTATACGCGCAGCATCCGATCGAGCGGATTCCGGTAAACATACCCTTCGCGTTCGAAGTCGGGTCGGCCCACTTTGCTCCCGGCACCTACTTCCTGAACGATTCACAACAATACTTCCTCACCGTTCGGGGTCCTTCCGGCACGGCTTTGGCCATGGACCGGAGAGAAGCAAGTTTGTCGCCCGCGACCAAAGGCAAGGTCGTCTTCCACCAGTACGGCAACCGGTACTTCCTTCGCGAAGTGTGGGTCAAAGGTGAGACCGATCATCTTCGCTGCCCCGAGTCAAAGGCTGAACGTCGGGTTAGAAAGTTACAGCAAGAAGCCAATCATGCGGCTATCGTAACGCCCAGCGACGTGGAGATCGCGTTGCTTCAAAATCCCAGATAAGCACCGCATCGCGAGCATCGCCCAAGTCCCTTAGCTGGCCAACCAAGAAAGGAGCCGACGAAGATGGGCGCGAAGATCGCCATACCTCACGTTGAAGGCACTACGGTTCTCGAAGTGAGTGGTCGCATCACGCTTGGCGAGTGTGGCGTCAGGGGTTCACCAACTGGAGCGTGTCGGCCGGCCCCTTCTTTGCTCAGGCGGCCGGCTCTACATCGAGCATCTCCGCGTCGACACCGGGCACGATGGTGACGATGCCTGGCTACTTACTCGTTCGCCCGCTGCGTCATACATTTCCGCGCAAGAACTGGCAATTCCACTCGTCATCGGTTCAAACACGCTTGAATCCGGTGGCGGCCCGGAGACGCCCGAACAAGCGCGGAAAGAAGTTCATGAATTCATGGGGGATTTGGCGCCACATGCGCTGGCGCTCTATGGCTGAGCCGGTTTCGGGAATTCGGACAGCGGGATGAGTGGAAGGATTGTTCCTCAGCCAGCCATTAAGATGGCAGAAAAGAGGAGCAACAATGGCACGACGTCCACGGCGGAATCACACAGCGGCTTTCAAGGCGAAGGTGGCTTTGGCCGCCCTGAAGGGGGACAAGACCCTGGCCGAGCTGGCCCAGCAGTTCGATGTCAACCCCAACCAGATCACGGACTGGAAGACACGGCTGGCCGAGGGCGCGGCTGGAGTGTTTGGCGAAGACACTGCCGAGGAGCAGGCGAAAGTCGATGTGACCCGGATGCAGGCCAAGATCGGCGAGTTGGCGCTGGCCAACGATTTTTTAGAAAGTGCGCTCGTCAAGGCGGGTTTGCTGAGCGCAAAGCGATGATCGATCCCGAGCACGCATTGTCGATTTCCCGGCAGGCCGAGGAGCTGGAGATCAGCCGTTCCACGGTCTACTACCAGCCGCGTCTGGTCCGCCCGCAACGCTTACCCCATCGATCCTGTTCTTGGCGCCGACGGCTGGTATCACCAGGTCTGGGTCTGGCGTGAATCTGCCATGGCCGAATCCAATCACGATCTCAGTTACGCGCGCAGCCGCGACCTTGTGCACTGGGAAACCGCAGCAGGCGTCCCAATCCAGCTACCGATGACCGTTGACACGCCAGGCCTGATTCTCGATCCCGCGCCTCAGGGCGCGGGCCTCATCAATGGATCGCAATCGGTGGGCTTCGACGTTGGCGGCGAGCTTGTCATCGCTTATACAAAGTACGACGCCAAGGGCAAAACTCAGCTATACTTCGCCCGCTGGCAGCAGGGCGCGTGGAATATCCAGCAAGCCAGCAACTGGGATTACCGGTGGGATTTTCATGGCGGCGGAAGTTTCCCGATGGAGGTGATGATCGGTCCCCTCCAAGCCTACAATGGCTATCTAAGCATCATGGTGCATCACTCTGTTTATGGAACCGGTATGCGGCAAGTTGATCCAAGGACAATGCAATTGATTGGCAAGCCCGTGCCCACTCTGACCGAGAAGAAACCCGGCGCGGTATTCGCGCCACCGCCCGACAGTCAAATGTTTCAGCACTTCGCGCATGATCTCGGTGCTCCCAGAGCCGATGGCACGAGTTATCTCTTAACCTGGAATACGCTAGGAGCAAACCGAGACCAACCGCGTACAGATGGCGCACCACCGCCATCCGTGCTGCGGCTGCTGATCTCCCGGTAGATGAGCGAGCAAGTCGCAACCCGAGCACTCTCCCCGTTTACAATCGCCTGGATGTCCGAAATTGGAGGAATTGCTCGTTATGAGACGGGATAAGGCCCCCAGCTATCTATGGCCTCTCGCGATCGCGCTCACTATTGATCGCTGGGCGGTTGCCGGGTGAGATTGACGCTCACCAATGAGTTCGGCCCTGGCCCGCTCGATATCGGCGGTGTGCATGTTGGGCTCAACAGCGGCGGAGGAGCAATTGTAGCCGGCAGTGATCGGACGGTGACATTTGGTGCAGGAGAGGCTGTCAGGATTCCCGCCGGCGCGGTTGCGGTTAGCGATCCCGTGAAACCTGACACGTTGAACGCAGCCTATGATTCTGGAGATCACCTCCGCCCAAACGACGCGGGGTACAAGGCTATGGCAGACGCGATCGACCTTGCTTTATTCCGGTAGAGATTCGCTTGCGAAACATCCCCGGAGAAAGTTGTAACTGCGCAGATGTGACAGGTATGTTTTGAATGACAAAGAACGGCAACGTCGAGGCAAGAAGCCTGGCTTGGCGCCACGACGGTTGCATCAAGAGGTGTAGTTACGGCACACCATAGCATGGCTTAGCGAACCAAATTCTGGAGGAGAAGTGAGACCGTCATTCAATCGCCGTGAATTCGTGAAGGGCGGAGCAGCCATCGCGGCCCTTCAAGCCCTTGGTCCATGCCCTGTCTTTGCGGGTTCCTTGAGTTCATCTGCCACGGTGGCGGCGCGGCGCGGGCGCATGGCCTGGAGTGCCGGCACTTGGTATCGGCCTTATGTTTCCAAACTCGCTCATTCGCCGGACACTGTTACGTGGCTCCAGATCGATCTCGGCGCTTCTCGAGTTATCGACAGCGTTCGTCTCTATCCTGCGTTTACGCCGGGCGACCCACATGCCGATGGCTTCGGATTTCCGCAGCGTTTTCGAATCGAAGTCTCGGATGACGCTTCCTTCGTGAACTCAAGACTATTCGTGGACTGCTCCGCCTCCGATGTTTCCGAACCCTATGATGAGATAACGGAGTACGCGACCGGAGGCGTCTTAGCCCGCTATGTGCGTCTCACGGCAACCCGGTTGCGACCCGCTGAGGATGGCGTCGGCTACGAACTCGCCCTTGCCAAAATCGACGTCGTCTCGGGCGGAAAAGACGTGGCTGAACGCTGCCTGGTGACCGCGGACGATATCTTTGGCAATCAAGTTGATCTTGCGCAGATCACCAGAGCCCCGCGACCCATGGGTGAGAGAACCGTCACCGACAATCCCGGCAACGTAATTCCCGGCGACCGTTGGCGCGCAATCCCTTTCCAGGCGAATGTTCCGCTCTCCGGCGTCAGCGTTCAGGAAAAACAAGGGCTCTTCCATCGCGCCATGGAAAACAACATCAGCTACTTGCTCACTTCCTTCTCGGTAGACGACATGCTCCGCCCTTTCCGCGAGCGCGCCGGCAAACCTATTCGCGCCGGACTGCGCGATCCCATCGCTTTTTGGGAAACCTCTCTGCCCGGCTCCAGTGCCGGTCGCTTTCTGATGGGCGCAGGCAACACCTTGCGCTGGATCGACAACCAGGAATTGCGCGCCGCCATGGATGCAATCGTTGATGGCATCGAAGAGTGCCGCGCGCCCAACGGATACATCATGGCGTATCCGGAAGAGCTGATCCTGCATTCGGAGCGGGGTGGTTATACGCGATCCTGGGTCACGCAAGGTCTGATCGAAGCAGGTTACGCCGGGAATCCTAAGGCCTTCCCGCTGCTGCGCGGCTTCTATGATTGGTTCGATCGATGCGCCTATCTGCCCAACATGATGCGCGGCGGGGTTCAGGGCGTGCAGGGCATGATCGCCAACACGCGGATGTACTTCACGCCGGCGGGAAGGCCGGAAGATATTCAAGTTATCCAACGCTATTACCAGGAGAATTACTGGCTTGACGGCCTCGCTAGTCATAACACGGACGTGGTTTGGCAATATCCTTACGACCGGCCGCATAACTATCTGATCACCGATTTTGAAGCCTATCTAGACATCTACCGTGCCACTGGCGACGAAAAGTATCTCCGTGCCATGCAAGGGGCGTGGGACCTCTATCACGACAATTGGGAGCACGTGGGGGGCTCGATTGCAATTACGGAGTTCGGAGAGTTTCCGCCCAAATCATATCGCCTCGCCGCGCAGTTCCCATTTTGCGAAACCGGCGAGACTTGCGGCAGTGTCTTTTGGACACGATTCAATCAGCGGTTCCAGCTGTTGTATCCCGAACAGGAAAAGTACGCCAATGAAATCGAGAAGTCGATCTACAACGTCGGCCTTGCAAATCAGGTAGCCGACCACGGCATTATTTATCACGCCCGTCTCGTGGGCATGAAAGGGGATCTGCGGGTGCCCCTGTGCACCAATTCCTGTTGCGAGGGCCAGGGCACGCGCTTACTAGGCTCGCTTCCCGAGTACATCTTCTCTACTGCCGCAGATGGCCTTTACGTCAACCTGTTCGAGCCATCCACCATTCGATGGTCCCATGCGGACGCGGAGATGCAGGTTACTCTTTTGGGTAACTTCCCCATGGACCCCGACGTCAAGCTGGAGATACATTCATCGCAGCCGGCGAACGCGAAGATCAGAATTCGTGTACCCTCCTGGGCCGCCGGCCCAATGTCTGTTCGTGTGAACCAGGAAACCTCCCTCTCCGGGTTACCCGGAAATTACCTCACGCTTGACCGCATGTGGTCGACCGGAGACACAGTTCGCTTCACGCTGCCAATCGAGCTTAAACTCACCCGCTACACCGGCGTCGACAGGATCGAGGGCCACGAGCGCTTTGCGCTTGAATACGGTCCGATCCTCATGGCCCTTACCGGCTCCGACAGCGCGACGCTTACCGTGCCTGGGGGGCGGCGTCACGAAGACGTTCTCAGCAGGATCAAGCAAGATCCGGACCGTCCCTTGCATTTCACGATCGATGGTCATCCGGAGTTCACCTACATTCCATATTGGCAGGTGCTCACCGAACCGTTTACTTGTTACCCGGTCATCGACCTTGTGTAGATCGTCAGCGTGAGAAGCGGACAGCTTTGCTGCTGTTGTGCGGCGCCTGAATTCCATTCGCGCGCCGCAAGGAAACGATTCTTGACGAAATAAAAGCGTTTGATGAACAATGATATCCGCGAATGAGTTCTCCTCTGTGCCGCAAACTCTGTGACTTCGTGAATTCCGAGCGTGCCCACCCTCATACGCATCGTTTTAGGAGCGAAATTATCGGTCCAGACGCTCAGCCAACCTGAGATTGAGGACTGGAGCGAGTCAATGACTCTCGACTTAATCACCGATAGCGATACGAGCGCTCTCCTGTAATGGTCGCAAGGATAAGGGCAACACGATTTGAAATGTCGGTCGCAACACCGGCCAATCTTCGCTGCCGTACCTAGGCATGACTGCGGAACGACGGTAACAGGCCAAGTCACTCATTCACCCGGTCGAATCGGCTGGCATAGCTCCTTCTTTGAACGGGTTCCCAAGCGAGGACTCCCTAAAACAACCGCGGAGTAGTGCCCATCTGAGCCAAAAGGATTCATGCGACTGAAGCACCGCTTTCGAGATTCATAGGCTGGTGGATTGTTGGTACAGGACCAAGGCGTTAAAACGGACACGTTCGATCCTTTGGCAGAAATGAGTCTTCTCTTCATGATGAGGACATGGAGATCAAATCGAGTAACGTCTATGTTTCTCTCTTCGAGCTTCCGCTCGAAGTTCACTTCCTATACTGGCTGGGCGGCACATTCGCATTGCACGAGCCTGGCGCCTGGTCACCAACCGCGGAGGAGCTCACCGCCGCACTGGCTTGCATCTGGGATGGCGCTCAATTCACCCTTGCGGATGCAGTTGATTTTCCGCTCATGTCAAATGGGCGGTAGCGTTCTTAGTCAACTTCACCCCGAGTGGGAATGTCAGCCAAACCGTCACCCGCGTTGCCGTTGCCGGAGGAATTTCCGACGGCGACCACAGCCGTCCCGCCATTGAATTGTTTTAATCAGGATTGCCTCCCGGCAAAATCGATGGGCTTTCGCATAGGTATCGGGCTTTCCTCGGGGCGGGGAGTTAGCGCGGCATCGACTGCGGGGCACCGTTCCCCGTCGGTAACTGACGGATAGGTGCGGCCACCCCGAAACGGGCATGTAGATTCCAGAATGGGTCGCGTGACCTTCCGCAGCTCCAGAGCGGCAGTTACTCTCACCGTGCTTCTGTCCGTGCGAGGTTATTGTGAGTAGTTGAATTCAATTCATCTCCCATCGCCAGCGGAAGGCGAGGTAACCATGTCAGAAGCGCTTGCCACATCGTTATTGCGGCCCGGATCGCAAAAGTGCCAGAGAACTGCGCTTGGCCCGGAGGCGCTGGCCCAGTCGTTTCTGGACAATCTGTTCTTTGTGCAGGGCAGGTCGGTTGAGCGAGCTTCAGTGAACGATCTTTATATGGCGCTTGCCCATACGGTGCGCGACCGAATCCTGGAGCGGTGGATCGCGACAGTCAAAAACTACCAGGCGCAGGATGTACGTGTGGTCTGCTATTTGTCGGCAGAGTTTCTGACTGGACCGCATCTGGCCAATAACCTGATCAATCTTGGCATCTATGACGAAGCCGAGCAGGCGATGCGGCAACTGGACATCGACCTGAGTGTTCTGATCGAACAGGAGGAGGAACCGGGGCTGGGCAATGGAGGGCTGGGCCGTCTTGCCGCCTGCTTCATGGATTCTCTGGCCACACTGGAGATTCCCGCGATTGGCTACGGCATCCGCTACGAATACGGAATTTTCGATCAGCAGATTCGCGATGGATGGCAGGTGGAGTCGACGGACAAGTGGTTGCGGTTCGGGAATCCGTGGTCGCTGGAACGGCCTGAGGATGTTATTGAGGTAAAGATGGGCGGCCACACCGAGATCCACACGGATGCCCAGGGGCGGTTCAAGGTGGAGTGGATTCCAAAACGAAGGGTGCGCGGGGTTCCGCACGACACTCCCATCCCGGGCTACCGAACCAACACGGTGAACACCATGCGGCTTTGGGCCGCGCAGGCCGTCGAGAGCTTCGACTTTGGAACATTCAATGATGGAGATTTTGCCGGCGCCGTGGCAGATAAAGTTTCGTCTGAGAACATCTCGAAGATTCTTTATCCGAATGACGACAGGCTCGAAGGCAAGGAACTTCGACTGGCCCAGCAGTTCTTCTTCGTCTCCTGTAGCCTCCAGCACATTGTGGGCATTCAATTGACGCAAAACCGGCCCCTGGCAGAGCTGCATCGGAACTTCGCCATCCAGATGAACGACACGCATCCCGCGATCGCCGTTGCGGAACTAATGCGGCTGCTGGTGGACGAGCACTCGATGGACTGGAATACCGCCTGGCATGTGACGCAGAACGCCTTGTCGTATACCAACCACACCCTTTTGCCGGAGGCGCTGGAGCAATGGCCGCGCAGCTTGTTCGCGTCGATGCTGCCTCGTCATTTGGAGATCGTCGAGGAGATCAATTACGTTCACCTCAACCATGTGCGCCAGAAGTTTCCGGACGAACCGGGTCGCGTCGAACGCCTCTCGCTGATCAATGAAAACGGGGCAAACGGCGAGAAGGCTGTGCGTATGGCGCACCTTGCCGCGTTGGGGAGCCACGCAATCAACGGCGTGGCGGCGCTGCACACGGAACTGCTGAAGACCTGCGTGCTCAATGATTTTTATGCGCTGACCCCAGCGAAATTTTCCAACATGACCAACGGGGTCACGCCCCGGCGCTGGATGGTACTGAGCAATCCCCGTCTTACGGAGCTGCTGACCGCGCGCATCGGCTCTACCTGGATCCGCGACATCGAGAGGTTGCGCCGGCTGGAGCCACTCCTTGAAGATGCCGAGTTCTGCCACGAGTGGAAAGCCATCAAGCGAGAAAACAAGGCCACGCTTGCGGCATATATTCAAGACCGGCTGGGAATTCAAACCGATCCGGACTCGATCTTCGACGTTCTGGTCAAGCGGCTGCATGAGTATAAGCGCCAACACCTTCAGGTATTGCATATTCTCACCTTGTTGAAACGTCTACAGCGCGATCCGAATGCGGAAATGACGCCGCGAACCTTCATCTTCGGCGGCAAGGCGGCTCCTGGATATCACATGGCCAAGCTGATCATCAAGCTGATTCACTCGGTTGGAGAAGCCATCAACGCCGACCCCATCGTGAGGGGGCGCCTCAAGGTGGTTTTTCTGCCCGATTTCAGTGTGAAGCTGGGGCAAAGAGTGTACCCCGCGGCCGATCTTTCCGAACAGATTTCACTCGCCGGGAAGGAAGCCTCAGGAACTGGAAACATGAAGTTTGCGATGAATGGCGCGATTACAATCGGGACACTGGATGGCGCAAACATTGAGATCCGCGAAGAGGTGGGGGGAGACAATTTCTTTCTCTTCGGCCTAACCGCTTCAGAGGTCGAGAGCCAAAAGCGGGATGGCTACAATCCGCGAGTCGCATACGAGTCGAACGGAAAGCTGCGCGAAGTGATCGACTCGTTGACGAGCGGCGAGTTTTCCCATGGCGACAGGGCTCTGTTCGAGCCGCTGGTCAACTCCCTGCTGACAAGAGATGAATATATGCTTTTGGCTGACTATCAGTCTTATGTTGATTGTCAGGACAGGGTGAGCCTGGCATATAAGAATCAGGAGCAATGGACGCGCATGTCGATTCTGAATGTGGCACGGATTGGCAAGTTCTCCTCGGACCGCTCGATCCGGGACTATTGTGCCAATATCTGGAAGACGTGGCCGGTCAGTATCGAGTTATAACCGGTTAGCATGGAGTTATCACAGGTCAGGATCGAGTTATAGGAGCGGCGGGTTCCGAAGTTTACTCAGGCACCCGAGTGCAGCGCGGTCTCGGTCCAGGCTACGGATTCGATATAGACGCTGGATAACTCCACCTGGTCCAGGCCACTGGCCTTGGCCGTGGCGTCGCAAGCCGCCCAATCGCCGTGCTCGAAGTGTTCCAGCCAACCCAGTACGACGCGCTCTGGACACGCTTTACCCAGCAGTGCTTCGAGGACTTCTGCGCTGAGCGGCAGGGTGGGAGCTACTTCGCTCATGGGCTGGCCCTGCATCGCCGGCAGCAGGCTGAGCAGCCCGAGCAAATATTGTCCGAAAGGATCAAGGCTGCGTTTCGACGCCATCACCTCGCAGATACGTCCGCGGAGGATAGCCATCGACAGCAGTTCGGCCGGCTGATCGCCGTTGAACTCGCTGGCAATAGCCAGAGTGGCGATGCGGCGAAAAGCATTCTCGCCGACTGCCACCAATGCTACCTCGATCGATGCAACGTTCTGGCGCATTCCCCAAAGCGGCGAGTTCACCAGGCGCAGCAGTTGATAGGTGAGTGGGCCGTCGCGCTTCACGAGCTGGCTCACCTTGTGCAGATCCATAGGATGCTGCTGTAGCGCTTTTAGAATATCGAGCCGCAGCATCTGGTTGACGGGCGGCCGCCGGTTGCGCACGGCCACGGGCGTCAGGAAGAAGCGGCCTTCGAACAGTGTGAAGCCTTCTTCGCGCGCCTTGCGGTAATCCTGCTGGGTATGAACGCCTTTTGCCAGCATCATCGTGGACTTGTCGCGCAATCCGTCCAGCAACCTGCGGCGCACTTCTGCGGGGGTCCGGGCAAAATCCACCGCGATGTAGTCTGCCAACTCCAGGAAGGAAGTGGGTTGCGGCACATTGGTGAGATCGTCCAAGGCAAAACGGAAACCAAGCGCCTTCATCTGCCGGCATGAGGAAACGAATTCTGGCGAAACTTCCTGGTTCGGCTCGATCTCGAGGACCGTGAGGGTTGCCGGCAGGACCTGGGCAAGCTGCTCGTTCAGCGCCTGCCATGGGCAGCGCACAAATGCGGTGAGCTTTCCCGTCAACTTTTTCAACTCGCTGGGCTTCTCGAGGCCGAAGTTTCGTGCGATTTCGATCAGTTTGTTGAAGGCCGAAACTCCGTCAGGGGCCGGGACTCCGCGGAAAAGTAATTCGTAGGCATGAACGCGGCCGTGCAGATCCAGAATCGGCTGGCGGACGACAGAATAAAGTCGAGGCGTTGACGGTAGCGCTGGATCGGCGGAGTCACAGACGGGTTGGATTACGGCCGCCATAGGCTCTCCAAATACATTCATCGGCTTTCGCGGCAATATCTTGATACGCAGGCTGGTGGCCATCGGAATGGCTCGGACATGGAGCGGATATTCA
>Ga0302155_10002146_pt1 | contig 13608 bp, 8 predicted proteins | sample I_Bog_N3_1_FD_193508 | JGI IMG/M metagenome (GOLD analysis project Ga0302155, IMG submission 193508) | Peat permafrost microbial communities from Stordalen Mire near Abisko, Sweden - I_Bog_N3_1 | ecosystem: Environmental > Terrestrial > Soil > Wetlands > Peat | place: Sweden: Abisko, Stordalen...
TTCTTGACCGTATCGCAGTTGGGGATGCCGTAAAGTGTGACTTGCTTGCTCATGGGGACAACTTCATCAAGGTCGCGGGTAAAGCTTGCGGTGCTAAAAAGGGAAAGGCCGGCGTCTTACCATGCCGGCCAGATAGTGCTCAATGCTGACTACGACTACGCTGATCAGGCGCCGCGCAGCAGTTCGTTGATCGATGTCTTGGAGCGTGTTTGCGCATCCACCTTCTTGACGATGATCGCTGCGTACAGACTGTACGAACCATCCTTGGACGGCAGATTGCCTGGTACCACCACCGAGCCGGCCGGCACGCGGCCGTAATGCACTTCGCCAGTTTCACGATCATAAATCTTGGTCGACTGGCCGATGTAGACGCCCATCGACAACACCGAATTTTCTTCGATGATCACGCCTTCGACCACTTCCGAACGAGCGCCGATGAAACAGTTGTCTTCAATGATGACCGGACCGGCCTGAACCGGCTCGAGCACGCCGCCAATACCGACGCCGCCGGACAAGTGTACGTTCTTGCCGATTTGCGCGGCCGAACCGACTGTGGCCCAGGTGTCAACCATGGCGCCTTCATCGACATAGGCGCCGATGTTGACGTAAGAAGGCATGAGTACTACGTTCTTGCCGATGAAGGAGCCGTGGCGGGCGATTGCCGGCGGCACTACGCGAAAGCCGCCCTTGGCGAAATCTTCAGCAGTGTAGTTGGCAAACTTGGTCGGAACCTTGTCGTAGAACTGCGGGTAGCCGGGAATGCCAGACGATACCGGCACGTTGTCTTCCAGGCGGAACGACAACAGAATAGCTTTCTTGACCCATTGGTTGACTTGCCATTGACCCACGCTTTGACGCTCGGCTACGCGCAAAGTACCTTCGTTGAGGCCGGCGATGACTTCTGCCACGGCGTTACGGATGTCGGCAGGAGCGGTCTTGGGTGACAGGCTGGCGCGGTCTTCCCATGCCTGATCAATGATTTGCTGAATGGATTGAGTCATCTTGTCTGTATCTCTTGTTGATAGCTTGCGTTGAAAATGCGATGTGTGCGATGTGAAAACAGTTGCCCGTGCAGATGCATGAATACCTTGTTAGCGGCCTGCCAGCTTACGGGTGAAGGCGACGATGCGTTGTGCGGCTTCCAGGCATTCGTCGACTTCGGCAACCAGAGCCATGCGGATGCGGCCCTGACCGGGATTGATGCCATTGGCTTCGCGCGCCAGATAGCTGCCCGGTAATACCGTGACATTATATTCGGCATAGAGGCGCTTGGCATATTCCGTATCGCTGATGTCGGCCAGTTTGTCGACCTTGGCCCACAGGTAAAAGCTGGCATCCGGTAATGCCACGTCCAGAACCTCTTGCAGCAACGGCGTGACCTGGCTGAACTTGGCGATGTATTTGGCACGATTTTCTTCGACGTGGGTTTCATCGTTCCAGGCGGCAATAGAGGCTTGCTGGATCACCGGGCTCATGGCGCCGCCATGGTAAGTGCGGTAGAGCAGGAATTTCTTGAGGATCGCCGCATCACCCGCCACAAAGCCCGAACGCATGCCCGGCACGTTGGAGCGTTTGGACAGGCTGGAAAACGCAATCAGACGAGGATAGTCGCTGCGCCCCAGTCGATGTGCCGCTTCCAGGCCGCCCAACGGGGCTTCTTGCTTGAAATAGATTTCCGAATAGCACTCATCGGAGGCAATCACAAAGCCATAGCGGTCCGACAGCGCGAACAGCTTTTGCCATTCGTCCAGCCCCAGTACCGCACCGGTCGGATTGCCCGGAGAGCAGACAAACAACAATTTGACACACGGCCACACGTCCTCGGGAACCGCATCGAAATCAGGGGCGAAATTGCGCGCCGGATTGGAATTGACAAAATAAGGCTGGGCGCCAGACAGGTAGGCCGCACCTTCATAGATCTGGTAGAACGGATTGGGGCACATCACCAGCGCATCTTTTTGCGCCGGATCGAGCACGGTCTGGGTCAGTGCAAACAAGGCTTCGCGCGAGCCGTTGACCGGCAGGATTTGTGTCGCTGCATCGATTTTCGGCAAGCCGTAACGTCGTTCCAGCCAGTCGGCAATGGCCATGCGCAAGCCTTCGCTGCCGATGGTGCTGGGGTAGCTGGCCAGTCCTGCCAGATTGTCGCTGAGAGCCTGTTTGATGAATGCCGGCGTAGGATGCTTTGGTTCACCGATACCCAGGCTGATAGGGCGATATTGCGGGTTGGGCGTAACGTCCGAGAACAGGCCTTTGAGTTTTTCGAAAGGATAGGGGTGCAACTGGTCGAGTAATGGATTCACGGCAGGGCAATGGCTAATAAGCGGAAATCGAATGGCCGCAGCGCTGAAGGCGCGGCGCAACGTAAAGTCGGCATTATACCGTCCGGCGCTTTTTTCTCCGAGGGATGTCGGCTGATGGCGGAAAATGGCGATAAACATAGTGTTTATGTTTTCTTTTTGTCATTTTTTTTGCCTTAAAGCCGATAAACACCTGCGTGAAATAGGTCTATTCCATCGATTTGATTGCGCGTGGATGGGCTATCTTGTCGGCTCAATTGCTGCACTACAACATTTAACTCGCACCCTCGCATTGAACGGAGTGTCAAGAATGAAAACATTAAGGGCGAAGCTGCTGCTGGCCTTGGTCGTCATGTGGATAGGCTTGCTGGTCTTGGCCACCTGGTCGGCGCTCAACACCCGGCAAACCATGATCGATGAACGTCAGGCCGGACTCAAAAAGGTGGTGGAAACCGCCGAAGGCATCCTCAAGAGCTACGCTGCTGATGTGGTCGCCGGCACCAGCACCGTCGAAGATGCCAAGAAGCATGCGCTCGAGCGTATCGCTGCGATGCGCTACGACAATGGTAATTACATCTTTATCTTCGATTCCCGTCCTGTGGTATTGATGTTGCCGACCAATCAGCGCGTTGTCGGTACCAATGTTGCCGATCGCAAGGATAGTGACGGCAAGCCCTTCTATGTTGAGATGGTCAAGCTCGGCAAGGCGCAGCAGCATGGTTTTGTTGAATATATGGGGCGCTTGCCGGGCAATGATGACAGCAAGCAAAGCAAGAAAGTCAGCTACGTGATTTATTACCAGCCCTGGGACTGGGTGCTGGCATCCGGCGTGTTTCTCAATGATATCCAGAACGATTTCTACCAAAACCTGGCCAAGCTGATCGGCATTTTGGTCATTATTGGCGGGTTGGTGTCGGCGATGATGCTGGTCATCATCCGTAATATCACTCGCAGCCTTGGTGGCGAACCGGCCTATGCGGTTGGGGTGGCTTCGCGCATTGCCTCGGGCGACCTGACCATGGTGATCAAAACACGTTCAGGTGATCAACGCAGCCTGCTCTATGAAATGAGCGTCATGCGCGAGCGTCTGGCAACCGTCATTGCGGGTATTCGCAGCGGTACTGAGGCCATCGATACCGGCGCCAAGGAAATTGCTGCCGGCAATCTCGATTTATCCTCCCGCACCGAGCAACAGGCCGCGTCACTGGAGGAAACCGCCTCCAGCATGGAAGAGTTGACCTCGACAGTGAAGCAGAATGCCGACAATGCACGCCAAGCCGGGCAATTGGCGCACAGCGCTTCCGACATCGCGCGTCGTGGCGGCAGCGTGGTGGGGCAGGTGGTCGATACCATGCAAGGTATTACTGCTAGTTCACGCAAGATTTCAGACATTATTGGCGTGATCGACGGCATTGCATTTCAAACCAACATCCTGGCCCTGAATGCCGCCGTAGAAGCGGCGCGTGCCGGTGAGCAAGGACGCGGCTTCGCGGTGGTGGCCAGTGAGGTGCGCGGACTGGCGCAGCGCAGCGCCCAGGCGGCCAAGGAAATCAAAGGGCTGATTGAAGATTCGGTAATGCGCGTCGACAGTGGCTCGGAACTGGTGCAACGCGCCGGTCAGACTATGGGTGAAGTGGTTGACGCCGTGCAGCGCGTGACCGACATCATGGGTGAAATTTCATCGGCTAGCGAAGAACAGAGCGGCGGCATCGCTCAGGTCAATCAAGCTATCCTCCAAATGGACCGTAACACCCAGCAAAATGCCGCACTGGTGGAGCAGGCTGCAGCAGCGGCCGGTTCGTTGGAGGAGCAGGCGCGCCGTCTCAAGGAGGCTGTGGCCTTTTTCCGTGCTGACGATGACGGCAGCTTTGCGATGGTGTCTGGAACGTCAGTCAAGCAAGTGGTCAAGCCCATTGCCAAGTCCGTTATCAAACCTATGCTCAGAACGGTCGCAACGACGCCCGAGGCGCGCCCTAAGAAAGTTGAAATGGCAGCAGTTCCCAAGCTCAAGGCGGCTAAGTCTGCCTCTGAGGAGGGAGACTGGGAGACTTTTTGATACCTTCTTTCGGTTCGCCGTTGCGTCCATGCAGGGCGTGATTTCATCGGTTTTTGGCGGCGCAATGATATGATAACGGGCTATTGCAGGCGTTTTTGCCTGCTTCCGTCAAACTCTGTGAAACAGTAGATAACGTGCGCTTAAATTCGATTAAATTGTCTGGATTCAAGTCTTTTGTTGATCCGATGAATTTTCAGGTGCCGGGGCAGTTGGTAGGCGTGGTCGGGCCCAACGGCTGCGGCAAGTCCAATATCATTGACGCCGTGCGCTGGGTACTGGGTGAATCAAAAGCCTCCGAGTTGCGCGGCGAATCGATGCAGGACGTCATTTTTAATGGCTCCACCAATCGCAAACCGGCCGGGCGCGCCTCGGTTGAGCTGATCTTCGACAATGCTATGGGCAAGGCCGCAGGTCAGTGGGGTCAATACGCAGAAATTGCAGTCAAACGTACCCTCACTCGTGACGGTACTTCGTCGTATTACATCAACAATCAAGCCGTGCGCCGGCGCGATATTCAAGACATTTTCCTGGGCACCGGCCTGGGACCACGCGCCTACGCCATCATCGGCCAGGGCATGATTTCGCGCATCATTGAAGCGCGTCCGGAAGAGTTGCGCATCTTCCTGGAAGAAGCGGCCGGTGTGTCCAAGTACAAAGAACGCCGCCGCGAAACTGAAAATCGCCTGCATGACACCCGCGAAAACCTGATCCGTCTCGAAGACATCCTGCGCGAACTCAACGCTAATCTTGAGAAACTCGAAGCCCAGGCGGCCGTGGCCAAGAAATTCCACGATCTGCAAGGCGATCAGGAAGAAAAGCAAAAACTGCTGTGGCTGCTGCGCAAAAATGAAGCCAAGGCAGAGCAGGAAAAGTATTTCCGCGACATTGAGCGCGCGCAAATCGATCTGGAAGAGCAGACCGCCAAATTGCGTCATGTCGAAACTGAATTGGAGCACATGCGCCAGGCCCATTATGGTGCCGGCGACCGCTTGCATACCGCGCAAGGTCATCTGTATCAGACCAATGCAGAGATCGGCAGCCTGGAAGCGCAAATCAAATTCGTCATCGAATCGCGCAGCCGTCTGCAAGCACAACTGAATTCATTGACTGCTCAGCGTGACCAATGGCAACGCCAAGGCACCCAGCATCAGGACGAACTGGCCGAAGCTGAAATGGCGCTGGAAGAACAAGGCATGCGGGTGGAGCAGGCACAGCAGGCCGTGCAGGATGCCAACGACAAACTGCCCACACTGGAGCAGGCCTGGCGTGAAGCACAGCTCAAGACTACCGAATCGCGCGCCAAGATCATGCAGATCCAGCAACAGATCGAGCTCGAATCAGCGCATCAACGCAACGCCTCCAATATTCTGTCCGGACTGACGGTGCGGCGCGAGCGCCTGCTGCAGGAAAAGAACGGCCTGGCCTTGCCCGACGATGCGCATCTGAGCAATCTGAGGCTGCAACTGGAAGAAAAGCAAGCCGATCTGGAAGAAGCTTCGATGATTCTGGAAGAAGCTCAGGAGCAACAACCTCGACTGGAAGAGGAGCGCCGTGCCGCGCAACAGTTGGTCAGTCAGGAAAGCAGCACGCTGGCCCAACTGGAGGCGCGCCTGGCGGCCTTGAAACAATTGCAGGAAAGCGTACAGAACCAGGGCAAGGTACAGCCTTGGCTGGAAAAGCACGAATTGGCCAAGCTGCCGCGCCTGTGGCAAAAACTGCATATCGATCAGGGCTGGGAGACCGCACTGGAATCGGTTTTGCGCGAACGCATGTCGGCGCTGGAAGTGTCCAACCTGGACTGGGCCAAGGCTTTCTTCAGCGATGCGCCACCAGCCAAGCTGGCGCTCTTTTCGCCTAATCCGGCAGCGTTGCCGGGCGAACCGGCGCCAGCAGGCCTGAAACCATTCATCAATCTGTTGCAACTCAACGATCCGGGTCTGCGCGCCTTGATGCAAGACTGGCTGCACCAGATTTTCATCGCCGACGACACCGCCACAGCCTTTGCCGAGCGCAATACCTTGCCTGCCGGTGCCTGCTTTGTGACCAAGCAAGGTCACGTGATTAGCCGCTCCAGCGTACGTTTTTATGCCTCCGACTCAGAGCAGGACGGCATGCTGGCGCGTCAGCAGGAAATGGAAAACATCACCAAGCAGCAGCGTGCCCAGCACATGTTGGCAGAAGAGGCCAAATCACGCTCGGTGCGCGCCGATGCCGCCGTCACCGGTGCAACCCAACGTCTGCAAGAGCTGCGCCAACGCGTGGCCGGTTTGACGCAAACAGTGCACAGTCTGCAGATGGAAGTGATGAAGCTGTCCGAAGTGCAGGAACGCTTCAATCAGCGCAGCACGCAGATCGTCGCCGACCTGGCCGAAATTGCTGCCCAGGAAGTCGAGCAGCAGCAGATCAAGAACGAATCCGAAGCCAAGTTCGAACAACTCGACATCGAATTGGCTGAATTGCAAGAAGCGCATGAGAATGGCCAGACTGCCTATCTCAACAAAGAGCAGCAGCTCAATGATGCACGCGGGCGTTTGCGTGATCTGGAGCGGGCTGCACAGGAATCCGGTTTTGCCGAAAAATCGCAACGCAACCGCATCGAAGAGCTCAAGCGCAGCATTAGCACTGCATTGGAGCAGGCTGCGCAATTGTTTGCCAGCATGCAACAAGGCAGTCTGGAATTGGAAAGTCTCGATGATCAGGCTGCCCAGGCCGGTCTGCAATCCTTGCTGGACAAACGCACCGAGCAGGAGCGCGCCTTGTCTGATGCGCGTCATGAACTTGATCAGCTCTCCCAAAAACTGCGCAGCCATGAAGAAGCCCGTTTGCAATCGGAACGTAGTCTGCAACCGCAACGCGACCGCATTACCGAACTGCAACTGAAGGAACAGGCAGCGCGCCTGAATCAGGAGCAATTTGCCGAAGCGCTGATCAATAGCCAGGCCGACGAAGCCGCACTGTCGCAAAAACTGACTGACGATATGCGGCCATCCTATCTGCAAGGCGAAGTCACTCGCCTGACCAACGCCATAGCAGCCCTGGGCGCGGTCAACCTGGCCGCGCTTGACGAGCTTGCAACTGCATCGGAACGCAAGAACTTCCTCGATGCCCAGCATGCCGACCTGAACGAAGCCATCACCACGCTGCAAGATGCCATTCACAAGATCGACATCGAAACGCGCGGCCTGCTGCAAGACACCTTCGACAAAGTCAACGGCCACTTCGCCGAGCTGTTCCCGATTCTGTTCGGTGGCGGCCAGGCCAAGCTGATCATGACCGGCGATGAAATTCTCGATTCAGGTGTGCAAGTCATGGCACAACCACCGGGCAAGAAGAACGCCACGATTCACCTGCTGTCTGGCGGCGAAAAAGCCCTGACCGCAACTGCTCTGGTGTTCTCCATGTTTCAGCTCAACCCGGCGCCGTTCTGTCTGCTCGACGAGGTTGATGCCCCGCTTGACGATGCCAATACCGAACGCTTCTGCAACATGGTCAAACGCATGTCCGCCAATACCCAATTCCTGTTCATTTCGCATAACAAGATCGCCATGGAAATGGCCAATCAGTTGATCGGCGTGACCATGCAAGAGCAAGGCGTTTCCCGCATCGTTGCCGTAGACATGGAAGCGGCTGTCACGTTCGGTGCGGAGGTGCAGGCAGTCTGACGGCGGCGCAAGCTGCCTCTGGCAGACGTTTGTATAGGTGCTAGATAGATGTTTTGCCAGGGTGTACAGCTTGACAAGCCCATGGCGTGACACTACCCTAAACGCCTTGTCATACAGGGTTTTGAAAGCGATCCAGGCAAAAGTAGCAAGACGGCACAAACAGGCGTTGCACATGATGTATCCATGTCAGGCGAGGATGCAGTCATTCGCAGTCACCGGTACCAGCATTTTTTTGCCGATATTCAGGAATCCACGAAGACCAGTTATGACCAGTTTTATTGAGCCGAAGTTAATGCATAGTGATCCGACCGGTTCGGCGTATCGCCCAACGGAGACTGCCAGCGGCGCTGCGGCGCCCATCTCTATCAAGAAAAATTCCAAGGTATATTTGGCATGACAGACCTCCAGACTAGCCTGATCATCATCGGTGGCGTAATCGTCGCCGCTGTTATTTCATATAACAAATGGCAAGAGCACAAGACGCGCAAATCGCTAGAGCGTGCATTTTCGACCGATCATGACGACGTGTTGATGCATAGCGACGCCGACGCTGAGCAGTCTTTTGCAGAGCCTGCCGTCGCGCCGCAACGACATACACCGATGTACGCAGAAGACCGGCGCGAGCCCGGACTGGAGCAGATACCGGAACTGCACCAGGCGACCCGGCAGCAGCAGGCGGAACGCTCGCCGGCCGCTTTTCCTGAATCCGCCGGCCAATTCCAGGAAGCCGACGAGCCGTATCTATCGCTCCAAACACTGGCCGATAGTCATACCGACTACCCCACTGAACCGCTGGGCGGAGAAGATCTGGACACGGATCTGAGCCATGTGGCAGCGACCCTGACGGACCCGACGATACTTGCCGATGTGCAATTTTCTGCTTCGACTCCCGCTCCTGCCGCAGTATTACCAGATTTGCCAGTCGATGAACTGATCGACTGCCTCATTCCTATCGGGTTGGAGTTGCCGGTGCGTGCCGACAAGATCCTGCCAGGCGCACAAAATCTGCGCTTTGTCGGCAACAAGGCCGTCAATTTTATCGGCCGCACCACTGCAGCCAACTGGGAGCCGATCACTCACGGCAACAACTACAATGCCTTGCTGGCTGGTGTGCAACTGGCCAACCGCAACAGTGCCATCAATGAGCTTGATTACTCCGAACTGATCATGCGCTTGCGGGAATTTACTGATTCCATCGGCGGCGAGCCGGAAGTACCCGACATGATTGATGTGATCAAAACTGCCAAGTCGCTGCATCAGTTCATCGTCGATCACGATGTGCAGCTGGGCATCAATGTGCGCTCCAACGGCGCGCCCTGGAACCTCACGACCTTGTTGGTCGCACTAAGCCGGCAAGGCTTTGATCGTCGTACCGACGGTTATCTGGTGATGCAGGACGGCGAGGGCGAAGTGCTGTTTTCGATGTCCACTAATGTGACCGGCTCGGCCGAAACGACGGACCGCCTGACCCTGTTACTGGATGTGCCGCGCGTGAATCAGGCGCGCGAAGGCTATGGCGCCATGGTCGCCTGCGCCCGTTCATTGGCCATGCGTCTGGGCGGCACTGTGGTGGACGACAGCGACCAATTACTCTCGGACGCTGCCCTGAGCGATATCGCAGAACAAGTTGGTGCGTTTTACAGCGCCATGGTATCGGCCAATGTACCGGCCGGTTCCAAGCGCGCCATACGTCTGTTCGGTTAAGTCCGAACGCTTTTAAGACGCGCGTCAAGCGCCTTTATCATGTCCCCTGATTCATTTCCCGTTCCGCCTGAGGAAAGCCTTTGGCGCAGTCGCGCTGCCTGGCTCAAGAGCAGTCTTGAGCGGCACAATCACGCTTATTACGTTCTCGATAATCCTAGTATTCCGGACGCCGAATACGACCGCCAGTTCCAGGAGCTGCAAGCACTGGAACAGCAGTATCCAGAACTGGTGACGGCCGATTCGCCCACACGCCGTATTGGTGGCACACCGCTGCCGCAATTCGAACAGATCCGGCATGCCATTCCAATGCTCTCACTGGGAAATGGCTTTGAGGACGAAGATATTGTCGATTTTGATCAACGCGTCAAAGATGGTCTGGAGTCGCTCCAGGACATTGCCTACGCCGCCGAACTGAAGTTCGATGGCCTGGCCATCAGTTTGCGCTACGAAAACGGTGTGCTGGTCAGTGCCGCTACACGAGGCGATGGCACCACCGGTGAAAATGTTACCGCCAATATCCGCACCGTACGCGCCATTCCTTTGCGCCTGCACGGCGAGGCTGCACCGCAGGTGTTGGAAGTGCGCGGCGAAGTCCTGATGTACAAGGAAGACTTCGCCAAGCTTAACCAGCGCCAGCGTGATGCCGGCCTCAAAGAGTTTGCCAACCCGCGCAACGCTGCTGCTGGCAGCTTGCGTCAGCTGGATTCGAAGATTACAGCGCAACGCAGCTTGCGCTTTTTTGCCTATGGTATTGGCGTGCTTGAAGGCGCGGCCATGCCGGTGTCGCACTCCGCCTTGCTGAACTGGTATGCCACGCTGGGTTTGCCGGTCTGCAAAGAACGTGCGGTGGTGCAGGGCGCAGACGGTTTGCTGACGTTTTATCGTGACATTGGCATTAAGCGAGCCGCCTTGCCCTACGAGATCGACGGTGTTGTCTACAAAGTCGATCGTGTTGATCTGCAGCAGCGACTGGGTTTCGTCGCGCGCGCGCCTAGGTTTGCGTTGGCGCACAAGTTTCCAGCTCAGGAAGCCCTCACACAGGTACAAGACATCGAAGTACAAGTCGGACGTACCGGCGCCATCACGCCGGTGGCAAGACTGGCGCCAGTGTTTGTCGGCGGCGTCACGGTCACCAACGCCACCTTGCACAATGAAGACGAAGTGCGGCGTAAGGATATTCAGATCGGCGACACCGTGATTGTGCGTCGCGCCGGTGACGTTATCCCCGAAGTGGTTGCCTATGTACCAGAGTCGCGCCCGGCTGACGCTCGTCCATTTGTCATGCCTACGGCCTGCCCGGTGTGCGGCTCGGCGATCGTGCGTCTGGACGAGGAAGCAATTGCGCGCTGCTCCGGCGGCTGGCTCAAATGCTCAGCACAACGCAAAGGCGGCCTGCAGCATTTTGCCTCGCGCCGCGCCATCGATATTGAAGGACTGGGCGACCAACTGATCGATCAACTGGTAGATAAACAGCTCATCACGACCCCGGCCGACCTCTACCGGTTAGGACTGACGGCGCTGGCAGAGCTGGACCGGATGGCCGAGAAGTCCGCCCAAAATGTGCTTGCAGCGCTGGAAAAATCCAAATCGACTACACTGGCACGGTTCATCTATGCACTTGGCATTCGCCATGTCGGCGAAGCTACCGCCAAGGAATTGGGGCGCCATTTCGGCAATATGGATGCGGTCATGGCGGCGAGTGAAGAGCAATTGCTGGAAGTCGCCGATATCGGACCGGTGGTTGCCCGCTCGTTACAGGCATTTTTTGCAGATCCTTTGAATGTCGAGCTGGTCCATCAATTGCGCGCTGCCGGACTGCATTGGAACGAAGGTAGTGGAGTTGAAATCCCGTCCAAGCTGTTTGCCGGCAAGACTTTCGTTTTGACCGGTTCGTTGCCAAATCTGACGCGCGACGATGCGGCGCAACGTATCGAGGCTGCAGGTGGCAAGGTGAGCAGCTCGGTATCCAAAAAAACCAGTTATGTCGTCGCTGGCGCCGAGGCTGGCAGCAAACTTGCTAAGGCAGAGGAGCTCGGTCTGCTCATTCTCGATGAGGACGCCTTGTTAGCGCTGCTGGAAGCCGGGCCGCAGAATTGAATAAATAAGGGTGCCAATCCCCCTGTCTTGCTGTTAATGATGGCAGCAGTGGTAGTAGTGGCAGCAGACGCATACATTGAATTTCTATTGGGAGTCATCATGACAAGAAAAATCAGGAAAGCTGTTTTTCCGGTTGCCGGACTAGGCAGTCGCTTTTTGCCGGCCACCAAGGCGCAGCCTAAGGAAATGCTGCCCATTGTCGACAAACCGTTGATTCATTACGCGGTGGAAGAAGCGGTTGCAGCCGGCATCACCGAAATGGTCTTCATTACCGGGCGTAACAAGCGCGCCATCGAAGACCATTTCGATAAGGCCTACGAGCTGGAAGCTGAATTGGAAGCGGCCGGCAAGAAGGAGTTGCTGGCTATCGTTCAAAACGTCATTCCCAAGAACGTCACCTGCATCTTCATTCGTCAGTCGGCAGCGCTGGGGCTGGGGCACGCTGTATTGTGCGCGCGTCCAGTGATCGGCGACGAGCCGTTTGCCGTGTTGCTGGCAGATGACTTTATGGATGTTGCGCCGGGTCAGAAGTCAGTCATGGCGCAGATGACAGAAGTCTACGCGCACGAAGGCAGCAGCTTGCTGGCGGTGCAGGACGTGCCGCGCAACGAAACCAAGCAATACGGTATCGTCAGCGCCACGCCTTATCAGGATCGTCTGGAGCGCGTCGACGGCATTGTGGAAAAACCATCGCCAGAGTCGGCGCCGTCGACACTGGCTGTGGTCGGTCGTTATGTGCTCAATAATCGCATTTTCGATTACCTGGAAAATCTGGGCAAAGGCGCTGGTGGCGAGATTCAGCTTACCGACGGTATTGCTGCCTTGATGCATGCCGAATCGGTCCTGGCATATCGTTATGAAGGTCAGCGTTATGACTGCGGCTCCAAGTTGGGTTACCTCAAGGCGATGGTGGCCATGGGCATGAAGCATGCAGAAACTGGTCCGGCGTTTACTGAATATTTGCGACAGCTCGACATCAAAGCCTGAGACGGATTGATGAAGTGAGGCATAGTAGGGGAGCAAGATGGCAATACGTGACATTCTGAAAATGGGCGATCCGCGTCTGCTGCGTCAAGCCGAGCCTGTGGCTCAGTTCGGCACGCCTGAGCTGGAGGCTTTGATTGCCGATCTGTTTGACACCATGTATGCAGTCGATGGCGCTGGTTTGGCGGCACCGCAGATTGGCGTTGATTTGCAGGTGGTGATTTTCGGTTTCAAGAAAAATGTGCGCTATCCGGATGCCCCTGAGGTGCCGGAAACCGTGCTCATCAATCCTGTTCTTACGCCTTTGAGTGATGAGAAGGAAGAGGGCTGGGAAGGCTGTTTGTCGGTGCCGGGCTTGCGTGGCGTAGTGCCGCGCTGGAGCAAGCTGCGTTATGAAGGCTTCGATCAGGCGGGCAATAAGATTGATCGTACCGTGGATGGCTTTCATGCACGCGTGGTGCAGCATGAGTGCGATCACCTGATCGGCGTGCTGTATCCAATGCGCATTGAGGATTTTTCGCGCTTTGGGTATACAGAAATTCTGTTTCCTGAGCTTGATCCTAAGGATGATGATTGAGCTAAGGCTTTTGTTTGTTGTTTGTTGTTTGTTGTTTGTGTTCTTCGGACGAGCTCGCCGGGGGTAGCCCGGCAGCTACTCACTTTTCTTGCTTCGCCGAGAGACAAAGAAAGTAAGCGGCTGCCGGGCCGCCCCCGGCAACGCACCGTAGTCCGAAGAAAACAAACATCAAGCACCAACAGTAACGACGTGGGTACGTCTTACATTCGATTCAACAAATCAATGTTG
>Ga0302155_10002155_pt1 | contig 13581 bp, 12 predicted proteins | sample I_Bog_N3_1_FD_193508 | JGI IMG/M metagenome (GOLD analysis project Ga0302155, IMG submission 193508) | Peat permafrost microbial communities from Stordalen Mire near Abisko, Sweden - I_Bog_N3_1 | ecosystem: Environmental > Terrestrial > Soil > Wetlands > Peat | place: Sweden: Abisko, Stordalen...
CTTGCTGGAAGAGGCGCTGCAAGCAGGTGCTCTGGGCATGTCGACCGGTACCGCATATCCGCCTGCGATGGCCGCGCCAACGGCAGAAATCATCGCTGTGGGCCAGCCACTGTCGCGTCGCAAGGCGCTTTATGTCACGCATATGCGCGATGAAGCGGATCATTCGATGGAAGCACTGGAAGAGACGTTTCTGATTGGCCGCGAGTTGAATGTGCCGGTGGTGATTTCACACCACAAGCTGCAGCGTGAAAAGAATTTCGGCAAATCCGCCATCACTTTGCCGCGCATCAAGGCGGCCATGCAGTGCCAATGCGTGGCGCTCGACTGCTATCCCTACAATGCCAGTTCAACCATGTTGCACAGCGCGCCCGAGAAGCTCGAAGGCAAGGTCTTGATCGCATCCAGCAAGACATATCCGAACTATGCTGGTCGTTATCTCGGTGATATCGCTGAGGAGTGGCATGTTTCTCGCGAGGAAGCGGCGCGACGGCTGCAGCCGGCCAGCGCGGTGTATTTCAGTATGGATCAGGAAGATGTGAAGAACATTCTGGCCTTCGATGAAACCATGATCGGCTCGGATGGCATTCCTACCGGTGAGAAACCTCACCCGCGTCTATGGGGAACCTTCCCGCGTGTATTGGGGCGCTACAGCCGTGATCTGGGCCTGTTTCCGCTGGAGACGGCGGTCTGGAAAATGACTGGATTGACTGCCCGCAATTTCGGCCTGAGCGGTCGCGGTGTGCTCGCCGTTGGCAATCATGCCGATATAGTGGTCTTTGATCCGAAGACCGTGAAAGACGTCGCCAGTTATGAAAAGCCCATCGCTGCTGCCGAAGGCATTGTTGCAGTCATTGTCAATGGTGTGGTGGCCTGGCAAGACGGCCAGCATCGTATCAGCCGCAGTGGCATGGTGCTGGTGGCAAACCACGCTCATGACGCAGACTGAGCAGGCATTGCTTGGCAGGCATGGGTCAGCGGCAAGTTGAAGTCAGATCGCCGGTGAGCTGTTCTTTATCCGTTTCAGGGGGGCTAGAGATGTTTTCTTCGATGCGTACGAAAATGTTGGCAATTACCACCGGCACCGTCGTGATTGCACTGGCCATTACCAGCGTGACGATCTATCTGATCGTACGGGCAGATAGCATGGAGACGATAAAGCAGGAATCATGGAAGTGGATCATGCCATGAAAGAACAGGATCTCGGTATCAGCCAGATCAACCGTGCTGTCAGCGAGATTGAACAATCGACACAGCAAAATGCTTCCTTGGTGGAAGAGGCGGCAGCAGCCTCTTCCGTGCTCAATGCGCATGCGCAGCGACTTAACGGTATGGTCGGTGGTTTTAAATTCAGTGAGGAATCTATGTCGATGGACGACCGATGGAAACAACCGCGCTTGCTCGCAAGTTAGTCTGAGCAGTTTTCCAGACCGTCGTCGGCAGAATAAATCGGTGCGTACGGCCTTGTCGGTGTCATTTTCGAGTGCAGATTCAACTAAGCGAGAGAGCAATATGGGTAAAGCGCACCAGCATGAACGCCATGTTCAACGGCATTGTTAAATCAAGGAAAGAGCAATTGTCATTGTTCGGCAGTTGTTCGATAGTGATAAGCACATCATCGAAGGCGGCGATGCCTTCAGCATTGACGCCAGATTCTCCTCGCATGGCGTGGTGAAGTTTGGACATTCGTTAGCCGATTTTTTTCAGGAGCAGAGTATGCGTATTCGTCGTTTCTTCACCGTTGCCTGTATGACGTTATCGACAGCAGGAATTTGTATGCCGATGACGGCCTTTGCCGATGGCAAGGTGTTCCGGATGGTACCCCAGGCCGATCTGAAGTTTACAGACCCTATCGTGTCGTCGAATTATGTGACGCGCAATTTTGCCCTTCTGGTCTATGACACCTTGTTTGCGCGCGATGCCGCCGGCATTCCACGTCCACAGATGGTCGATAAATATCGTTACTTTGATGGTGGCAAACAATGGTCGTTCACCCTGCGTCCGGGCCTACAGTTTCACGATGGATCGCCGGTGACATCGGCGGATGTGATTGCTTCTCTTGAGCGCTGGCAAGCACAGGACAATTACGGTCGCGCCATGGTTGCTGCAGGTGCGCAGTGGCGAGCAGTCGACAAAATGACGTTCACGCTGGCGATGAAGGACCCATTCGGTCAAGTACTGGAAGCGCTCTCCAAGAGCACCAGCCTGCCGGCCGTCATCATGCCGGAGCGGGTGATCAAGGCTGCGGGCAGCGGTCCCGTGAACGAAGTTGTCGGTTCCGGTCCTTATAAATTTAAACGCGACGAGTGGGTTTCCGGTAGCAAGGTCGTCTTTGTTCGCAACACGCAATATGTTGGTCGCAGCGAACCGTCCAGCGCGCTGGCTGGCAACCGTAGCGCAACGATTGATCGACTGGAATGGATCATTCTGCCCGATGCCAACAGTGCCATGGCTGCCTTGACGAATGGCGAAGTCGACATGATTGAGCAGGTGCCTCCCGATTACATCAATCTGCTGCGTTCTGATCCCAACATCAAAATCGGTGCTACCGGCGCATCGCAGGGGGCACTTGTATTGAATACCCTCTATCGGCCATTCAACAACGAAAAGGTGCGCCAGGCAGTGCTGCATGCGATTGATCAGGCCAAGTTCACCACCGCGATGGGTTATCCGGCCGATATGCGGATGAAGTATTGCGCGACTTTCTTTATCTGCGGCGCTCCTGGCGATACGTCTGCGGGTTCCGAACCTTTCCGCACTCCCGATCTGGCCAAAGCCAAGCAATTGCTGGCTGACTCCGGATACAAAGGGGAGAAGGTCGTGATGCTGTTGCCGAGCGACTATCCTTCGATCAATGGCGCTGGACTGGTGGCCATCCAGACTTTGAAGGATATCGGCATGAAGGTGGAGGTGCAATCGATGGACTGGCCGACACTGGTCGCGCGCCGCACCAAGAAAGACAAGCCGGAAGCTGGCGGCTGGAACGCTTATCCGACCGTAGCATCGGCTCAGGCGATTGACTCTCCCTTGAGCAACTTTGTACTTGGTGCTGCTTGCGGCAACACGCAGCCGGGGTGGCCGTGCGACAAGAAGCTCGACGAACTCCGTCTGGAGTGGACGCGCCAGACGGATGCGACAAAGCGAAAAACGGCACTCGACAACTTCCAGAAGCAGGCTTATCAGTCGGTTTTGTATATTCCTTTGGGCCAATTCTCGGGTGCTTTCGCAGTCCGGAAAACGCTCAAGAATATAGAACGTCAGGTTGGCGACATTCCGATGTTGTGGGTTTTTGATAAGTAATGATGCCGTCGAAATAATGAATGACATCACGATCTTGTACTAAGGAATCATCGATATGACTTACTTACTGAAACGCCTTCTGGCAACCCTCCCGGTCATGGCTGTGGTGGCGATCATTGTCTTCATGCTGATCCACTTGTCGCCGGGCGATCCGGCGGCATTGATTGCAGGTGATTCCGCCACTGCGGATGACATCGCGCACCTGCGCACGCAATTGGGCGTGGATAAGCCGTTGTGGGAGCAATTTGCACTTTGGAGTGGCAATCTGTTACGAGGCAATCTGGGTAGTTCGATCTTTACTCAGATTCCCGTAACCAAATTACTTGCACAGCGACTTGAGCCAAGCTTGTCGATTGCTGTGTTGACGATGGCGGTGACAGTGTTGCTGGCAATTCCATTAGGCACCCTTGCCGCTTATCGTGCGGGTTCCTGGATCGATCGTCTGATCATGCTGTTTGCTGTGCTTGCCTTTTCAGTACCGGTTTTCCTGGTCGGTTATCTGCTGATCTACGGCCTGGCCATCAAGGCGCATTGGTTTCCCACACAGGGCTTCGTCAGTCTGTCGCAAGGCGTTGGGCCCTGGCTGCGCAGCCTGACACTGCCTTGCATCAACCTGGCACTGGTGTATATCGCGTTAATCACACGCATGACCCGCGCTACGGTGATTGAAGTATTAAGTGAAGACTATATCCGTACCGCACGCGCCAAAGGCCTTGGCGTGATACCGGTGTTGTTGCATGCGTTGCGCAATGCAGCCATTCCGATCGTGACGACGGTGGGCGTCGGTATGTCGTTGCTCATCGGCGGTGTGGTTGTCACGGAAACAGTCTTTGCCATTCCCGGCATCGGACGTCTGGTGGTTGATGCCGTGCAGCGTCATGACTATCCCGTCATTCAGAGCGTGTTGTTGCTGTCGGCGGGTGTCTATGTGTTGATTAATTTATTGATTGATCTTAGCTACCGTTTTTTCGATCCGCGTATTCGTTATTGATTGCCGTATTGATCGCCATATTGATTGCCAAAGAAAATAGAAGGAATTTCATCATGTCAGATTTATCGCCGAGCGTTGCGGCGCAGATTCCTGTCAGTCATGTCGTGAGCGAGGCATTGTTAGCTTCGCCTTCGCTGAAGTGGCGTTGGTTGCGCAAGAACCCAACGCTCATTCTTGGAGGACTGTTGTTGCTGATCGTGGCGGCTATTTCCATTGGTGCGCCGTTCATTGCCAGTCACGATCCGCAAGCCATCGATCCGATCGCGCGCCTGCAGGCATCATCGGCAGAACATTTGTTCGGTACCGATGGACTCGGGCGTGACGTATTCAGTCGCACAGTCTGGGGCGGGCGGGTGTCATTGATCGTGGCGCTATCTGTGGCGATATTGGCGAGCGTTATTGGTATCGCGCTGGGTTTGCTGGCAGGGTTTGTGCGCAGCCTTGATGCTGTGATCATGCGGATCATGGACGGTCTGATGGCAATCCCTGATATTTTGCTGGCAATCGCGCTCATGGCGGTCACCAAGGCAGGTCTCGGTACCATTATTGTCGCCATCACGATACCCCAGGTGCCGCGCGTGGTGCGGTTGGTGCGCTCGTTGTCGCTGATCTTGCGTGAGCAACTATTTGTTGAAGCAGCGCATGCCATCGGGACCCGTTTGCCGCTGATTCTGTGGCGCCATATTTTGCCCAATATTCTGGCACCGTTGATCGTTCAGGCAAGCTTCATTGCAGCGTCGGCGGTGCTGGTGGAGGCGGTGCTGTCCTTTCTCGGCGTCGGCATATCGCCCGAGATTCCCAGTTGGGGAAACATGATGGCGGAAGGTCGCAACTTCATCGGCGTCGCATTTCACATCATTCTTTATCCAGGGATCCTTCTCGCCGTGACGGTACTCGCCATCAATCTGATGGGAGACGGTCTGCGTGATGCGCTGGATCCGCGACTCGCACGTCAGTTATAGGAGTATCCGATGCCAGCCAGAATCCATCCTTCAGCGCACATGCCTGAGCCTTCTTCAGATCAAGCACCCTTGTTGGAGATCGATCAACTTTCCACTTATTTCGATACGATCAGCGGCACGGTACGTTCGGTCAACGGCGTTTCCTATACGTTGCATGCAGGTGAAACGCTAGGCGTAGTGGGAGAGTCCGGTTGCGGTAAAAGCGTTACCGCGTTATCGGTCATGCGTCTGATACCGATGCCGCCAGGTCGCTTCGCCGGCGGGGCAATACGCTACAACGGTGTCGATCTATTGAAATTGAGTGAAAAAGAAATGCGCAAGATTCGCGGCAATCGGATTTCGATGATCTTTCAGGACCCGATGAGTTCGCTCAATCCCGTCATGACCATCGGCGTGCAGATCGCAGAAACCATCATGTTGCATCAGAAACTGAGAAAGAAAGAGGCACTGCTGCGAGCGACGGATATGTTGCGTCTGGTGCAGATCGCCGAGCCGGAACGGCGCGTCAACGAATATCCGCATCAACTGTCGGGCGGTATGCGTCAGCGCGTCATGATTGCACTCGCGCTGGCGTGCAATCCAGAAGTATTGATTGCAGATGAGCCGACGACCGCGTTGGATGTCACGATACAGGCGCAGATCATCGAGTTGCTTAAAGAGCTTCAGAAAAAACTGGGCATGGGAGTGATCATGATCACCCATGATCTGGGTGTGGTTGCCGAGACCTGCGACCGCGTGGTGGTCATGTACGCCGGTCGTAAGGTGGAGGAGGCGACGACCGAAACCTTGTTTGAGCAGCCTTTGCATCCCTATACGCGTGCATTGATGGCGTCCATGCCGGCCATGAATGCCACGGTGGAGGGGCGCTTGCTGGAAATCCCCGGAATGGTAGCGGCTTCGCACGAGTTGATTGGCGGCTGTGCGTTTGCGGGGCGCTGCAGTTATGCCGTCGAGCGCTGCAAGCAAGAAACGCCGCCGCTGATGGAGGCTGGCAACGCACGGCATCTGGTCGCCTGCTTTCGCTGGCAGGATGTGGGACAGCAAACGGCCCCGATGGCCTTGGCAGCGCCGTCTGTTTCGCTGCAATATGATTTCACCGGAGTGCGCTCATGAAACCAGAAAATAGGCATTTGCAAACCATATCGGAGCTGCCGCCAGCGTCGTTGCTGGAGGTGCGTAATCTGCGTAAGCATTACGTCACCCCGGCGAGCATGTTCGGCAAGCCGGGACGCGTCGTGCAAGCCGTTGAAGATGTGTCTTTTTCGCTGGCAAGAGGAGAGACCTTGTCGCTGGTCGGCGAATCCGGATGTGGCAAGACCACGACTGGCAAATCCGTGTTACGCCTGATCGAGCCGACCTCAGGCTCCATCCGCATGGAAGGCGAGGAGTTGCAGGCGTTGTCGGCAAAGCAAATGCGGTTGCGGCGGCAAGATATGCAGATCATCTTTCAGGATCCGTATGCTTCGCTCAATCCCAGGATGCGCGCTGGCGATATTGTCGCCGAACCGATGCGCAATTTCCGTGCACAGAACCGAGCGAGAACTGAGTCAGAAACGGACAAGCTGGCCTGGCTTTTCTCCAAGGTCGGGTTGCGACCTGAAGCGATGAATAAATATGCCTATGAATTTTCCGGCGGGCAGCGTCAGCGTTTGGGTATTGCTCGTGCATTGTCGCTCAATCCAAAACTGATCGTTTGCGATGAGCCGGTTTCGGCGCTGGACGTGTCTGTACAGGCACAAGTGATCAATCTTCTAATGGATTTGCAGCAGGAGTTCGGGATCGCCTATCTGTTTGTCGCGCATGATCTCGCAGTGGTACGCCATATCAGCCATCGTGTTGCCGTCATGTATCTTGGAAAAATCGTTGAACTGACAGATCGTGACACTCTTTTTTCGCGGCCGCAGCATCCCTACACGCAGATCCTGTTATCAGCAGTTCCGCAACCCAATCCTAAAGTGAAAGCAACCCGCCAGATTTTGCGGGGCGATCCACCGAGCCCAGCAAATCCGCCTTCAGGTTGCCGTTTCCATACGCGCTGTCCCCGAGCGCAAGCAATTTGCAAAGAAAAGGATCCCGAGCTGAGTGCGCGCGCCGATGGGCATTGGGTGGCTTGTCATCTGCAATAACTAAGTATCTAAGCATTGAATGGACCTGTTGCATGACCAAAGAAGGAGAGAACTTTGCATGACGAGTTTCGATGTCACTGAGCGCTCGATAGAAGAGCTGCAAGCTGCGCAGACGCAGGGCATTGTCAGCGCCCACGGATTGACGCTGGCTTATCTGCAGCGTATTGAAGACTTGGACCAGCGAGGTCCGGCGCTCAATGCCATCGTCAGGATCAATCCACACGCCTTGCGACAAGCTGCCGCGCTGGATCTGGAGCGACGGGGAGGTAGTGTGCGCGGGCCCTTGCATGGCATTCCGATTTTGGTTAAAGATAACTTTGAAACGATCGATATGCCCACCAGTGGTGGTTCTGTCGTGCTCAAGAACTTCCACCCCCGCAATGATGCGTTTCAGGTAAGACGCCTGCGCGAAGCGGGGGCCGTTATTATCGGCAAGACGACGATGCATGAGTTGGCAGCCGGTGTCACGAACGCATCGTCATTGTCAGGCTACACACGCAATCCGTATGCTTTGGATCGTGTTCCGGGTGGCTCCAGCGGTGGAGCCGGCGCCGCCATCGCGGCAAGTTTTGCCGCCGCCGGCATGGGGTCCGATACCGCTGGTTCGCTGCGCATTCCTGCGGCCAATCAAAGTCTGGTCGCTCTGCGTGTCAGTTCTGGCTTGTCGAGTCGCAGTGGCGTCATGCCGTTGTCAATGACGCAGGATGTGGCCGGCCCGCTGGCGCGCAGCGTCACTGATTTGGCGATCATGCTGGATGCGACGGTGGGCGTTGATCGCGATGATCCGAGCACTGTCAATGCCGATCAACATATCCCGTCAAGTTATCGAGACATGCTGCGTACGGACTCAATTGAGGGGCTCTCGATCGGTGTGTTGCGTGATTTGTTTGGAACGATGCCGGAAGATGAAGAAGTTTCTTCGGTGATCAACCGAGCACTTGCAAGGTTTTCTGCGCATGGAGCACATTTACACGAGCTAGGTGTACCGCAGTTGGAAGAGTTGATCCAAAGCAGCAGCGTTATTGGCCATGAATTCAAATTTGATTTTGCCGACTATCTACAACGTTATCCGTATGCCCCGGTGCATTCATTGGCACAACTGCTGAAGTGTAATCAACACCATGTTGCCGTTGATGAGGTACTGCGAAAACGAGATGAGGCCGTTGCGCGCGATAGCATCGAATCCAGGTCTGCATTTGCAGCACGTGATCGCTTGCGCAACGTGGTGCTGAACGAAATGCAGCGTGCTGCCGTTGATGTTCTTGTCTATCCTGTCATGCGGAGAAAAGCGGCTTTCATTGGTCAGGGGCAGTCGGGGGTGAATTCTCAGCTGTGCGCAGGAACGGGGCTGCCTGCAATCGCTATTCCCGCAGGATTTACGGACGATGGCGTGCCAGTGGGGATGGAGTTTCTGGGAAAGCAATACACTGAACAAACCCTATTGAACCTCGCATTCAGTTGGGAAAAAATCGAGAAAATCCGGCGCATGCCCGGGTATGCTTTTTCAAAAAAAAGCATTGTCTAAGTCATTCTCTTGAAAATATTTCCACTGATGCAGTCATGTCGGTCAGCGTCTTGACGCTGCTCATTCAGGTTAGAACGTTGTCGTTGCTTGTTGCTTCGTTATCGCAAGGACGGACCTCGTTGTACCACGATGAGCTTGAGCACGCGCGCCAGTGCTTACTAGAACTAATACTATATCTATATGGAAATAAATCTTTTGTTTAATAGAAATATTAGTGGAACCAATCGTTCGTAAATGGACCTCACAGTATATGTTTCTACGCAATCGTGACTTCGACTTCGCTACTGATGCTCTGTTTCTGGACTTCGATGGCACATTGGTCGATCTGGCGCTACAGCCGGATGGGGTGGTGTTGCCTGTGGGACTGATTGCCTTGCTCTCGCGCTTACAGCAATCCATTGGCGGTGCGCTGGCGGTGGTTAGCGGCCGTCCTTTAAGTCAATTGGATCACTATTTGACACCATTGCGGTTTGCCGCCGCTGGTGTGCATGGCCTTGAGCGACGGGATGCTCAGGGTGAGGTGATTGCTTTGCCTGTACCTGATACGGCAGAGCTGCTGCAACAGCTTAAACCCTTGGTGGAACGCTATCCCGGTTTGTTGCTGGAACGCAAATACGGTGCGCTGGCACTGCATTACCGGAAGGCACCTGATCTGCAGCAAACCTGTATCGATGCCATGCAGCATGCGCTCTCGCAGGTTTCGGGATTTACGCTGTTGCGCGGCAAGATGGTACTCGAGGCCAAGGCTGCCATTGCCGATAAGGGGGGGGCCGTTGCCGCCTTCATGGCAGAAGCGCCGTTTTTTGGCCGCCGTCCCTGGTTCATCGGTGATGATATGACCGATGAAGCTGGCTTTTCCCGAGTGCAGGAAAGCGGTGGTATCGGCGTCAAGATTGGTGTCGGATCCAGTCAGGCGCAACGACGCCTGGAGAGTCCGGCAGCCTTGCTGGCCTGGTTGTCAGGATTGAATGCCTCTACTCGTTGAGGCTCTACGGAGAAGGAATTTTTGCCTGACATGATTTACGTATCGCATTAGCGAAATAGAAAGGCAAAATGAACACATCAACCTCCATTGATACACCCAGTAACGATACTTCCACCGGCATTCCTAACGACGGTGCGCGACCGTCGACGTCTTCGCTTGATCTGGGGGTTGTCGGCAACTGTTCCTTTAGTGCCCTGATAGATAAGTTGGGGCGTGTCGTCTGGTGTTGTCTACCGCGTTTTGATGGCGATCCAGTATTCAATGCGCTGCTCGATACGGGTCCCAGCGGCAGTATCTGGAGTTTCGAACTGGAACAGTTTTCGCATAGCGAGCAATCGTATGAAGCCAATACGGCGATCCTGAAAACCCGCCTCTATGACACGCTCGGACAGGGCGTGGAAATCACGGATTTTGCACCGCGCTTCGCGAGCCGTGGACGCTTCTTCCGGCCGCAGACATTGGTGCGTCGGGTGCGCCCGTTAGTGGGGGCGCCGCGCTTGAGGATACGGTTGCAGCCGCGTTTTAACTGGGGCCGCGAAATGCCGGAGATTACGCGAGGCAGCAATCATGTCCGTTATGTCGGTACGGAATTGACCTTGCGTCTGAACACCGATGCCCCGATCAGTTATCTGCTCGATGAAACTCCCTTCGTCATCAGTCGAACAATCAATTTCATATTGGGTCCGGATGAAACGTTGACTGGCGGTATCGGTGATACCGCGCGCAGTTTTGAGCAGGAGACCATGACCTATTGGCGCAACTGGAGCCGTAGTCTGGCCACGCCGCTGGAATGGCAAGCAGCGGTGATTCGTGCCGCTATCACACTCAAGTTGTCGGTCTACGAAGATACCGGCGCCATCATCGCCGCCATGACTACCAGCGTACCTGAAGCACCAGGTAGTGCGCGTAATTGGGATTACCGTTACTGCTGGTTACGCGATGCGTTTTTCGTGGTGCGTGCACTCAATAGTTTGTCTGAATTGGGGACCATGGAAGATTATCTGCGCTGGCTCAACAATGTGGTGGTGCGATCGGCCGGTGGTCATGTGCAACCCTTGTATGGTATTGGTCTGGAAGAAGCATTGCCGGAACAGACCATCACCCATTTGCCAGGTTATCGCGATCATGCGCCGGTGCGCATCGGTAATCAGGCCTATGAGCATTTTCAGCATGATGTTTATGGCAACATCGTGCTAGGTGCAGCGCAGGCTTTTCATGACATGCGTTTGCTCAATCGTGCCGGCGTTGAACAGTTTCATCACTTGGAAGCTGTCGGTGAACGCGCATTTTCTCTATACGATCAGCCTGATGCAGGCATGTGGGAGCTGCGCACACGATCGCGTATCCACACATCTTCGGCATTGATGAGTTGGGCTGCCTGCGATCGGCTGGCCAAGATCGCTGTGCGACTTGATCTATCTGAACGCGGGATCTTTTGGCAGCAACGCGCTGCATTGATTGGTGCGCGTATTTTGACGGAAGCCTGGAACGAAGAGCGGCAAACCTATGCCGAGAGCTTCGGCGGTCGCGATCTGGATGCTAGTGTCTTGCTGATGGTAGAAGTCGGTTTGATCGCACCAACCGATAAACGCTTCATCGCGACGGTAGATGCGCTCGAAAAATATCTGTGCGATGGCCATTACATGCGTCGTTATGAAGCACCAGACGATTTTGGCCGGCCCGAAACGGCATTCAATATATGTACTTTCTGGCGTATCGACGCACTGGCGCGGATCGGTCGCAAAGAACAGGCGCGTGAGATTTTCGAAGCCATGCTATTGGTTCGCAATCACGTTGGTTTGTTATCAGAAGATACGCATCCTGTCACCGGCCAGATGTGGGGAAACTTCCCGCAAACCTATTCTATGGTCGGTATCATCAATTGCGCCATGCGACTGTCTGCATCGTGGGAGAGTGTCATCTAAAAATATTTTCTGCGCTACTGCGCACGTGCGCTATTGGTACGGTGCGACGTTATCCTGCCTACACAAAAATAAAGGAGTTTGCTTATGTCGCGACTTGTCGTCGTATCGAATCGTCTGGCCGATCCAAACAAGCCGGCTGCGGGAGGACTTGCGGTGGCGCTGGGTGAAACCCTCAAACGTACCGGTGGTGTCTGGTTCGGTTGGAGCGGCAAAGTGGTCGAAGATGGCACGCCGGGTGAGGGAGCGTTGCGCGTCAATCAAGCCGGTAGCGTGACGCTGGCCGAACTGGATCTCTGCGCCGAAGATCACGAAGCCTATTATCGCGGCTATGCCAATGGTGTGTTGTGGCCGGTGTTTCATTATCGCCTCGATCTGGCCCATTTTGAGGTTGGCCATCTGGAGGGGTATCGCCGCGTTAACCAATTGTTTGCGCGTAAGTTGATGCCGATGTTAAAGCCGGACGATCTGATCTGGATTCACGACTATCACCTGATTCCGTTGGCTGCTGAGTTACGGGCGATGGGTTGCGGTAATCGAATTGGTTTTTTTCTACACATTCCTTTGCCGCCACAGCAGATTCTGGCGGCGATTCCATCGCATGAATGGCTCATGCGTGCCTTGTTTTCCTATGATGTGATTGGCTTTCAGAGCGAATCTGATCTGTTGCACTTCACCCATTATGTCAAGGCAGAAGCGACTGCTGAAACTGTTGGCGAGAACCAGTTTCGTGCTTTCAATAGTACGGTGCATGCGGGTGCTTTTCCGATCGGTATTGATGTCGATGAGTTTCAGCGTCTGGGACGTTCCCGCGAAGCACTGACAACCTTCGAGGTCACACGCAAGGAATATGCGCGACGGCGCTTGTTGATCGGTGTCGACCGTCTGGATTATTCCAAGGGATTGCCCCATCGGATCCGCGCTTTTCGCGAGTTGTTGCAGCAATATCCGGAAAATCGCAACAGCGCGACCTTGTTACAGGTGGCATCTCCTAGCCGTGAAGACGTTGATGCCTACGGCGATATTTTGCGTGAGCTGGAAAGTCTGTGTGGTTCAATCAATGGCGATTATGGTGACTTGGGTTGGATGCCGATTCGCTATATCCACCGTACGATCTCGCGCAAGCGCTTGCCTGGCTTGTACCGCGCTTGTGCAGTAGCGTTGGTGACGCCGTTACGCGATGGCATGAATTTGGTCGCTAAGGAATTCATCGCGGCACAAGATGAAGAGGACCCAGGCGTGTTGGTGTTGTCGAGGTTTGCGGGTGCTGCCGAGCAGCTAAAGGAAGCCTTGTTGGTCAATCCTTACGATATTCACGGTACCGCGCAGGCGATTCAGCAGGCCTTGCAGATGCCACTAGAAGAACGCCGACAGCGCCACGCTGCGATGTTGGCCAGTGTGCGTGAGTTCGATGTACATTGGTGGTGTAGAACTTTCCTTGAAACTTTGGAACAGGTGCGTTGAGTAGAATCTGGAGGCCGTCAATGCGGCTCTGAAATTAATGAATTGCGCAGTGAATCTGCCGTACGCCGAAATCCATAAATAGTTAAGCGCCTACGTAGCGCAGGCCGCTTACTCGTTCCTACTGTATGGTTTGTTGCGCAAACAGAATTCAGAATAGAAATAAAAATGCCCGCTTGCGCGGGCATTCATATTCCTTGGCGGAGACGGAGGGATTCGAACCCTCGATACAGGTTTAAGCCCATATGCTTCCTTAGCAGGGAAGTGCCTTCGACCACTCGGCCACATCTCCACACTGTAGACAGTTACTGA
>Ga0302155_10002157_pt1 | contig 13574 bp, 12 predicted proteins | sample I_Bog_N3_1_FD_193508 | JGI IMG/M metagenome (GOLD analysis project Ga0302155, IMG submission 193508) | Peat permafrost microbial communities from Stordalen Mire near Abisko, Sweden - I_Bog_N3_1 | ecosystem: Environmental > Terrestrial > Soil > Wetlands > Peat | place: Sweden: Abisko, Stordalen...
ATTCCTTCGAAACACTCATCTCAGAATTTTCGCTCTTTTCTTTTATCTTTTTCATTTTCTTCTCCTTTAATTTGTGTTGATAAAACCGGGACCAGTCTCTTGATTCACAAGGTCCGCGAATGCCTCCTGCACATCAGCTTTCAATACTTCAAAAGCCTTCACTTGATTCGCGTTTTCCTGTTCGGCACAGTGATTCACCCTAACTTCCCAAAACCCCGTCCACCATCGTCTGGGCTTCCGCCAGAACACGGCGGAGATGATCCTCGCCCTGGAAACTTTCCGCGTAGATCTTGTAAATATTCTCCGTGCCGGAGGGCCGCGCCGCGAACCAGCCATTCTGAGTGACCACCTTGACCCCGCCGATGGCCGCGTGATTTCCCGGCGCTTCCGTGAGGACCGCCTCGATCTTGTCTCCCGCCAGATTTTCGGACTTCACCTGCCGGGCCGAAAGTTTCGATAATCGGGTTTTCTGTTCCGGTGTGGCCGGGGCTTCCACCCGGTCATAGACAGGCTCGCCGAACTCCTTCGTCAATTGGCGGTAAATGGCTTCCGGATCGCGGCCCATCCGGGCCGTAATCTCCGCGGAAAGCAAAGCCGGAACAATCCCGTCCTTGTCGGTCGTCCATACGCTTCCATCCTGACGGACAAAGGAAGCCCCCGCGCTTTCTTCGCCGCCAAATCCAAGCGAACCGTCGAACAAACCGTCCACAAACCACTTAAACCCCACCGGCACTTCATAAAGTTTGCGTCCCAGTTTGGCGGTCACCCTGTCGATCATCTGGCTGCTCACTACCGTTTTGCCTACCGCCGCTTCCTTGCGCCAATGAGGCCTATTTTGAAAAAGATAAAAAATGGCCGCCGAAAGATAGTGGTTGGGGGGAAGCAGACCCGCGCCGCGGGTCACGATGCCGTGCCGGTCATGGTCGGTGTCACAGGCGAAAGAAAGATCGAACTGGTCTTTCATCCCGATCAACCGCCGCATCGCGTAGACCGAAGAGGGGTCCATGCGGATTTGACCGTCCCAATCCACCGTCATGAAACGAAAGGTCGGATCGACCACTTCATTAACCACGGTGAGATTCAAGCCATAACGCTCGGCGATGCGGGCCCAATAATGAACTCCCGCTCCCCCCAGGGGATCCACCCCCAGCCGGAGCCTGGATCCGCGGATAGCTTCCATATCCACCACGTGGCCCAGATCGGCGATATAAACGCCCAGATAATCATGCCGGTGGGTGGTGGAAGCCTTGAGGGCGGAAGACAAAAGAACCCGTTTCACCCCGTTCAAACCCGCTTCCAGAAACTCATTCGCTTTTTTCTCTATCCAATCGGTGGCGCTCTTGTCCGCCGGACCGCCGTTAGTCGGGTTGTATTTAAACCCGCCGTCATGGGGCGGATTGTGGGAGGGTGTGACCACGATGCCGTCGGCGAGACCAGTCTTTCTTCCGTGGTTGTAGATCAGGATGGCGTGGGAAATCACAGGGGTCGGTGTATATTCGTCCCCCTCAGCGATCATCACTTCCACTCCATTGGCCGCCAGTACCTCCAGGGCGCTGGCCTGGGCGGGAATGGATAACGCGTGAGTGTCGATGCCCAAAAACAACGGTCCATCCGTTCCCTGTTGTTTTCGGTAGAGACAGATGGCCTGGGTGATGGCGAGGATATGCCATTCATTGAAAGCCTTGTCGAATGCCGAGCCGCGGTGCCCGGAGGTTCCGAACGCCACCCGTTGCGAAGGAATCGAAGGGTCCGGTATGTCCGAATAGTAGGCTGTCAGCAGTTTGGGCACATCAACCAGCATCGATACTTCGGCCGGTTTTCCGGCCATTGGATTTACTTTCATGATTGCCTCCTCAGGTGTTACCCTCCGTTATTAGGGATAAAAGTATAAATTGCCGGTCTTCTCAATATCCCGCCATCCCTATGACAAATTCTTTGATTTTCTATAGCGCTGAATCAGGGTATTGGTTGAGCTATCGTGTTTGAGTTGAACCTTCGCGTTTTCAAGTTCAGGAATGATCTTTACCGCCAGCGCCTTCCCCAGTTCAACCCCCCACTGGTCAAATGAGTCGATGTCCCAGATGGCGCCCTGGGTAAAAACGCTATGTTCATACAGCGCGACAAGTTTGCCCAGCGCCGCCGGAGTCAGCTCTTCCATCAGGATCATGGTGGACGGACGGTTTCCCTCGAAAGTCCGGTGTGGCACCAGCCACGACGGCGTTCCCTCGGCCTCTACCTCCTGGCGTGTTTTGCCGAAGGCCAATGCCTCCGCCTGGGCAAACAGATTGGCCATGAGTATGTCGTGATGGCGGCCCAGCTCGTTGAGCGGCTTGAAAAACCCGATAAAGTCGCAGGGAATCATTTTGGTTCCCTGATGGATCAATTGGTAAAAGGAATGCTGGCCGTTAGTGCCCGGTTCTCCCCAATAAGTGGGTCCGGTTTGGTAAGCCGCTTCGGTACCCTCCAGCGTGACGTGCTTGCCGTTACTTTCCATCGTCAACTGCTGCAGATAAGCCGGAAAGCGCTTCAGGTACTGTTCATAGGGAAAAACGCCCACGGTCTGGGCGCCAAAAAAATTGTTATACCAGATTCCCAGCAGTCCATTGAGCACAGGCAAATTGCGTTCGAAGGGAGCCGTGCGGAAATGCTCATCCATCTGGCGGAACCCGTCGAGCATGGCGTGAAAATTTTCAGGTCCTATGGCAATCATCGTTGAGAGGCCGATGGCCGAGTCCATGGAGTAGCGCCCGCCCACCCAATCCCAAAACCCGAACATATTCGCCGTATCGATCCCAAACTTGGACACTTCCTGGGTGTTGGTCGAGACCGCGACAAAATGCCGGGCGATGGATGCCGGATCCTTCAATGTCTTGAGAGCCCAGTCACGGGCCGTATGGGCGTTGGTCATCGTCTCAAGGGTCGTAAAAGTCTTTGAGGAAATGATGAACAGTGTTTCCTCGGCGTCAATATCGCGGACAGCTTCCGCGAAATCAGTGCCGTCCACATTGGAAACAAAACCGAAGGACAGGTTGCGCTGGCTGTAATGCCGCAGGGCCTCATAGGCCATCACCGGCCCCAGATCCGAACCGCCGATGCCCACATTGATCACATGACGGATCGGTTTACCCGTATGGCCTTTCCACTCCCCACTGCGCACTTTGGCGGAAAATTCAGACATCTTGTCGAGGACCGCGTGAACTTGAGGCACCACATCCACACCGTCCACAAAAATCGATTGCCCTTTCGGCGCGCGCAAAGCCGTATGCAGAACCGCCCGCTTCTCCGTGACATTGATCTTATCGCCCCGGAACATGGCCTCGATATGGGTCCGCAGCCCCGATTCCTCCGCCAATTGTAAAAGGAGTTTAAGCGTCTCACCGTTAACCCGATGCTTGGAATAGTCGAAATAAATGCCCACGGCCTCCACGGTCATCCGCTTTCCCCGCTCCGGGTCTTCCGCGAAGAACTGCTTCATATCCAGGGGTTGGATCGCGGTTAAATGCGCTTCAAGGGCCTTCCAGACCTCGCGGTGGGTGAGAGGCAGCCTGTTCATAGGGTCTCCTTATTTTGAAGTTTTGATGCCTTGGACAAGCGGCGCTGATAACGGCCGGTCTCATTGAACCACAAGACAAAAAATCGGTTGGTCGGTTCCCCGGCAAGGGGGTGGCCGATTAGCGCTTGAGCGATTTTAATCAGCTTGAGCGCGTTTATCGAGGGCCGTTCCATTTCCAATTTCGGATTTCGGGCAGATCCTGTCCGTGCTGATCGATGTACTGTTTGTGCTCGATGAGTTTGTCCGCCATCATTTGCTTCAGGTAGGCGCCTTTCGAGTTCAACCCCGGAACCCGGTCAATCACATCCTGTACCAGATGGAACCGGTCCAGATCATTCTGGACCCGCATATCAAAAGGCGTTGTGATCGTCCCCTCTTCCTTGTAACCCCGGACATGCAGATTGAGGTTTTTGCGGCGGTAAGTGAGACGGTGAATGAGCCATGGGTAACCGTGAAAGCCAAAGATGATGTGCTTGTCCTGGGTGAAGAGCGCGTCGTAATCTTTTTCGGTGAGCCCATGGGGATGTTCGGAGCTGGATTCCAGTTTCATGAGGTCGACCACATTGATGACCCGGATTTTCAGGTCCGGCAGATGTTCACGGAGGATAGAAACCGCGGCCAGTATTTCCAGCGTCGGCGTGTCGCCGCAGCAGGCCATCACCACATCCGGCTCGGACCCCTGATCATTACTGGCCCAGGGCCAAATGCCGATGCCTTCGGTGCAATGCACAATGGCCTCTTCGATATTCAGCCATTGGGGCAGAGCGTGTTTTCCCGCGACCACCACGTTCACATAATGCCGGCTCCGCAGGCAGTGATCCATCACCGACAGCAGACAATTGGCGTCTGGAGGAAGGTAACAACGGACGATATCGGCTTTCTTGTTGATGACGTGGTCTAGAAAACCCGGATCCTGATGGGTAAACCCGTTGTGATCCTGCTGCCAGACGTGAGAGGCCAGCAAATAGTTGAGTGAAGCGATCTTGCGGCGCCAGGGAAGTTCCAGCGTCACCTTCAGCCATTTGGCGTGCTGGCTGAACATCGAGTCGACAATACGGATAAATGCCTCGTAGCTGTTGAAAAGTCCATGCCGCCCGGTCAACAAATATCCTTCCAGCCAGCCCTCGCACTGGTTCTCGCTGAGCATCGAATCCAGCACCCTGCCGTCCGCCGAGAGAAATTCGTCATTATTGATTTTCCTGGCATCCCACTGGCGGTTCGTCACTTCAAAAACCGAACCTAGAAGATTGGAAAGGGTTTCATCCGGACCGAATAATCGAAAATTGCGTTCGTTTTGATTAAGTTGCATCACATCCCTTAAAAACTTTCCCAGCACCATCGTATCCTGGGCATCCACCGCTCCCGGTGCGGGCACCGAAACCGCGCGTTCTTTGAAGTCCGGCATTTTCAGGTCATGGAGCAAAAGTCCGCCGTTGGCATGGGGATTGGCGCCCATCCGCCGGTTTCCCTTTGGCGCCAGTTCAGCCAGCTCCGGTTTGAGTTTTCCATTCTCGTCAAAAAGTTCTTCCGGCTTGTAACTTCTCATCCAGCTTTCCAGCTGCTTAACATGTTGGGGATGGGCTTCATCCACCAGAAGGGGCACCTGGTGGGCGCGGAAAGTGCCCTCAACTTGTAAACCATCAACGACCTTCGGTCCTGTCCAGCCCTTGGGCGAGCGGAGCACAATCATGGGCCAGCGGGGACGAACAACATCATTTGACCTACGCGCGTTATTTTGGATCTGCTGGATTTCCTCAATGGCCTTATCCAGGACACCCGCCATAAGTTGATGCATTTTTTCCGGATCGTCCCCTTCCACAAAGTAGGGATTCCAGCCGCAGCCCCGCAAGAACTGCTCCAATTCCTCCGGTTCAATGCGGGCCAGGATGGTGGGGTTGCTGATTTTGTAGCCATTGAGATGCAGTATGGGCAGCACAGCGCCGTCCGTAACCGAATTGAGAAATTTGTTGGACTGCCAAGAGGTCGCCAATGAGGCCGTTTCCGCCTCGCCATCGCCGATGACGCAGGCCACGATCAGGTCCGGATTGTCGAACACGGCTCCAAAAGCGTGGCTGAGCGAGTATCCCAGCTCGCCCCCCTCGTGAATGGACCCGGGCGTTGTCGGCGCCACGTGGCTGGAAATCCCGCCGGGAAAGGAAAATTGTTTGAACAGTTTTTTCAATCCCGCTTCGTCCTGGGTCACATTAGGATAAACGTCGCTCCAGGTGCCCTCAAGATAAACGTTGCCCACTATAGCCGGACCGCCGTGGCCCGGACCGGCAACGTAAAACATATTCAAATCGTATTTCTTTATGGCACGGTTGAGATGGACATAAATAAAATTCTGCCCCGGTGTGGTGCCCCAATGACCGACCACCAGCGGTTTCACATGCGATAGTTTTAACGGTTCCTTTAAAAGCGGATTGTCATAGAGATAAATTTGTCCGACAGACAAATAGTTGGCGGCGCGCCAATAAGCGTTCATTTTTCGAAGCAACTCTTCGGACAAGGAACCCATTTTTTGATTCCCTCCGTCTAAAACAACCTTCTCGTGGACCAAATTATTTTCGTTCATAAAAACTCTCCTTATCCGTTTCTGATTTCATGAGGAAGACGGCTGTCTCTATTTTGAAGGGGCGCCGCCAGGGAATTCCTTTTGGCCGCCAATTCGCCGACCCAGTAGCCTGGCCGGTTGTAATACCGGTGAAGTTCTGTCTCATAATCATGGGTTATTGAAGAACCCTCCCTATATTCGAGTGATTCTTTGATCATCTCGCGGGAAAGATTGACGAATACTTTCGACTCGCCCCAGCTCATGCGCTCGATCCACTGGGGCGCGATCAGGACTTTTTTTCCCGACCACCAGTTGGCGGTATCGATAACGAGATAGCGGATCGCCCAGTTCTTATCATCCAGAATGAAATCCGCAACGTGGCCGATCTCACCATTCGTGGCCTGGATGTGATGACCGGTCACGGCCTTTGTGCTGCGCAAATGGTAATCTTCGACTTTATCGCTCCGAATCGGTTGCAAAGGGCTTTTAGTGTCGCGCACGAAAAAAGGATAAGCACCCCACATATAAGAACCTATCCAATAGGGCGGCAGTTTGTAATATCCATAGTAGGATTCTTCGAATTGTCGTGACACCGGCCTTTCACTATCGAGGGACGGACTCTCTTCAATCTGCTTTTTGGTTAAATCAACCGAAATAGTTTTTTCTTTTTTATTCACGTAGGACAAGGCGTGGGGTGAAATCAATACCTGTCTGCCGGAAAGCCAGTTTCCCGTGTCAGCGACCAGATATCGGATGGTCCAGTATTTATCGTCAAAATAGAATTCTTTGACTTTACCGATTTCGCCGTCAAGGCTGTGCAGTCCGTAACCTTCCAAACTTTTAACTTTTTCTTGCATAAAATCAATCCTTTCGTTTGTCCCGCCCGGAGAACTGTCGCTTAACTGATATGGAGCACATCGCGGACTTTCTTGGCGATCATGATTTCCTCGTCAGTGTGGATGACAAAAACCTTAACTTTGCCGGACGCTGTGGAAATAATGTTCTGGCTGCCCCCGTTGAGTTTTTCATCGAGTTCGATTCCCAGAAATTTCAATCCCTCGCAGATTCTCGAGCGAACCGGAGGGCAGTTTTCACCGATGCCCGCCGAAAAAACCAATGACTCCAGCCCGCCCAAAACGGCCGCGAAAGAGCCGATAGTCTTCTTAACCTGGTAACAAAACAGATCGACCGCTTCCCGCGCGCGCGGATCATTAGTTTCTCGCTCCAGTAAATCGCGCATATCGGAGCTGGTTTCGGACACACCCAGCAGCCCCGAATGAAAATTGATCATCGTGTTAAACCCTTTGGCATCGAGGCCCTCCGTTTTTTCCAGATACAAAGCCAATCCCGGATCCAAATCGCCCGAGCGGGTGGCCATGGGAATTCCCGACGAGGGCGTAAAGCCCATGCTGGTATCCATGGGTTTGCCGTTTTGAACTGCCGCCAGACTGGCTCCGTTGCCTAAATGGGCCAATACCACCCGTCCCTTGGCCAGACTCTCACCGCCTATTCGGGCAAGTTCTTCCATGAGATAGTCGTAAGAAATACCGTGAAAACCATAACGGCGGACGCCCTTCGCCTCATAACTGCGGGGAATCGGCAGAAGTCTGGCCACCCGGGGCATATCGTGATGAAAGGCAGTGTCGAAACAGGCCACCTGTTGAAGGTTTGGAAACTGGTGATGAAAAGCGTCGACGATAAGAATCTCCATCGGCATATGTTCAGGATCGTAAGGACTGAGTTTGAAAAGCTCTTCGACTAATTCATGGGTGACTTTTTCCGGTTCGCTATGGTTCGGGCCGCCCTGCACCATGCGGTGCCCCACGGCTGACAGGGTCTCGCCGCCGCCCCGTTCCCTAACCCATGTCATCAGAACCTCCAACGCCGCCTGGTGGTTGGACGTCGTCAAAGCCCGGGAAAAGTTGTCGGATGGGTTTAACCCCTTCACCTGAAAAGTCGCCTGGGGCTGCCCAATTCGGTCAATACCGCCCCAAAGAACGCGGTTCGGCGCTTGGCCCATTTCAAATAAGGCGAACTTCAGGCTCGACGAGCCGGCGTTGATGGTCAGAATATGCCGGTTATTCATTGACGATCCTTTCATCGAGGGGTAATCCCAACGAAGCCAATTGGGACCGCGTCGTTTCATAATCATGGTGAAGAATGCTTCGAATCCCCAATCCTTCCGCGATCTGAACAAAAGCCTGTGTATTTTCCAGATAAACTATCTGGCGAAGCGGCGTTTGGGCGGTGTTCAGCGCGAGGCGGAAAATATCCTTGTCCGGTTTCCGAAGATGGACAAAACAGGAGGAAATAAACGAATCCACAAACCGGTTCAGCTTGAACTTTTTTATTCGATAAACGTTCAGCTCCCGCAACTCATTGCTGACGACGATGATCTTGAGTCCATAAAGGGTCTTGAGACGGATCATGAGATCAATCATTTCGGCGAAAGGCTGCGATTGGGAAAACATGAAGTTTCGGAACTGGGTCTTGGTAAAATTGCGTTTTTGGTAGAAGACAACCCGGCTCAGATATTCTTCTAAGGTGAGTTTTCCCAGCTCGTAAGTGTCAAAATTGATCGCGTGCCGGTTCTCAAATTCGTCCCACTTGAGTTTGAAGCGTGCCGCCGCCCGCCTGCGGGAATGATGATCCCAGCCGTTCGTCAGCAGGACGCCGCCGATATCCAAAAAAAGACAGGTAATCGATGGACTTTTTTTCACGGTCTTCTCTTTCAAATCTCAATTGAATCCATTGCAGATACTGCTTTTTTCGTTTGATCTGTGCTTAGAATCATGAATCGTTCCGCCATTTTTAAAAAATGAATGGGCTTCTGGCGCAAATTCCTGTCCGGCATTCAGCCAATCCGTCAGTGAATCGTCAGAGGGGCATCCGCGGTTCTGCCATTGGTAATAAGCCGCCACTTCCATTTATTCATTGGCCGCTAAAACTTCCTGCGTGATTTTCTTGTACTTTCCTTTAGACATATCAATCCGCCATTTCTTGGCGTATTTTTTATTCAAAAAACCGGCCAGATGATTGACTACACTCACCTTTGTCTCATCCGATCGATTCATTTAAAGCCTTCTGCTCCTATCTACTTAAGCTTTCCCGTTTACCGGAGTAACTTCTCGCGTTTATCGAAGTTGACCAATCGCTCTTCGACCAACAGGCGTGTGGCGATTAAAGCCTCTACCTTCTCGCGGTATTGAACCTGCGCCAGTAACCGAAGCGGATATTCTTTAACCTGAAGCTTGTCGAAATCCGCGTCCCATTCTTTGACTGTCTGTTTCAGCTTTTTAACGATCAACTCCGTTTGGGTCATCATGATTATTTCTCCTTTAATTCAAAAACCGGCTTTTCCGTATCTGCTTAATCCATCACCGCTTGGTCATTCTTCTTGAGCGGAAGCGGGTTCATTTTCTTGAGAAGATTGGCCATGTCATTGGCATGCTCTTCTTCGGAGGCCAAAATATCTTCCAGCATTCGGCGGGTCGTGACATCGTCTTCGCCCACATAAAGGATCATTTCGGTATAGGAATCGATCGCGATCCGTTCCGCCACCAGATCTTCCTGGATCATTTCACTCAAACCGCTGCCCTCCTGATATTCCGAATGACTCCGGTCCACCAGCCCGACGGGGCTGAAATTAGGTTCGCCGCCCAGCTGGGTAATGCGCATGGCGATTTGATCGGCGTGGCCCTGTTCATCCTTCGCATGCTCGGCAAATTCCTGCGTGGCGTTCGTGGCGTCAATCCCCTGAGCCATGAAAAAATGCCGCTTGTAACGAAGGACGCACACAAGTTCGGTCGCGAGCGCTTCATTCAGTATTTTAATGACCACGCCGCGGTTGGCTTTATAACTGCTGGTGACAGAGCCTTTCTGGATATGCTCGCGCGCCCTTTTTCGTATTTCCTGCAAGTCGTAAACAAAATCGCCTTTAGACATAAATTCTCCTTTTTCTTTTTAAAAACATTTATTTCGGATTTTTCGACCTATTGCCGTGATTCGGCATGGACGCCTTATGCGACCCATTGGGTCCATGCGATTCACGGCGGCCCGCCGAACCCCTCGGATGAAACTCCTCAATCCTCCTCGGCACCAGCTTCAAATCAGGCTGACTTTTCTTCTCGACGAAATCCTTTTTAGAACCCTCATAGGATCTTTTTGGATTTTCCAATTCGTTGTCAGGCTCATCCGGCACGCTTCCCGTCTTGCCTACCGGTTCGTTGAACCATTGGTTTATTTTTGACATCAATTTGTCGATCATTGTTTTTCCTTTTCTTTTTACGGACCCGTCTGTATCAATGGCATCGCTTGTCCGTGACGCGTCCAGGCCAGATCGCCGGTCAGCAAATAAACACTGATGGCCAGAAGCATCAGAAAAACCACCGCCAAAAAACGCCAGTCGCGGTGGGCCCTGTGCCAGTAAGGCACACGCACATCGCTGATTTCCTGGCCGGGGTTTTGAGGGTGATGGTGTTCATACTTATGCTTTGTCATCGTCTTGTTTCTTTCTAAAAGCCTGTGGAAATGCGGCAAAAATGAGTCGGGCTAACGTCTGATCGCCAGCCCGATTCAACAACAAAAAGGGCGCTAATTAAAATTGGCCCCGCTGCCTTCTACTCAATGACTGTGCGCGTAATCTTCCGCGGCGGTGATTTCATCCAGAGCCATGTTGATATCCCGCATGGCGTTCTCGCGGTGTCCGCCGAAGTCGCCTTTGGTGTACCAGAGATGACGCTTGGCGTTCGACAGAGACATAGCCGCCTTGTTCATTTCAGGATGATGCCAGCCGTTGCCATGAAAGTGATAATGCGATTCGTTATCCGAGTTGATGTCAATGCCGAAACCCACATCCGCTTTGGCGATAAAAGGAACCGCCGCTAACGCGATCAAACCTGCCCCGACTAAAGATCTTTTCAAATTGATGTTCATGAACTTCTCCTTGAGTGGAATCCCTAAATACTTTTGGATTCTTCAGGAGGGATTAAAGCAAGGAACGTGCCTTCACGATTCAGGAGCACCATGGCACTGGAATCCTTGACAAATCGAAGCAAAGTCTCGATGGTGGAGCCATCAGGAGCTTTCAGTTATCCCCGATGTCTCACCTTCACGATCAAAATGATTCTGCCGCCTATCACTTCGATTTTTTTAAATAAAATGAAGACTGAAAGCCGCGCGAAAGGCTGTTAACCCCGGCTGGTAGCGTGGCTTGCTTCTTGCTTTATTTTATGGGTCAAAAGCTGATTTTTGATTCGACGCAAAACTGTCTTACTTTGATAATTTTCAGATAGACAGAGACTTTCAGACTCAAAATCTCCGTAATCCAGCGCTGGCTGCCCGGAAACACTTTTCAGGAGATAAAATGATTGTCATACGAAAGTCGGATGAACGGCGTCACATTACGGCCAAAGATCAAAAAACCTGGATGACCTTTGACTCGGAAAATGAAACCGATCCGCTCTACAACGGCTTCGGCGTTCTCAAAATATTAAACGAGGAAATAGTGTCCCCCGGCAGCGGCTTCATTCTCCACACCCACAAGGACATGGTGGTGGTCACCTATGTCAGCGAAGGCATGATTGTCTATAAAGGCCCGTTGGAAGAAATGGAACCCCTCGCCGCCGCCGAAATCCACACGTCGTTGGTGACACCGGAGGCCAAACAATACGCGATTAACATTTCCCCGATGGAAGAAGCCCATGTATTTCAAAGCGGATTTACCCCGGGCAATGTCATTTCGAAAAAGGGCGGGTTCAAAAAACTATTCACTTACGCCCAGCGCAACGGCATTTTAAAGCTGGTGGCGTCCCCGGACGGAAAAGAAGATTCCCTGTCTCTGCGGCAGGACGTTCAGATCTATTCCACCTTTATTCACAAGGGAAATCACATGATTCACGAGCTGAGCCCGGGCCGGAGCGCCTGGCTGCATGTGGTCAAAGGCCGGATTCAAATGGAAGAATTTAACCTGACCACGGGGGATGGGGCCGGTCTATCGCTGGAAATGTCCGTGTCGTTTACGGCTCAGGAGCCGACAGAAATTCTTCTTTTTGACCTGAGCGGTCAGAGAGAGGAAGAAACCAAGATGAGATCACAAAACAAAACCGCCGTTATCGGGGTTTCTTAAAGACGGCTTAAACCACCAAGTACAACAATTCATAATTTAAAATTATGAATTGAAAATTGTCTGTCTTTCTTGGTGTTTAATGGGGTGTGGTTAATCTTTTTTTGTAATCTTATTTAGCATCATCCAATTTGTAAATCTTCAGTTTTCGATAAAGCGTCGCCACGCCCATGCCCATGAGTTCGGCGGCCTTAACCCGGTTGCCTTCGGTTTTATCCAAAGCGCCCAGAATACAATCCTTTTCCACGTCCCTTAAAAACCGGGGCACACCCTTGTCCGAAACCAGGGGCAGCACCAGGCGCACTTCGGGCGGAAAGTCGCCGACATCAATCCGGTTGGTCTTGCTCACCGCCACAGCCCGCTCCATGGCATTGGCCAGTTCTCGCACATTACCGGGCCAGCTGTAACCCACCAGCTGGTCTGCCGCTTCAGCGGTCAATCCGTCCACAGGCCGCTTCATTTGAAGCGCGGCTTCGGCCAGAAGGAAACGCGCCAGGGGTAGAATATCCTCGCGGCGGCGGCGCAGAGGCGGAACGGCTAATTCCACCACATTGAGACGGTAATAAATATCCTCGCGGAACCGCTTCTCCGCCACTTCAATTTTTAAATTTTTATTGGTGGCGCTCACGATACGCACGTTGATGGGACGGCTTTTGTTTTCGCCCACACGCCTGATTTCCCGCTCCTGAAGGGCCCGGAGTAGTTTGACCTGCATGGGAAGCGTAATTTCGCCGACTTCGTCCAGAAAAAGAGTTCCGCCGTTGGCGGCCTCAAAAAGTCCCGGACGGTCCGATGCCGCTCCCGTAAAAGCGCCCCGGGCGTGGCCAAAAAGTTCGCTTTCCAAAAGGGTTTCGGTAATGGCGCCGCAATTGACGGCGATGAAAGGCCCGTCTTTTCGGGAGGACTGGTCATGGACAAAACGCGCGACCCGTTCTTTTCCCGCTCCGCTCTCGCCCGTGATCAACACGGTGGAGTCGGTCCCCGCGATGGATTTGGCCAGATCCATCAATTTGCGCATCTCGGGACTGCGGGTCATGATTTCGGTCGGGTCTTCTTCCATTTTTGAGATGACGGACAGCTTGCGGGTTTTTTCCCGCAATTCGCTTTCAGTGCGTTTGAGCGTGGTGGTGACATCCCTCAGGGCCTCATCAATTCCCACCCGTTTGAAAACCGCCAGATCGCCGCCAGCCGCGTCGCCCCACTCTTCCTCGGATTTGATCATCACATGACAGACAGCGTCGCCCTTTCCGGTGCACTTGTCTTCCAGCGCGTACATTTCCTTGCCGGTGGCGAAACTTAAATAACCGCTGATCAGTCCGCTCAAAGTCCAGCAGACTGAATTT
>Ga0302155_10002160_pt1 | contig 13563 bp, 13 predicted proteins | sample I_Bog_N3_1_FD_193508 | JGI IMG/M metagenome (GOLD analysis project Ga0302155, IMG submission 193508) | Peat permafrost microbial communities from Stordalen Mire near Abisko, Sweden - I_Bog_N3_1 | ecosystem: Environmental > Terrestrial > Soil > Wetlands > Peat | place: Sweden: Abisko, Stordalen...
TTACGATAGATAACATAATTACTTCTAAATTTGTATGGAAATTTTTGCTACTATATTGTTAAGTTGACGACATTGCCCGTACGCTAATAATCTTATTCTTTTTAGCAATAATTCCTACAATGATTAAAATGAACATAGCAAATTGTAAGTTTAGCATCTGTAAAAATAAACTCATGATAAAACTCCTTACAAATTATTTGGTATCCTATCTATTACGGCAAAAAGATTATCTACTGCTGCATTACCAACCCTCTCTAAACACTCTTTTGTATTACCGCCAATATGTGGAGTTGCAATAAAATTTTCAAGTGAAACTAAAGGGTTGTTTACTTTTGGAGGTTCAGATAAAAAAACATCGGAAGCAGCAGCCTTTATTTTACCATTAACCAGCGCATCATATAGAGCATCTTCATCAACTATCCCACCTCTTGCAGTATTGACTAAAATAAGGTCTGGTTTTGCTGCATCAAAAGCACTTTCACCAATTAAGTTTCTAGTACCATCTGTGAGTGGAACACTGATATTCACATAATCTGAGTATGCAAATAATTTCTCGATGGTATCAACTTTTTTAATACCAAGGGAATCTGCTTTTTCTTCTGATACAAATGGATCATAACCTATTAAATTTACATGAAAAGCTACCTTCATTATCTCAGCAATACGCAAAGATATCTTTCCAATACCGATCATCCCCAATGTTTTTCCGTAGACATCATTTCCGATGAGCTCTGCTGGTCCATGAGAATCATAGCGACTTTGGCAGATTCCTATATTAGCTTTTTTTATGTTACGACTTAAAGCCAACATTTGTGTTACAGCTAATTCTGCAACGGATTCCATACTTTGATTTGGTACATTAGGTACTGGGATTTCATGTTCTTTTGCAGCCGCAACATCAATAGTATCTCGCCCAATGCCATGCATAGAAATAACCTTTAAATTTGTTGCCTTTTCAATGATTTCCTTTGTAACGTGCACGCGTCTTACCATTATGGCATCTAATTCTTCAGGATGATCAAAGTTCGTAACAATTTCCGCTCTTGCAGCCAATCTGTCATAAGCTGATTTTATGATATTTTCACTTAAGTATATTTTCATGAGAGTTCCCCCTTGAGTTGATTTTATTTTTAACATAGTGTTATTTTATCCTAGGTAAAAATACTTGTAAAATGCTTTTAAACGTCCTAAAATATAAACTATACTGCATATTATAAAGGAGATGATGGCATGACAGCTTTAGAAATAGATGCTTTTCTTACAGTTATAAAAACCGGTAGTATTACCGCTGCTGCTGAACAGTTATTCGTGACACAGCCTGCACTAAGCAGACGCATTGCAACACTTGAGAATGAACTTGGCTATAGTCTTCTGGAACGTGGCAAAGGAATCCGGACAGTAAAACCGACTGAGAAAGGAAAAGCTTTTGTTGCCATTGCACATAAATGGAGAATATTATGGAGTGAGACAGAAGGAATTGCTAAACTAGATGGTAATCAAAATTTAAATGTAACTGCTATAGGAAGCCTTATTACCTATATTTTCCCAATAATATTTCAAAAACTATTAAAGGAGAATGGGGATTTAAGTCTTTCAATTCAAAATCAGCATTCTTATGAAGCATATGGCTTTATTGAGAGTGGACTTACGGATATTGCTTTTATTTCAAATCCTATGTATTCAAAAAGTGTAGAAGCAATTCCGGCATTTCGTGAGCCCATGCTTTTTGTAGCAGGTAAGAATGTAAATCTTCCAGCTAAAATCCATCCATCAAAACTGGATGTAACTCATGAAATTAGGGTACCATGGAACCCACAATTTGATATTTGGCATGATTACTGGTTTGGTGCATTTTCAAAACCAAGAGTAATGCTTGATCAAATGTCCATGATGGAATATTTCTTAGATAGTCAGGATAACTGGGCTGCAGTACCTGTGTCAGTTGCAGAAAAAATTGCTAAAGCAGTTGATGTAGAAGTTCGTAAAATGGAAGATGCCCCACCAGACAGGATTATCTATTATGTTTTAGGAAAACAGCCAAAGAAAGCAGTTAAGCAACTGTTACAATTGCTTGATGAAGAAGTAAAAAATATAGAAGGGGTTGATTCTTATCTGTAATTTTGCAATACAAATATCATCCTCTGGTATTAATGCCACATATTGTTCATCGTCTTTAAAGGTGTCGTATTCCACGACACCTTTGCTAAGATTTATCAAGTAGCTGTATCTAAAACAAATAAATTGATTAAGTTACAAAATAAATTCATTACTTAACTAAGTTTAAATAGCATTCTACTACTTATAAAACTGCTTCTACTAAAATAAAAGGAGGAAAATCCCTATCATATGAGATTCTCCTTCTTTATTATTTATGTTTAATATTTAATATATATTTATCATCTCTCTTCAACCTCTGCCATTTAATATTGACTTTCTATAAATTTAATTCTATCATACAACTGCTGATTCACAGGTGTTGGAATACCATACTTTTCGCTCATCTTAAGTACCGTACCTGAGAATAATTCCACCTCACTGTAACGTCTTGCTTCTAAATCTTGACCCATTGATGGTTTTCCAGTCGGACTTAAAGTGCTTAATATCCTTAACCAATAGTTCAAATCATCTTCCGTTAAATTTATACCTTTTTTCTCAGACAGTACCATAACCTCTCTCATAGCTGAAATCATTGTATCTCTTACCTGTCCTTTTCTTTGGATTTCACCATAATTACTTTCATATACAGCCACTGTTTGATTTACACCAACATTGAGCATAAATTTACCCCACAGCCTCTTATTCATATCAGTAACAGCCTCATAAGGAACTTCCATCTTTTCGAAAAATTCTGCCACCTTCTTTACTTTTGGAGATATAATGCCAGGTTCCCCCTCTCCAAAGCACAACATACCCATATGGTCATAGGTTAGCTTGTTTCCTACCTTCACTGCATCCATTCCCTGTGCAACACAATATAAAATTTTATCCATGCCATAGGTCTCGCCAATAACAGCCTCACTGGTAATACCATTTAATGCAGATAAAATAATTGTTTGTTCTCCTACATGATTTTTCACAGCTTGAATAGCATCGTTCAAACCATCATATTTAACTGTAAAAATAATAAGGTCCGCAGGTTTACATAATTCTTCAGGTGTCATATAGTTAAATTCACAACGATTGCCATTACAATACACGTGATTACTCTTATATTTCTTTATTCTATCTCTATCAGCGATTATTCTCAAATCTACCTTTGGCATTCTTTTAGATAAGTGATTCCCAAATAAAATTCCTAATGCTCCTAGTCCGATAATTGATATTGTTCTTATTTTCATAACAATTCTACCTTTCTTTATCCTATTAACCTAATTTTATCATAAAAAAATAGAAACAAGAATCCTTATTTACCATCAGCTTTTACAAAAAGAAAAAAAGAATATGGATTTGATTGAAGTTATTCAGAATTCTTTATAAACAAAGTAATTGGATGGAGTTTGTGGGATTATAGTAAAACAAATCTAGCGTGAGTCAGAGACTTTGTGGAAAAATATAAAGATTTATTTCCTCATTATTTAAATACTTCATATAATCCTAAAATAACAAAGGTTTAAGCCTCTATATCAAAAAAGTTTAAACTTTCGCACAAAAAAAGTTTAAACTTTTTCTATATTTGTGATAAAATAGAGAAAAAGTAGTTATCCTGGGAGGTTTTAAAAATGAAAGGCAAAATTTATTTTGATAAAATAATTAAAAGAAGAATTGAAATGGATATAACACAAAAAGAAGTAGCTGAAAAGATAGGTGTATCTTTAAGTGTTATAAAGGCACTTGAAACGGAGAGAAGTAATAGTTCTGTTAAAACTCTTGAAAAACTAGCTGATTTACTTGGTTTAAATATGGATGAAATATATAACCCAGAGTATAGAGATACAAAGATTATAAGCATTATAAACAATAAAGGTGGAGTTGGTAAGACAAGTGTTTGCAATTCTTTGTCATATGCACTCTCTGAAATGAATTATAAAGTTTTATGTATAGATGCTGATATGCAAATGAATTTAACTCATTCTTTTGGCCTTGAAAAAAGTCCAAAACATCTTGGTGTTGCCATGGAAAATGAAGATAATTTATTAGATTATATACAAAAAACTCAATATGAAAATATAGATTTCATAGTATCAGATTTATCAATGTCTACTACAGAAATGCTTTTATTTACAAAGATAGAAAGAGAAAGTGTCTTAAAACATATGTTAAAGGATGTTATTAATAAAGGACTATATGATTTTATTATATTTGATACAAATCCAGTACTTGGAATACTTAATTACAATGTTTTGAATGTTTCTGAGTATGTAATAATACCTATTGAGCTTAGTATATTTGCAATAGATGGCCTTGATACTTTGATAAAATACATAAATTCAATAAAAAAGACAAATGAGAAATTAACCATAGCAGGGATTGTAATTAATAAATACGATTTAAGAGAAAGGAAAATTACAGAAACCTGTGAAGATATAGTAAACGAAATATTTAGAGATAAAGTATTCAATACAAAAATAGGTGTTGATACTAAGATTAAGCAGGCTCAGCTTGAAAGTTTACCAGTAATGCATCTTGGAAGAAATCTCAGAATAGTAAAACAATATGGAGAGTTAGCAAAGGAGGTAATTAAAGTTGTCAGCAGTAAGTAGACGTGAAGAGATTAAAAATAGATTAAGAATGTCTCAGCAAAATGAAGATAATGAAATAATGTTAACTACTGAAAAAATCAAAAATATAACTACAGGAATGGATATATTCCAGTTAGAACTTGATAAATTAAAGGCTGCACCAAAAGAATGGAACTTTTATGTTCCTTTAAATGATAATAAAATGGGTGAACTTATAGAATCTATAATTGATAATGGATTACTGAATCCTATAATTGTATGGGAAAATGATAATGATTATATGATACTTGCAGGGCATAATAGAGTTAAAGCTTATAGTATGCTTTATGAGCAAACTAAGGATGAAAAATACAGAAAGATTTATGCATATATAAAAAAGAAAAATGAAATAAATGAAGTCGAAGCAAGAACTATAATTATAGATACAAATTTTGTACAAAGACAGCTAAGTACAATTGAAAAAACAAAGTCCATAGTTATAAAATACAATCAGCTAGGAAGAAAAAAAAGAAACTCTTTCGGTGAAACAACAGCAGAAATCATTGCAAAACAATATAACCTTAAAGAAAGACAGATATATAATTATTATAAACTTAATAATTTGATACCTGAATTTATGGAAAGAATAGATAAGAGAACTATGTCAATTAAATCAGGATTAAAACTTGCACATATTGATTCTAGTTTACAAAAAAATATATATGATAATTATAATGATATTCTAGATAATAATAGAATTCAAAGTTTAAATATAAAACTAGATAAAGAAGAAATATTAGCACAGCTTGAAAGTAAAACTAATAAATTTGTTCCAATCACTGTAAAAATACCAGTGGAGCTTGAAGATGAATTTAGAATCTATATAGATACATGGCTTAAAGAAAAAATAAGTGAATAGTAATATTTGAATTTATAAACTGCACCGGGTGCAGTTTATAAATTTTAACTATATACTTAAAGTGTAACAAACTATAATGTAGTACACATTTCTTAAAATGCGAATTAATGAAAGTCAAAAATTACTTTCCTCAAAAATTGATTTATTATCAATACAGTTGTAAAATATAATCTTTTGTAAAAATATATTCTATATAATTTATCCAGCTAATCGTGTTAATAATATTGTATTCTTATTTTTGAATGGATTAAATTCTCCCATAATCATCATAACTTGAGTCTTTTCTATTTTAAACTTATGCTTTAACATTAGATGATTGCAGATTTCTGTGTTGTAAGTATTACAATCTATAGAAATACTTTCATATTTAATATTTTGAGCATATTTTACACAAAATTCTATAATAGAATCTATTGCCTCTTTATAATCTATGCTATTATCTATAATAGCCAATTTTATTTTCAAATCTTTTAAAGAATCTTCTCTTATTGATTTCGTATGGCATATTACAATTCCATGGATTTTTTCACAAGCTTTTAATTCTAAAATAGTTCCAAAAGTTTCATGCCTTACTAAGTGAAACTCAGAAGTCAAATCAAAATTGTTAAACATTTCATTAGATATAGATTTTAAATTTTCTTTTAAAATTAAATTATTTTTCTCATCACTTATGTCTATCTCATTGACACTATATTTCTTTGAAGATGTTAATTGTGGCCTATCAGAAGAATCAAGTTGCTTTTTCAAATTTAAAGAAAGCTTAAGTGGTGTAAAACCAAGATTCATATAAAAACCTACATTATATTGTGATTCAGGCATAGTATTAAGTCCTATTGTAGACACCTTATAATCTTCTTTTAAAATTTTTATTGTATGATTAATTATGGCTTTTCCAATCCCTTTACCTTGATATTCAGGATGTACACCAAAAGGACCAAACCAAGCAAAAGAACCACAACTATGTATAAAATTAAAACCCACAACTCTATTATTAACTTCATATACAATGCTAGAATAATTGCTTTTTTCAATGTATCCACGTATTCCTTCAGTTGTTCTTTTAGCATTAACTTTAAAGCACAATTTATCTATTCCTGGATTATTCATGAACTATAAAAAGCCATGCTTTGCACGGCTAAAATACTAAGATTTATAGATATTGAACTTTTCACCTAAAAAGTGATAAAAAGATATAGAAAATGAGACTCAAATTTGTTATATTTAATCTGCTAAAAAAAACAACGAACAAAGGAGAGTCTCATATGGGTAGTTTATTAGAAAAATCACTAAATTTCAATAGCAAATTAAAAGTAAATTTTGAAGGTGGAAATTTAACCTCAGATGCTGGTCTTATATTATATAGAGAATTTGATGAAAAGATTGGATTTAGTAAAACTACTAAAGAAAATCTCTATGTTAAAGATAGCTCAGCAGATACTAGAACCCATAAAAATGAAGATATAGCGATTCAAAGAATATATCAGCGAATTGCAGGCTATACTACCGATGATCATGCTGATGAATTAAGGTACGATCCTACTTTTACTAACATATTAGAGAAAAAAGCACTGGCTTCTCAACCTACTATTTCAAGATTTAATAATAGAGTAACAGTTCAAACATTAAAGAGTTATCAACAAATTAATGAGATGCTACAGGATAAAATTTATTCTTTATCAATGCCTGAGCATATTATTTTAGACATAGATTCTACAAATTTTCAGACTTATGGAGACCAGTATGGCTCAGATTATAATTCTCACTATGGAGCAAACGGATATCATCCATTGCTTATGTTTGATGGACTAACTGGAGACTTAATTAAAGCAGAGCTACGCTCCGGAAATGTATACACTTCAAGACAAGTTGTAAGGTTTGTTGGCCCTGTTCTTAAAAGATACGTAAGTAAGTATCCTAATATCACAAGAGTTATAAGGGGTGATAGTGGTTTTGCTACTCCAGAATTATATGAAATTTCAGAACAGCTAGATACTCTTTACGCAATAAGGTTAAAAGTTAACTCAACACTTTATAAGCTAGCTTGTGAATTTGCTGAAAGAATGGACTCACTTTGTAAAAGGGATGTGATTTCATCTCATGTTATTTATGGTGAATTTAAATACAAAGCATCCAGTTGGAAAAAAGAACGTAGAGTTGTTGTTAAGCTCGAAAAGCCCGAAGGGCAAATGCTATACAACTATACTTTTATTGTTACAAATATGACATTATTCCCAGGGGATGTGGTTAAATTTTATTGTAACAGGGGTACCATGGAAAACTTTATAAAGGAAGGAAAACTTGGTTTATCTTTTGATAAAATGAGCAGTTCTGACTTTGTAGCCAATGCAAACAAACTTCAAGAAACTGTTCTTGCATACAATTTCAACAACTGGTTCAGAAATCTTTGCTTAAATAAAACATCAATGAAATCTATGACAATTGAAACTATTCGTACAAAGATAATTAAGATTGCAGCTAAAATAATAAAGGGTGGACGTTACTTAAAGTTTAAGTTATGTAGTAGTTGTCCATATAAATATGAATTTTGGATGATACTAAATAAAATTCAATCCATACCTTTATTGGTGTAATTTATTTAGTTGTAAAAATATAGAAATATTGTACTGCTGAAACAATCCAAGGGATTAGTCTACCCTTTTTTGAAAGTGTAAATATATGTATTGTAAGTTTCACAATACATTTGTGTAAAGCAAAGAAAGTTTTAATATAAAAATTGAATAAACTCAAATCATATGTAAATTCTTATAATAATAACCATAGAATTTGAGTTCATGAATAATCTGGGCTATTTCTTTTATTTCTTCACTATCTTTCAATTCCATATTTCTTATCATATTAAAATCTCCTATACAATGAATTCTTTAAATCTATCTGCATGTTTAGTTGGAATAAATTCTATTATTTCATATTTTGCAATGTTATTTTTATAAAAAGGATCTTCCTTCATTATAGACATTATTTCTTCTTTATCTTTTCCATTGCATATTATTATTCCACCTGTTCTTGGTTCCTGCCTTCCTGAGCATATGAATCTATTAAGAGCATAATATTTTTCAAGAAAAATTATATGCTCATCTAAATGACTCATAACAGCCTCGATTGGTTTTTCATATTTTAAAATTACTATAAACATAATATTTCTCCTCCTTGGATAATATGATTGTGGTACAATTAAATTGTAAATCATAAAATGTACTTATTCAATTTCAAAAATAAGATGTTGTACTAGTACAAAAGGAGATATATGAGTAAATATAATGCTATAGTGGATTTTATTAATAATCAAATAGATAACAAGAACATAAAACATGGCGAAAAAATGCCAACTATTAGAGAATTATCTGAAAGATTTAATTGCAGTAAGCAAACTGCTGTACATGCTTATGAGAAACTTCAAAAAAAGCATATTGTGTATTCAATTCCTCAAAGCGGATATTACTTAGTTGATAAAAACGAACTACATTTAGACAAAGCAAATAAAATAATCGATTTTTCAGCTGGTTCTCCTGATGAAAGTATATTACCCTATGAAGAGTTCCAACACTGCTTAAATCAAGCTATAGAAATATATCAGGCTACTCTTTTCAATTATTCTTCACCAAAGGGACTTACAGGATTAATTGATACTTTAAGAAAGTATTTTGAAGATTATCAGATATTCTGTTCTTCAGATGACATTTACATAACTTCAGGTTCACAACAAGCAATCAATATACTTTGCAGCATGCCTTTTCCAAATGGAAAAAGTAATGTACTTGTAGAACAACCAACTTATCATGGAGCATTAAAAGCTCTAGAAACTACAAAAACTCCTGTCATTGGCATTGAAAGAAAATTTGATGGAATAAATTTTGAAGAGTTAGAAAAAAAATTTGCTTACGGTAATATAAAATGTTTTTATACAATTCCACGCTTTAGCAATCCTCTTGGGATAAGCTATTCAAATGATGAAAAAATACAAATTATAAAATTAGCTGAAAAATACGATGTTTACATAATAGAAGATGATTATCTTGGAGAATTAGAAAATAAAAATAATGCTTATCCAACGTATTACTATGATGTTTCATCTAAAGTTGCCTATATAAAAAGCTTCTCAAAAGTCCTTCTTCCAGGTCTTAGAATTGCAGCAGTTGTACTTCCTAAAGTATTAAGAAATACCTTTGAAGAATACAAAAGATGGATGGATTTAAATACATCAGTTTTATCTCAAGGTGCTTTAGATATTTATATTAAAAGTGGAATGTTTAAAGCAAATAAAAATCGCATAAAAACTATACATAGCGAGAGAATGACTGCTCTAAAAGAAGCATCAAGCGAAATTGAAATTCCTAGTATAAGATGGCACATACCCGATACTGGCTTTTATGCATGTATTGAGTTTTTAAATAATCTTAATATAGATTGGTTAATCAAAGAATGTAATAAAAAAGATATACACATTAAAGATATGAGTGAAAATTATTTAAAAGATTATTTTAGCAATGATATTTTAAAGATAAGTATTGGAAATTCTAAAGTTCGGAATATAAAAAATGGAATTACAAGTATTTTAAAAATAATTAGCAGTTCTTTTTAGTTAATTATCACTACCATAAACTATAATAATAAACATAATAGGAGTTTTTACATGAGTATAAAAAGAGTATTTTCAAGCTTTACATCACTGTTATTTGTACTATTATAATTATCTAAAAATGAGCATCAGCCACTGTTGCTTCAGCTACCGATGCTCATTTCTTTTTATATAATAACCTTTATTTATTTTATTGAGTAATCTTAACTTCTTTTCCTTTAAATACAATAGCAAGGTTTATTATACTTTTTATTCCTTTATTAATTAGCTCCTCAGAATATTTCATGTCTTCTATTTGCTTTAAGGCTTTTAATGTCCCTTCTTCTATACTTTCTTTTGATAAAGTATTTATCTTTTTAAACTCAATAATAATCCCAACCTTTGAAATATCTTTAGGAATTATCATTACATCATATCTTCCATAGCCACTTTCTTTATTTGACTTCACTTCATGAGTATTTGAAAGTGATATGAGCATTCCAAGGACAAATGCATGATATACTTTCTCTGGCTCTTTTCCCGATACATCAAAATAACTAATATTGTTTATAACAAAATCCTCAAAAATATAACCAAAGTTTTCTATATCTCCAGTTATTAAATTACTAAGCATTTCTTCATATTTTTGATTAGTCATAGCTTCTTGAAACCATTTTTCAATTAAATTTTCATAAAATATATGAACTTCTTCATTAGGAATTTTAAGTTCACAGTTTAATTTACCTTTTATATTTTCTGTCTTTACAGCTTTTAAATATCCACTCATTAATAAAAAGCTCCAAATATTCGCATTAGAATCTTCAACCTCTGCCATTACTATACTATCATCAATTACCTTATTTATAGATTTTCCTTCAATAAGATCCTCTAATTCAAGCTTGATATCTTTATCTCCTTTAATTAGTAATCTTTTGATTAAATCATTGCTACTGCTATTAATCCAATAAGGCATAAATCCTGCTTTTTTCTTTTTTAAATAATTTAAAACTGACCAAGGATTATATATTACTTTTCCTCCAAAAACATATCCGTTATACCAATGTTTTATGTCTTCACTTTTTTCTTTTAAATCATAATATTCCAAAAGATTTTTTAATTCTTCTTCTGTGAATCCAAATTTATCATTAAAATCATATCCTAAAATAGTGTCTACTTCTAAATTATTAAGACCTGAAAAAATGCTTTCCTTCGCAACTCTAAGTATTCCTGTTATCAATGATTTTCCAACATATGAATTATCTTTAAGGGCTGCTGTTAATAGATTTCTTATTAAAACAATCATAGGCTCGTAATATCCACGTAAGTATGCCTCTTGAATTGGAACATCATATTCATCTATAAATAGCATTACTTTTTTACTATAATGCTTATTTATGTATCCCATAAGATTACTTATTCCCTCTGATAAAACCCCTATTGAAGCTTTTCTTGAAATTATTTCTTTAAAATCATTTTTATCAAATTCTGATAATTTATCACTATCTAATAAATACTCATGTTCCTTATATAGATTAGATAATAGCACTTTAATTCCATCTTGAAAATCTTCAAATGAAATATGCTTTTGATTCTTAAAGGTAATAAAAATAACAGGATATTCCCCTTGAAGTTTCATTATCTCTTTTTCATTTTCTATTTTTAAGTCTTTAAATAAATCTTTAGTTTCTTCCTTTTGTCTTATATCAAAGAAATATCTAAGCATACTTAAATTCAAGGTTTTTCCAAATCTTCTTGGTCTAGGAGTTAATATAATTTTTGCTCCATTTTCTATAAATTCTTTTATTAATAGACTCTTATCTACAAAATAATTCTTTTCTTCAATTAAGTCTTTAAAATCAGATGCTCCTATTTGTATATTCTTCTGGCTGTGAGAGTCCAAATCTTGTATTTGGCTCCTCGAACGTCCCCAGCGAACGAACAATGTCGTCAACTTAACAATATAGTAGCAAAAATTTCCATACAAATTTAGAAGTAATTATGTTATCTATCGTAAAAAATGGTATAATTAATAAACCCACTGGTAGAAGTGAATTTTTAGAAATATTTAGTTTTTATAAACTTATATGCAAGATTTTCTTTGAGAATGATGCTTTTTCCTTGGGTGCTTGTTTTTTCGCTCACAAGAACGGTTTGGACGTATTTGTGAGCGTATTTTTTTAGCCTTTTCTAATAAATTTTCTAATATTCTCTTTCCCAAAATGGGCTTTACCATCATAGTTATTATTTTTTTAAAAATTTCACTTAATATAAAATTTCTATTTGCTTGATATTCTGATTTTAAGCTTTTATCTTGATTATCATCTGCTATCGCAGCATCGGCATCCTTCTTTATAAGTGATGCAATCATAGATAAATAAATAGATGCATAAAAATCCTGCTCTATAGCAACTGGCTTAGTTCCTGAAAATTCTTCTATTTCAATGCTACTTTTAAGCTCTTTGTATTTGCATTCCACGCCCCATCTAAGAAAATATAGTTCTTTGAATAAAGTAGTAGTAATACTTTTGTCAAAAATATTTGTTAATAATACTTCTACAGTCCCATCAGGAAGTTCAACTTTTATAACTCTTACTTCTTTTGAATATATTCCAAATTTATAATTTAGAAGACTATCATTAGAATTAATGCTTTCTGCTATTTTATAAGATGATGATACCCTCATTAAAAAGAATAAACCATTTTCTTCTAAAAAATTAAACATATCATATGATGGATATCCTCTATCAAAAATTACAATACTATTACTCAATAATTTTATATTATTTATAGAGTTTATATGTTGTTTTGCCATTTTTCGTTCACTTGTTCTATAACGTGATATTGTAGCATCAATGACAATATCATTTAAAACATCGTATAGGGCTGATGCCGACGCAAGGGCAGTTTTAGTCGTTGATTGATTTGTACTTGTCCCAAAGTACTCAATGTTTTCGGATGTATCAGGTACTTGTAACGTTGTTCCATCAACAGCAAAAACATTAAATCCATTCCATTTTTTAAGATTTATATTAGAGTTGTAGAAAGAATCCGTAAACACACTACAAAGCTCTTTAAAAGCTTCAGGTGAAATATTCTGTCTAGCTTTTGAAAATGCTTGTTTTGATATATTAGGAAACTCTAAATAAGAATGTTCTTCAATAAAATTATTAATTTCAGTAGAAAGTGATTTTCGCAATGCGGAGCAGATAAAATAAACAGCATTAGAAAAAGACAATTTTCTTTTCCTTGAAAATGAGTTATCTATTCTATATGCTTCTTTATACTCTTCAGATTTTATTAGAGTATTAGTTCTTTTTAAAATGCTTGATAAAAGTTTAATATTATTCATTAAAATTCCTCCCAGTAAATGTAATATTTACTGGGAGGCTCAAAAAAATTTCCTATATTGT
>Ga0302155_10002173_pt1 | contig 13516 bp, 10 predicted proteins | sample I_Bog_N3_1_FD_193508 | JGI IMG/M metagenome (GOLD analysis project Ga0302155, IMG submission 193508) | Peat permafrost microbial communities from Stordalen Mire near Abisko, Sweden - I_Bog_N3_1 | ecosystem: Environmental > Terrestrial > Soil > Wetlands > Peat | place: Sweden: Abisko, Stordalen...
GGTCCTTCTTGGTGAGCAGTTTCGTGTCCGTGCGCATGGTGGTATCCCACAGGCCGCTCTCCTTGCCCATGTTGTAGACCGCGGCCATGGTTGCCGAAACGGAGTCGTGCTCCCAGTCCTTGGTCTGGCCAATCACCAGCACATGTTTCAAGTGGACCTCCTTGGCGTGGGGTGGAGGCGGCAATGGGCCGCTCCCGGCTGACTGTGCCAGAATGCGATTGCCTTGACCGAGGAGGACGAGCCCAAGCAGAACTGGAAGAAAAGAGCGAAGGTTTCTCATTGCGAGTGTGTGTTCCCCTCTGGCTATTATCGCCCTGGAAGCTGAGGCGGCATCGCTGGAATACGAGCCATCTTGGTAAACGCGATCTCGGTGAATACGAAAAGGCTCCATGAGAGGTATCGCTTTATCTCATCGCCCGTCCATCCGCAGACGCCGACGATCACGGCGGCGGAAGCGGTGAGAGTAATCGCGCAGTCGGATTGAATTGCATCGACTTTGATCCAATGTCTCAAAAGCGCGACCTGGTTCGCCCGACAGTATGCAAATCAGTCGGATAGCTTTATGATGCGATCAATCACTTCGTCTCCGTAATAATCCCGTAACCTTTGAATAAATGCGGGCTCTGAAGAATTCACAAAAGCAAACATGCCACGAAGCTTTCTTGCCTCTTCGTGGCTTAGCTTTCCATTAATATAATGGTACACTTGGGCACGAATTAATCGCTTCTTTTCTCTCCCTAGCGACACATCTCCGTCATTTGTTAAAACAAGGCCAGTTACTCTTCTCGCTCCGTTACGAGATGTATGTACTGTCTTTTCCTTATTGACCTCAAGGTGCGGGAAAGCTATTTCCTCGCACACTCTGGCAACTTGAACCTCAATTTCCCGCAATATGTTCGCGCGATTGGTGGAAAATGTAAGATCGTCCGCATAGCGTGTGTACTTGACTTTTCTTTTTGTACAGAATGCCTGGATTCTCTTATCAAAATCATACATGAGGATATTGGAAAGCATCGGGGAAGAGGGGGCGCCAATCGACATGATTAGTCTCCCCTTGCGATCTCGATTCCAGAACAAGATTCCTTTTAGGTAGGAGATGTCCTCCTCGCTCCATTCGTCTTTCGAACGTCTTCTGATATAGGCTTCAAAATCATCTGATGTGATTGAATTGAAAAAATCCCTGAAATCCATCTTAAGGAGGAACCTCTGCGGCGCATGTTTTAACGCGTTTGTGACTATGTTGCGCCCTTTCCGATACGCCATAGCAGCCGGATGAATCGGGAACCGTCGCAATATTTTCTCCATTACCCAATATTGAAGGGCCTTGACCTCCCTCGCTGGTTGAGCGATCGTGCGCTTTCCGCTGCCGCTTCTTTTTTCAATCTTAAAGACTTTGTAGCGGAAGGGCGCAGAGCGAATTAGGTAATCCAGGGTACTCTCTGGGATCATCAGCGAATCGGAAAGTGGTCTTAAAATCCTCATTGCGAGACCTTCTTCTGGGCGCGCTCACGCGCTCGGGTCCGATTCTTATACCCAGATAGCCTCTGTAGCGCATTGTTAATGTCGAGACGTAGACGCTCCCGGTCTGTGTAAGTGATGAATTCTAGGTCTTCACCGATTTGGACGAAATAGTCGCAGTTTCCCGCATGCGTTCTTTTCACAAGTCCTAAGTTGTCCAAGATAAACAGGTATTGCTCAACTTCATCCCTGCTAACTTGTCTCTTATCAACAGTGACACTAAGTCCACCCAGAAGTTCCATAATCTCGGATACGAGGAGGGCTCCGCCAATGCTCACCAAATCGGCAACCAACAGCATTCGATGTCCGATATTGTCGCTGTCGAACTGCTCAGTCTTGCTGACTTGAGTGAATGCTGGCTGAAGTATCTCTTCTACTATTAGCTGGGACGACTTTTTTGCGCGATCCTCGTTGATAGCCGGCTTCTTAGGTTCTGTGAACCACTCATAGGTGTAGTACCTGCCTCGATCAGACTCAGCCTCTCGCTTAATCTTTTCGATCGGACCGAGAACAATAAATGAGTGATCGTCTTGGTAGCTCTCCTCCAGCACAACATAGAGTTTATTGCGCAAGACTTCCACGAATGAGAATGCACCGAGTTCCGTCATGGAGCCTGGACTCTCAACGATGAGGAGAATTAATGTGGAAAGTGCAGCAATTTGCTCCTCGAAGTCGACAAGATTGGCAAAATGTTCTGTGCTCCGATACCAAGTTGCTGCCTCTTCAGCCAAAATGGTGCTTGATAGTAGGTCAGGATATGAGTTCTCAAGATATTGGATCAGAAATCCGCGTAAAGAGCCGGGTTTTTCACCTTTCGGGGATGTTGGTCCACCACACAGAAAGAGCTTAGGAATGCGATTTTGGACAAGGCTCTTGTCGAGATTATGCGATCTTGCAATCTCGACAAGAGTCTTGTCCATGCTATCGATTTGCCCCTTACCTCAGAGTGAAGCGCGCAGACGAAGATTTTCTTGGCGTGCAAAGCGCGACGAGAAAATCTTCGTCTGCGCGCTGGTAAATGCCGCCAATCGTACACGTTCTGGCGAAACGCCAGAACCACAGATTACTCTGTGGTAACGCGTAAAGAGCACCATCAGAGTACAGACTCTTCGAGGAGTAGTCAATGCATTGCACCGTTCGATGAAAATCCTGTTCGAGACTTCTTGAAATGACGGGTGCCTGATTCTAGCTTTTTCCTTTCGAAGCCGAGACCGAAAGACCTTCTACGCCGCGAAGTCGATGAAGCCGCGCTGGGGGTCGGTGGAGATCAGCTTGACGGTGAGCTTGTCGCCTACATCGAGGCCTTTGCCGCCCTGGACTAACATGCCTTCAACGTGCGGGTCGAGGGTGCGGACGAAGGTGCCGTATTTGTTGACGCCGGTGACGATGGCGGGGAAGCTCTGGCCGATGCGCGGGTGCAGGACGACGGCGGCGATGCGCTTTTGCATCTCGCGCTCGACCTTGCGCGCGCCGTCTTCCATCAGCGTGCAATGGACGGCGATGGCATTGAGATCGTCCGCGGAGTAGGGCTGCGTGGCCTTGGCGAGCCAGGCCTTGAGCAGCCGCTGCGTGACCACGTCGGGGAAGCGGCGGTTGGGCGCGGTGGAGTGGGTGTAGTCCTGGACAGCCAGGCCGAAGTGGCCGGGGGAAGGCTCGTTGGGCTTGACCAGCACGTACTCGCCGGGGCCCATGAGCTTGATGACCGCCAGCGACAGGTCCGGGAAGTGGTCGGGGTCCTTCTGCTTCTGGGCGAGGAGGAAGTCGTTGAGCGCCTTTGAGTCGGGCTCGGCGGGCAGTGTTGTGCCCAGGCCCTGGGCCACCTCGACGATGCGGTCCCAGCGCTTGGGGGTGCGGACGATGCGGCGGATGGAGGCGACGCCCGCCTGCTCGAAGGTGCGGGCGATGACGCCGTTGGCCGCCACCATGAACTCCTCGATGAGCGACGTGGCGCGGTTCTTGGCCTGGCGCAGGATTTCGACGGCCTGATCGGCCTGCATCAAGGGGCGGGTTTCGATGGTTTCAAGGTCGAGCGCGCCATGCTGGAAGCGGCCGCCGACCATGCGCTGGGCTGCGGCGTCCTGGAGCTTGAGCTGGGCTGCGAGGTCGGTGCTGGCGGCAACCTTGGCCGGCGCGGGGCCGGTTCCCTCAAGCCATGCGCCCACGGCGTTATAGGCCAACTGCGCGCGGTTGCGCACCAGCGCCCGGTAGGCCTTGCCGTCGGTGGCCGTGCCGGCCTGGTCCACGGCAAACTCGATGACCACAGCCACGCGGTCTTCATTCTCGTTGAGCGATGTGATGCCCTCGGAGAGCACGGCGGGAAGCATGGGGAAGACCTTGACGCCGGTGTAAACCGAGGTGGTCTCGCTTTTGGCGTGCCCATCGATCACCGTGCCCAGCGCGACGCGCGCATCCACATCGGCCACGCCGACAAGTACGCGGATGCGTCCGTCGGGCAGTTGCTCGGCCCACTCGATCTGGTCAAGATCCTTGGATGTGTCGTTGTCGATGGAAGACCAGAGCAGCTTGGTCAGGTCGAGAATGCCGGGGACAGCAGGCGGCGCAGGGTGGGCCTGAATTGCGGCGAGTTCGGCATCGGTTCCGGCGGGAAAATCGGGCTGAAAACCGTGCTCGATCATGGCGGCGTGGGCCGCGACGGCAAGATTGAAGTGCAATGGCTGGCTGGAATGCATGACGAATTCTGGCTCCTCTGGGGTGAAGAGCAAGGCTACCACGTTGGGGGACAGGATGGGGAAAATCGGCGCGTCCCCGGAAACAACTCCAAGCCCTAAAGTCAAAGATGCTTGAAGAAGAACATGAATGACACGAGCCCATCCCCGAAACCGTGGGCGATCATTCCCGGTACCAGGCTTTTTCGCCAAAGCGCGGTGATTGTCAGAACAAGCCCAATGAGCATAACCGGCACCAGTCGTAACCAGCCCTGGTAGAAATGCCCTTGAGTGAAAATTGCAATCTGGAGGAAGGCCGCCAAAGCAGTATTGCCACACAGCGCGTGACATTGCCTTTGAATGTATCCGCGAAAGACAAACTCTTCAACGAATCCTGCGCTGATCGCCAGCACCAAGAATGCCAGGGCCTCAACACCACTTTTCGCGATCATCGATTGAAATACCGCACGATCATGCTGGAGCGGTCCAAGGATGCTATTTGACAAGTTCCCGATTACAGCCATCCCGACAAAGGCCGCAATGGCAACGCCCAGGTGGCCGGCAACAGAGCGCCAACCGCGCATTTCAGTCCCGATCAGCTGGCGCCAAGTGATCTTGCCGCACTGTCGAATGCCAACGAGAGCGATGCAGAAGATCAACCAAAGGAATCCAGTCAGGACAAAGCAAAACTTCAGGAATGCCTGAGAATGCTCGGGGCTCTCAGGACTGACGTTGGCGACGGACAGAGCGCCGGTCCAGCGTAAGATCAGGGGGAAAACGGAGAGCACCGCAAGCATCGCAACGAAATTGGCGGGGCCGGCTATTCCGCTTCGCAATCGCCAATCAAAACGCATCTCGACGAATCCTTCCAATCGGCGCTGGACCGAAAGACCAGCGTTCGTCTTCGAATCGCTCGCGCCGCAGACCCTGTGAAAATGCTTTATTGAATACCGAGGTCAGCGAGCACCTTGGGCTTCGATTCGTCCACGGCCAGCAGGTTGTGGCAGGCGGCACAGTCCTGAGTGATGCTTTTACTGCCGTCCTTCGTGGAGTGGTCGCCATCGTGGCAGCGGAAGCAGCCCGGATAGCTCATGTGGCCAATATGGTTGGGATGCGTGCCCCAGGTCACCTTCATATAGGGAAAGACGTTCTGGCTGTAGAGGGTCACGAGTTCGTCGCCCGCGGATTTGACGAGCGCAGCCTTTGCGGGCAGCACGCCGGGATGCTGGGTGCGATAGAAGTCCTCAAGCTGGGCGGGAATCTTGGCCTTGGCCTCGTCTTCGGTGGCGTAGGCGGCCTTCAGCAGCTCAAGGCCCTCTTTGTGGACCCAGGGGAGGTCAGGCGAGACCGCGCCCTCGGCCATGGCACGGTTGAGCGCGTCTTCGGGAGTCACAAAAGTATGCGCCGCGCGGTTGTGGCAATCGATGCAATCCATCACGCGGCGTTCGCCCTGGGGGACCGTGTTGCCAACTGCCGAGGCGGCATAGGCAGTCTCGGAGCCATCCTGGTTGCGCCTTTGCACCCAGGGGATGGTGGTGCGTGTGGGGTCGGTGGCGATGTACTCGATATGGCCCAGGTGCACGCCGTGAATGCCGGTCAGGTGCGAGAGTCCGTCGAGACCGCCCAGGTGCAGCACCAGCACGGTCTGTGTCTCAGTGTTCTTTTCGTCGTCGGCAAAGGTTGACTTGACCAGCAGCTTTTCGCCCACGAACCGGGCCGGCGTGTGGCAGCCCTCGCAAATATACCGAGCCGGACGCAGGCTCTCGACCGGCGATGGAATAGGCGTGGGGTAGCGGTCGAACGCGACTTCGACAAGCTGCTTGGTGCCGTTGACCTTGGCGCTGAAGTAGGCTTGGGCGCCCGAGCCGATGTGGCATTCCACGCAGGCCACATGCGAGTGCGCCGAGATTTTGTAGGCCGTGTACTCAGGGTGCATCACATGGCAGGACTGGCCGCAAAACTGCGGCGAATCCATATAGGCCGCGCCGCGATAACTGGCCATGGATACGACGAGCAGGTTGACGATGGTGGCCACGAGAACGATGTCAAGGCCGTGGCGAAAGATTCGATCGTTGAGATCGATCTTGGGGTATTGGGCGGGAATCTGGCCGGCGAGCTGAAGCTTTCTGTGGCGCACGAATACGCCCACTGGGATCAGCAGCAAACCGCCGATGAACAACGCCGGCAAAAGCAGGAAGAAGATGATTCCGAGGTAGGGGTTGTCGTTGGGGCGGCCGAAGATCTCCACCAGCCAGTAGCCGATCATGGTCACGCCCGAGGCGGTGGTGACAGCGCCGCCTGCCAGGCTGATTGGGTTGTTGCCGAAGAACAGAGCCGGCCGCACCCAGCCTTCGCGAAATTTTTGAAGCAATGGCACGATAGCCCCCAAACTCAAGTTGGCCCGCCGGTTGAGGCGGGCCTGGATGTGTCTTACGATTCGATTGTAATGGTTATTTCAGGCCGCGGTAGAAAACGACCGCTGCCTTGAGATCGGCGTCGGGAAGTGCGGAGACCGACTTCATCTTGGGGCTAGCCTTGATGCCGGCGATCATCTGGTCGACGGTGAGCGACTTGATGCTGGGGTCGGTGTTGGGCTTGATGTGCATGGCGTTGGCCATAGCCGGGCTGGGCGTTCCGGTGGCCCCATGACAGCTTTGACACTTGGCTTTGTAGGTCGCCTCGCCGCCGGATTGCGCGAAGCCCGCAGCGCCGGCCAGGGAAACTGCAACGGCCAACACCAGGACAGATCGAATTGCTTTTGTCATTGAAGAGCTCCTAAGGCATTTCCACGGTCATTGAATGCGGGGTTCGCACTGGTTGAGTGGATTGTTTTCCGTCTCTGCCCATTCGAACGATCTCAGGCGGCAAGGACGGCAAATTCATTGGCAACAAAATCATCTCACGCAAGACGCCGGATTGGCGGCAAGCTTGCGGTTTGGACAAACAAATGGGTGGACCGGCTAGCCCTTAGCCCAGTCCACCCCAGTTAACATCGGAGGGACGAATTCTTCGATCAGAACTCGTAGTGCATTCCGAGGGTTACGTTGTTCGCATGAAAATTCCGCGCTGCTGTCAGACCTGAAGACGGTTCGGTCAGGCCGGTCGGATACGCGGAGATCGTTGAAGAGTTGCAAGGAACTACGGTTGCCGTCGCAGAGGTTGCAGTGCTGCAGAACGGAGCGCCGGAAGGGCCGCCCTCGCCGTAGCCGAAGTAGTTGTATTCCGCCTTCCAGGTCCATCCCGGACGGAGCGTCCATGCAAGACTCACGAAGGGTGACTGATACGCTGACACCAATGAACCGTTGACGTCGCGCGCATCGTTGAAGAACCGGCTCCCGTTCACGTCGCTGATGCGATATCCGACGCTTGAGTGGATCTTTTTGTTGGGCGACATTGTGACGGCTGCCGACACGAATTGGGTAGGCGCGTTCATGAAGTTTCTGCCATACCACTCCGTGTACGAGGGAGTAGCGCCAGTGGCCACGGCCTTGGTAGAGCATGCGCCATTCGCGGCAATGTAAGCCGAGTTAGGAAGAGTGGTGCCTGGAGCCGTGGCAGCGCCGGGTAGAGTAGCCGTGGCGCCGTTCAGATAGCAGATGTTGCTGGCCATATACACATCGGTATAGGCGTAATTGAAATCGAAGCCATAGTGCTCGTTCGGCGACAGCACCGCGCCCATGCTTACATTCCGGCTGTGATCGACATGATTGAGCGGGCCGAGGTACGGGACGCCTCCTGAGGCGGTGCCCAGTGCGACGGCGCTTTGGTTGTTATTGGTGTTGTTATGCCGCTCCAGGTCGTTAAACGCGCCCGACACCGTTGCCCAAGGTCTTGGCTTGTACATGGTATGCACCCTGTAGTGCCGGGTTTGCCGCGGACCGATCGGAGTGAATGCGTTGTCGTCGTAGAGCGCCTCGACTGTGCCGCTGACATCCCAATTGCTGGTCGGGCGAATGGCGGCGTTGAAGATTCCACCGCTTTCGTTGATAGTCACCGTTCCATTGTTGTCTTGACCCGCGGCTAACGGAGCGTTATCGGCAACGCCATTCAGGCCCTCGGCGATGGTGTGCGTGCGATAGCGATAGGTGAGTGAAAGCGTGGCGCGCGATGAGGCATCCCAGGTTCCGGTCAGGTTATTGGTAAGGGTACTCTGGCCAAAGTAGGCCAGCAGCGGGACGGTAACCGCGTTTGATCCCGTAAAGGCGGAGCCGCTCGTGGCAGTGCCAACGGTTGTGGTCAGCGGACCGGAGTAGTTGATGGTCTCGAAGCCATTATTGCCGGCCACAACGGTGGTAGGCGTCGAAAGAGTGGTCTTGCTGGTGTAGGTGGCCCTTCCGGGCTGATGGACACTGGAGTAATCGATCTGATCGGAGAGGCTCACCTTCTTCGTCGCCTGCCAGACGATGCCATAATCGGCGGAGATCACGGCCCGATGTCCGGAGGCCGTGGCAGTATACGTGATCGAGGTAGCTGCTGCATCCAAGCCCTGGAAGTTATCGTAGTAATTGGGCAGATTCATGCTGGCAAGGGTGTAGCGAAAATCGCCGTTCATTGAAACGTTCTTGATGCTGGAGCTTTGCAGGCGGAGCATTTCCGTAGGAATGAGAATGCGCGTCGGCTGGCTGCGCAGGTAGCTTGTAGCCACATCGCAGGCCGGATTGATGATCGGCCGGCCGCCGGCGGTTTGCGGCGCCGAGAGGATGGTGTAGCTGGTGGCGCTGGTATAAGCGGAGCCCATGCTGCCGGTATTGCAGGAGCTGATGCCGTAGGCGGTCTGGCTGTCCCAACTGCCCAGGTAGACCGGTGTTCCATCTGCCTCTTGTGCCAGGAAGCCGCTTGGGGAGAGCGTGAAGTAGGAGTCGGCCTTGTAGTGGTTGACCTGCTCTTCAAAGGTCAGCCTGGTGCCCTGCACGGGCTTCCAATCGATCTCCCCCGTGAAGCCGTCGGTGCTGTTGCGCTGAAACTCATTGAGCAGGGCGTTGTTTTTGTCGATGTTATAGCTCGGGGTCTGGGTCGGGCCCTGAAAGATACTCTGCGAATAGCCCGCCCGAAACGTCCACTTCGAGATCGGATAAAGGGTTAGGCTGGTGTCCGTCATGCGGCGCACGGTGTTGAACATCACCGACGAATGGTTCACCTGCGGCCATGCGAACGCGCCCGTTGGCGCCGTCGAGGGTCCGATGGGAATCGACAGTCCGGTGGTGACGTTCGGGTTGCCCAGCAGGTCGTAGTCAAAGTACTGGCGATCGCGACGGAACAATCCGGAGAACTCGTAGGTCTTGCCCTTGGAGAAGTCCAGCTTGGCGAAGATGTTGGGATCGCCGCCGAACCCGCTGCCAAAGGCCTTGAGAGAATCGACAAGGTCATGCTTGCTGCCCGGGAGCGCATGCATCTCGAAGGTCTCGCCCTGGACCCGCGGCCCGGATTGCAGGTTGACGAGAGTGTCGTACATTGCCCCGCTGCCCTTGATGCTGGCCATGCGGCCACCCAGATCCACGCTCTGATGGGCCGCATACCCCTCCGGGATGCCCATCTTTGCATTCGGCGATGGAGTTGGTGCGGCGGGCGTTGGATCTTGGGCGGCAGCGAAGCCTGCCGTCATCAGCACTATGGCGACTCCAGCGCCCGCGGCGATGCACCGGATCATTGCGAGAGAGGGCTGCTGGTTGGACAACCGTGAAAACCGGCCAATCTTGTTCATTATGAAGCCTCACTTGAAGAAAAGCATTCTTGCTGTCATCAAAACCCTGAAATCGTACACTTCGCTGGTACAGGATCCGAGCCGCGCCGCCCTATGAATCCGGAGGGCGCGGCGCAGCTCCGCTACCTCTTGAAATACGGGTCGATATTGGAGCCATGGATCATGGTGTGGCAATCGATGCATGGCTGCAACTCCGCCGATCCCGAGTTCATCCCGTGAACTGTGCCGGCGGAGACTGGGCTATGGCACTGGTTGCACAGCGTGTTGACACTCGGCATGTTCAGCAACCGGGGGTTCTGAGATCCGTGCGGCGTATGGCAAGCCGTGCACCCCTCGGCCTTGACCGCGGCGTGCTCGTACACAAAGGGCCCGCGCACCTCCGCGTGGCACTTGGTGCAGATCATATTCTGATCGGCCGTGGACTTCAGGTTGTTGTTCCCGAAGGTGCCGTGAACGTCATGACAGTCGGTGCACTGGACCAGGCCTTCATTCACCTTGTGGTGGAAAGGCATGCTGAACGCCGGCTTGATGTCGGTGTGGCACTGGAAGCAGAGTGTGGGCTGCGGGGCCTTGAGCAGGGCTTCTTCCTTGCTGCCATGAATGTCGTGGCAACTGATGCAGCTAACGCCTGCCTTGGCATGAGGAGAGCGTTCGAAGTTGGGATGCGCACCCGCGTGGCAGCCCAGACACTTGGTCTCTACGTCCTTGGCCGAGGCTTTGGCGGGATTGAAAATCTTGGTGACGTCGCCGCCGCCATCCACGTGCGCGCCGCCCGGACCATGGCATCCTTCGCAGTTCACACCAGCCGCTCCGTGCTGAGCCGCGAGCTTGGTGTGAGGATTGCCCTCGAACTTCTTCGCCACCTCTTCGTGGCAGGTCGCGCAGACTTCACCACCAACATAGGCGCTGGGAGCAGCGGTCTTGGCAGCCGAATCGGCTTTGGGCGCCTGAGCCGCGAGAGCAGTCGCGCCCAGGATGCTTGCGCCCAGCATCAACATCAAACAAGCTCGCAGTCCCAGCCACTTGCCCTGGGCCGCACCGATCGGCAAACGCGTTACAGGCCTATCTTCATGCATGAAAAATACCGCCTTATGTGATCTCATCGCCACCCCCGAAAACAACTGTACCAGCGTCTGCACCGCGGAACACGTCAATCCCAGTCTGGGAATGCCGGTTCAGCGGCGAACTCGCTGGCACAAAGTCAAGGAAATGGCTCTTTGTGAGGAGCATCACTTCATGATCGGAAGATTACGATCTTGTCATCTTTGTAGCGGTGACGCCGATCACATTTGATGAGAGGCCGATTTACCTGTTGTTTTTCCCATCTCAAAGTGACATGGATTCCCCTTGCCATCAAGATGATAAGCAAAAATCTCCGATCTTCCAGGGCCCGCGGCATACGCTGGCTGCCGCCTGAATCCCGGAAACGGGCACGCAGGCGATGCTCTCGTTGGCAGAAGATCAGGATTTTGGCCATTTCGCTGTGCAAAAGTGGACACGTTCCGCAAGACGGCGGGCCCCCTGAAATCGCCTTATTCGCTCCGGTTTGCGGATATTGAATGAGGAACTTGCCCCCTAATGGACGGCGCGGCGACGCAAAAGAACGGCACTAAGTGCGGCTAATATTTGAAGTTCGAAGTGGAAATCCGAGGCTGGCGCACGTTCTTAGAGACGTGAGGTCCATCACATCCTTAGGGCTGGCGGCTCCGGCAAACTCAATTCGAGCAAGGGTCTCTTTTCCGGGAGGCCCGGAGCATTTTCATGCTGGGTCCAGCCTTCAACGCTGCGGGAAGCGCAGTGGAGGCAGCAGAAGCGAAGGTGCTTGATCGGCGTCGGAAAGGCTAGATATGACAGACGCAGAGACCTCGACAGGAACGCACACGCGGCAGAAGCACCTGAGCCGTCAGGTTCCGGTGGGGTGCGCGGCTTGCGCCAATCGCCGTCCCGGCTGGTTCTGTTCCCTGGGCAGCGCGGTACTTGCCGATCTCGAGCTGGTCACCAGCACCATTTCCCTGCCAGCGCAGGCTTCGCTCTTTACGCAAGGCGAAGACGCCAAATGCCTCTATCTGATCTGCGGCGGCTATCTCAAGCTGACCGCGGGCCGCCTTGAGGATCGCCAAATGATTGTCCGAGTGGCCGGACCAGGGTCGATGCTTGGCCTGTACGCGGTTCTCTCCCACGGCGTCTATGAGGTTTCAGCCGAGTCGTTGACCCCCGCCCAGCTCCGCCCGGTCGAGCGGGAGCGATTCCTCGGGTTTCTCCGCAGCCACAAGGAGGCGCAGATGCGAGCTGTGCAGTGCATTTGCCAGGAATATCGCTTTGCGCTGCAAGACGCCTGCCGGGTAGCGCTGGCAGAGACCGTGGCTGCCCGCCTGGGACGGCTATTGCTGGAGCTGGCCAATCAGATCGGCGAGCACCTGAACGGGGGAGGTTTCCGCTTCCCGCTGCTGCTTACCCACGAAGAGATGGCCTCGATGGTCTGCACAACGCGCGAAACCGTCACGCGCACGCTGGGGCAGTTTCGCAAAGACGGCTGGATATCGATCGAAGACTCGCTGATCACCATCCACGAACCGGATCGTTTACATACACTCGTCTAGTGTGCGATTTCCAATCTGAATCGCTCTCGTTGAGCCAGCTACCCGAGTCCAAGAGCTATTATCGGAAGATGGGGATCGCGATGCTTGGATCGTAAGCCCTCAGATGCGATCGGTTTGCGGTGTTGAGCGCCGATCTCCGATCTCCGACAACTGCTCAGGTGGGAGTTCATGGTTCGTATGATGCGCTTTTTTGCTTGCTTTGCCTGTGTTTCTCTCTTTTGTTGCGTCGCTGTTGCCCAAGACCCGACACCCGTTCCCGCTACAGCTTCTGCCCAGCCCAATGTCACGTCTTCTGTGAGCCCAGAGATCCAGGAGTTCCAGAAGATTGAGGATGCCTGGTCCAACTCTATCAACCTGCGCGACCAGTACGGGCTGGAACTCGTGTTATCGCCGTTGTTTGTGGATGTCTCCGCTTCCGGCGACATCACGACGCGGAACCAGCAGCTTGCAATGGTTATTGCGGGCGAAGACAAGACCCTCCATCTCGAGCAACGGGTGATCACTGTCCGGATGCTGGGCGACATCGCGGTGGCCAACGGAACCTATGTGCTGCACCACAAGGTGGGTTCGGTCCAGGCCGATGAAAGGGGCGTCTTCACGCATGTCTTCGAGCGCGCGCGCGGCGGCTGGCTGTGCATCAACTCGCAGCGCACGGTGCTGCGCATGGACACGAATGGCAAAGGCAAAAAGCAGTCCAATGCTGAAATGCCATTTCACGTACCGCTCCTCAGCAGGTAGCGGCAAGAGTGGAGCTGAGCGGGCGACGGCAGCCAGCATCAGCCTTCAAGGACGACCGGACCTTATATTGCGGATTTCTGGAATAAGCAGGGCGGATATTCCAGAGAATAGCCTTTTCCTGGAATAGGAGATGTTCTCCGATTTGGAAGCCAGTATTCAAAGCCGACTGTAAGAGCCCGTAATGCGGCGCTGGCGAATTTGAGTACGCACCTTACTAAACGATAGATGGCATTTCTTTATTAGGGCCTGTTCACACTACTGGCGCGGTGGCGCCGGGAGCCAATTTTTTCGAG
>Ga0302155_10002176_pt1 | contig 13507 bp, 10 predicted proteins | sample I_Bog_N3_1_FD_193508 | JGI IMG/M metagenome (GOLD analysis project Ga0302155, IMG submission 193508) | Peat permafrost microbial communities from Stordalen Mire near Abisko, Sweden - I_Bog_N3_1 | ecosystem: Environmental > Terrestrial > Soil > Wetlands > Peat | place: Sweden: Abisko, Stordalen...
GATTGGCGTCGTTTCCCAGGCGCTCTGGTTTCGTTTCATTGTTCCCGTTGCCGAATCGGCGAAGACAAGCGCGGGCAACGTTCCCGAACCCGGCACGATCTCCCACAATGCCTATATCTCGTCCATCGGCTATGCCCAACTCGATGCATCCATCCCCCGCGAGGCAGTGGTGCAATTCAACCCCACGCGGCAGGAACTTTACTTGAGAGCCGCGGATTTCGTCGGAGTCGACCATCAGACGGCCATCGCCGGCGATCAACAGGGATGCGGCTCAGAACTCGGCGGCGATCCCAGCGGCTGCCCGGCCATGGCTGCCGCCATCGATTCTCTCTACCACGGCGCCAGCGCGGAACAGGCGCGCGCTACTTGCCAAGAATTCGGCATTCAGTACCTCGTTGCCCGCGTGTACGATCCGCCGTGGAAAGATAAGAGCGGCTGGGTATGGACGCTTGCTCCCGTGGTGGCCGACGACGAGTTTCGTGCTCTCGACTGCCGGCAATGAACGGAGAAAAGGAGAATGGCAAACGCGACCGCGAGAAACTCGAACAGGAGCCAGTCCCTTGGAAGGTTTGCGCAATTGGTCTCCACCCGCACCAATGCAGCGTTGAGCTTGAAGTGGCGCCGAATAACGGTACAATTTGAACGAACATCTGCCGAATGAGGAGACACCAAGTGAGAGCTATCGAATGCGGAGGTCCAGTTGGCGCCCACCAGCCTGCCCCACACTGTCAAAACCCTGCGGACTGAGGCAGGCAACCGCGCCTTCTACCCCGCGCTTGATGGCCTCCGTGCCGTCGCCTTTTTCCTGGTCTTTTTTCAGCACTATTACTCCATCCCGTGGGGCTGGACGGGCGTCAACATCTTCTTTGTTCTATCCGGATTTCTCATCACCGGTATCCTCTATGACTCACGCGACGCCGCGCACGCCGCCCGCAATTTCTATATTCGTCGAACGCTTCGCATCTTTCCTCTTTACTACGGAGTCTTTCTCTTCGTCCTTCTGCTCGATCCAGTATTTCGCTGGCGCTGGTCTCTGTCCTGGCTCGCGTGGCCGTTCTATTTCGGCAACTTCCTTCGCTTCGTCTCACCCTCCGTCCTGACGGACGGAAGCCCGATGCAATTGGCGGCGAACGCATGGCTTAGAACCCCCCGCGCGCCGCACCTTACGATCTACCTGGGCCACTTCTGGTCCTTGTGCGTAGAGGAGCAGTTCTATCTCTTCTGGCCTTGGATTGTCTTCTGGGTGCGCAGCAGACGCGTGCTCGTTTGGCTGTGCGGCCTGGTCGTCATCCTGGTGACTATTCTGCGCCTTTTCGCGCAACACTATGCTCCAGGCTGGATGCTGCAAGGCGAACTGCTCCACGTGGCCACTCCCTTCCAACTCGACGCCCTTCTTCTCGGAGGCCTCGTTGCGCTTCTTCTCCGCGGTCCCCATTCCAGGCGGGTCTTCGAAATCGGAAAAGTCGTCGCGCTATATTCCACTTTTATGATTGTCTCTATTCTCGCTATCGGGATAGCCCAGTCCTTTCCCAATTGGCGAATCGGCTACCTCTATCCCGCATGGAGGTTCACCTGGGGACTCACAATCTTCGACCTCTTTGCAGCATCCATCATCATCTGCGCCCTGCAGCCCTCCGGCCCCGTCTATCGGCTTCTGAATCTGCGTCCGCTCCGATGGATAGGCCGCATCAGCTACGGTGCCTATGTCTTTCACGATATCCTCCACAGCCTCTTTCGGAACATGGTTGCCGACGCAGGTATTCATTGCCATTTCATTGCGAATAACGCCGAACTGGTCGTGCTCCTGCTCGGGCTTACTTCGACGCTCCTGCTCTCCTGGCTAAGCTTCCGCTTCTTCGAATCGAAGATTCTGCGTCTCAAGGAACGATGGACAATTCTCTCGGACCGAGCCATCATCCCCGGACAGCCTCCAGATTGAAAAGGCTGTGCATGACGTCCACAAGTATACCCCGCCTCCCGCATGAATTCGGCAGGTTGGTGGCGCTTGCTTGGGTCACTTGCACTTCCTTCGCTGCCAGCGTCGCGTTCGATCGATTGTAGATGTCCGGTGAATTCCTAATCGCGCGCGAAATAGCTCTCTTTCAGAACCTCGGACAGTTTGGAAAATATCGCGCAGACAATCTGCCACTTGCACCGTATACTCACCGCGTAATTTCTTGGGGCTCGGCTACTCTTTTCGAATCGTCAGGTAGATCGGGTAGTGACCTTGCAGAGCGACGATCAGGTGGCCAATCCAGTTGCCGAAATTTGCCTTCTGCAGCAAGGCAATCTTTCTCTGCAAGTTCCCCGCAACCCTCTGTGCTTCAAAAGCAAATGCTTTTGAGAGACGCTCCAGAAATAGATCCTCGCCAACGGAGACCAACTCCAGCCGGTAGGTCCGGCGCAATTCGGCGACTGCTCGCCGGCACCAGATCGGGTTGATCTTCGTCTGGAGGGTTCTGGCGAACGAGGGGTCGCGCCTGAAGACCGTACGAATCCACCAGGGCAGCATCGACGCCCAGAGAATTGGCGGTTGGACGACCATGTAATGGCCTTCGAAATACGACAGAAAGTTAGGCATTTCCATGTGCAGAATGCCGCCCCTCCGCAAAACGCGCATCGACTCCATTAAGACGCGCTCCGGGTCTGCGGTATGTTCAAGTACATTGGCGGAATAGACGATATCGAAGCTTTCATCGGCAAACGGCAACTCTTCGCCCACAGAATTAACGATACGATTCGGGTCTATTCCGTTTGCCGTAAACAGCTTTCGCGATGCGATGAAGCCTTGATCGAAGCCTTCGCCACCGGGTTCGGAACCATATCCGTCAACATTGAAGTGCTTGATCCACATCGCCAGATTGGTGCCGAAGCCCGACCCCACTTCCAGCATCTTCTTCGATTCAAGACTGGTGTACCGCTCCAGAATTCCGGCTTTCTTGTGGCTCTTCGCCAGATCCAGGAAGTCGCGCGCAGTGGTATCGCGATCGTTCAGGCAAATCGGTTCGAAGAATGCTCCGATTGAACTCGTCGCAATCTCGAACACCTCGGCTGGGATAACAACCTCGCACCCGTCGGTGCGCAAGAACTCTTCCGTCATTGCTTCCACCCTCCCGTCCGAGACGGCCGGCGAGCGCAGGCGCCCCTCGCTGCTCGAACCTGTCTCCCACCCTTCAAACTGGAGAGGGTGTCAATTCGATTCTCTTGAAAGCTCTTCTTTGTTCGCACGTTTCTTGCCACGTGTGCTCCCAGAATTCTAAACCCTGAAGCGGCTTGCGAAGGACGATTCTTGAATGCCGGCGAATTCCCCGCTCAGGCAGATGGTGTCTTCGAACTTGGACCTGTCTCGTCTAACACTTGCTTTGGCCTGAATGAAATATTCTTGTGCCCCAGGAAGCTGAACACAACAGTGACTACCGTCAGGATAGCGCCTGCAAGATACGGCGCCCGTTCCGGCTGGTGCAAGCTGCGGCGCAGAATCGGGACAAGAATGGGAAGACCTGCCAAATTAATAAGCGCGCTGCTGCCATACACGCCAAAGCAGCGAATGTATTCGATCAGGTAGTTTCCGCGCGTACGAAACACAAACCACTTGTATCCCAGAAAGGCCACGCTGATCGCGACCACGTTCGCCACGACAGCCGCATACAAGTAGTTATAGGACCCCAGCCCGCGCGTCAACCAGTTGAGCAGCGCAAAAAGCCCATACCCAAAAACGGTATTGAATCCGCCAACCAGAATGTAGCGAAGAAACTGCCGCAGCGACTTGGGAGAACGCTCTTTCACGGAAAATGCAATCCTCTCGGGGCAGTGTTGCCCCGGATACAATCGCTCAGAAATTGATGCGTTCTTTCTCGGTGACCAGCGGACGGTTCAGGACAAACGTGTGGATGGATCCCACATACTCGCCGATGATTCCCAGTGCAATCAGTTGCACCGATCCAAGAAAAAAAAGGCCCAGGACTACCGGAGCCACGCCAACCGTAAAGCTGCGCCAGAAAACAAGTTTGTAGACCAGATAGAAAATTCCCAGCGCGAAGCTGATCAATGCCGAGACGAATCCACAAAAAATCACCAGGCGCAATGGCACTTTGGAGAGGTTCGTGATGCCCAGCATGGCAAGGTCATAGAGCGTATAGAAATTGTTCTTGGTAATGCCGCGCTCGCGGCGCTTCTGCTTGTAAAAAACCCGTGTGTACGGCAGCCCCAGTTCGGCAATCATCCCCCGAAAGTACGGGTAGGGATCAGGGAAGTTCGCGCGAATCTGCTCAACGACGGAACGATCGTAGAGACCGAAGCCGGTGAAGTGCTCCAACACCTCGACGTTGGTGAGGCGGGTAACCAGGCGATAGTAAGCCGTCCGGATGCGATACATCAGGCCACTCTCATCGCTCGAATTCTTAATTGCGGCGACGATAGGGAAGCCCTTTTCCCATGCGCGAATCATCTCGACGAACAGTTCGGGCGGATCTTGCATATCGGCCGCTATCGACCCGACAGCATCGCCCTCAGCCTGCAGAAACCCATGCATTCCCGAACGGTCGGGGCCAAAGTTGCGTGCGTTGACAATCACCTTGACGCTGGGGTCGTCGCTGGCCATTGCACGCAACACGGCAACCGTGCCGTCCTTTGAGGCATTGTCGATAAACAAATGCTCGAACCGATACTCGGGCAACTCGGCCGCCATCGCCTGCACCCGCCGATGAAGTTCGCGCACATTCAACTCTTCGTTGTAGCAGGGCGTCATGATGGTAATGAGCTTTCGGGGCATTCCGCTCTTCTCCGGAGCACTGACGCGGTTCTTACCTTCTGCCGCAAACAATGGCTGCGATGGCTTCGACCAGAATTTTAGCACAGGCGTGGTCGGCGCGGATAAGCGCCGATTCGCCAAGGACTCGCAGATCGCTCTGCACAATTTCAAGTCAATTGAAAAACAGCAATTGGCTCCCTTTTAACGAATGCCGAGAAGCTTATGCGTCTGCAAACTCAATCGCCACCGCGGATGCTCCATGCAATAACCAACCGCTAACTCCGTGTTCGCGGCGCGGCGCGGCCCATCCATTGGCTGCAAGAAGAAATGCTTGAAATCGAGCGATTCAAATTGCTCGGGATCGAACCCGGCCTGTGGATACACCAGCTTCAACTCGTCTCCGCTTCGCTGTACCAATGCCGCACCAGCCTTGGGGCTCATGCACAGCCAGTCAACTCCCGAAGGCGCCGCAACCGTTCCATTCGTCTCGACAGCTATCTCAAATCCCCGCGCGTGGAGCGCTTCAATCAGGAGTACGTCCAGTTGTAGCAGCGGCTCTCCACCAGTACAAACTACGAACCTCCTGCCCTGTGACGCGCCTCCGGTCCACTTCTGTTCAACGGCCGCAGCCAGAGCCTCCGCAGTCTCAAGCTTCCCACCTCCGTCACCATCCACGCCAACAAAATCCGTATCGCAAAAGCGGCATATCGCTGTTGCCCGATCAGCCTCGCGCCCCGACCATAGATTGCAACCTGCGAACCGGCAGAACACCGCAGCACGTCCAGCCTGCGCGCCTTCGCCTTGCAAGGTGTAGAAGATCTCTTTGACCGCATAACTCATAGTTGCAGCTTTCAGCTCTCAGCTTTCAGTTGTCAGTTGGCTGTTATCGGTTTTCATTTACCAAGTCTCATTTCCCTGCTCTTTGCGGCGCATAAGGTCCCAAGAGATTGCACGACAAAAACCGAGAGTTGAAAGCCGATAGCTAGCTCTTCCGGTACCGCAGCGGGTCATCGATCCCATTTTCGCGAAATCCCTTTTGCCGCAACAGGCACGAGTCGCACTCACCGCACGGTTCTCCGCTCAGCGATGGATCGTAGCAACTACTTGTCAGCCCATAATCCACGCCCAGATCGATGCCTCTGCCGATAATCTGCGCCTTCGACATCGCAATCAGAGGCGTATGAATCTTCAACGCCTGCCTGCCTTCGACGCCCGCCTTGGTAGCCAGGTTGGCCATTTTCTCAAATGCCTCAATGAATTCCGGACGGCAATCCGGGTAGCCCGAATAGTCCAGCGCATTCACGCCGATAAAAATATCGCTCGATCCCAGCACCTCAGCCCACGCCAGCGCAAACGACAGGAAGATAGTGTTGCGCGCGGGCACATAAGTAATCGGAATCCCGTGCGACATGTCGTCAATCGAACGTCCCTTGGGAACATCGATGTCATCCGTCAACGCTGACCCGCCGAAGATTCTCAAATCGATTTTCGCCGTCCGATGCTTCACCACGCCGATGGATGCAGCAACGCGCGCAGCAGCTTCCAACTCCCAGATATGCCGCTGCCCATAGGAGAACGACAGCGCATACGGCTCGAACCCCTGGCTGCGCGCAATGGCCAGCACGGTGGCTGAGTCCAACCCGCCACTCAACAACACTACGGCTTTCTTGGGTTCCGTCGCCATGTTGCTCCCTGTGTCCATTACTTCAAATCCCCGCCCTTGCCAATATCCATCGACGGCGGCATCGGATTGTTTTCGTCGATGGATGCCGCAATGCAGTTCTCCAGCAGCCCCTTGGCTTTGAGAATAAACTCAATGGCGTCGCGCCCCGCGCCCTCGCCGCCCTTGTTCGGCGTGACATAGTGAGCCTCAGCCTTAACCTGCGCCCGCGCATTGGCAACTGCGACAGCAAGGCCGCATTCGCGCATCGCCGGCAGGTCGATCACGTCGTCGCCCACATACGCGATCTCCTCCAGCATCACTCCTTCTTTCTCCATGATGTCGCGCACCGCCTGCATTTTGAACGCCTGCCCCTGGTAAACAAATTCCATCTTCAAATCGCGCGCGCGCAGGGCAACGGTTTCGCTGATGCGCTTGGTAACGATGCCGACTTTCATCCCGCCCAACCGCGCCAGCGTCATCCCTGCGCCATCGTGAGCGCTATACCCCTTGGCCTCCACCATCTTTGTCGTGATGGAGCCGTCCGGCAGCGCCACAGGCATCGGATAAATCCAAATGGTCCCGTCCGTCAGAACTCCATCGACATCGAAAATAACGATCTTGATACGGCGTGCACGGTCTTCAGCGGAAACTGTCATTCTTCGATTTTACCTATTGCTTCCGCTGGCCCTCGGCGTAGCCCGCCAGTTCGCGAGAAAATAGAGGAATGGACCGAAAATCCCAGCCCGCCGCACCGCTTGACTCCGAAGACTATTACTTCGAAGGGCCGAACATAGTTTTCACTGAGGCTTATCACCTCAAGCGCGGTTCTTGCTGCGGCTCGGGCTGCCGCCACTGCCCTTACGGGTTCGCGGCCGCGGGCGAACCGGCGGCGCCCGATGAAGACGTGCCACCCGCAGGCTGAGTTCCGGGCGCGGCAGCATTGGGCTCTCGCACCAGCACCGCGAACCTTGGAAACGCAAAGCTCCCGCCCGCATCGTCGATCACATTCAACTGGCACACGTACGGCCCCGGCTTCAGGCCGGTCAGCGGCACGTCGAGTTCAATTGCCACTGCGTCGCGCCCTTCGACGTTGATGGCCTTGGCTTGCACAAGCGGAGTCTCGTAGACTTTTGTAGAACCCTGAATCAGTTCCAGGCTGCTCAACAGATCGATCCCCGGCTTGGTCCCTTTGGCCTGGTTCTCCGCAGGCTTCTCGCGCGCCGGATTGTAGATCTCGTACAGCAGAAACAAGTGCTGGTCCTGGCGGAAGACGTGGCTGATGTTGGGCACATACTCTTCTCCGCCGCGCACCAGCGGGCTTTGCTTCTTGCTCGGCTGGCGCATGGACGCCAACACGATCGAACTCATCTTCATGGGAGAGTTCTTCATGTCCGGCAGCGTGATGTCCGCTTCAAATGAGCCCATGCGCCCGGTCTGGTTCTCCCGCACCACAAACTTCATCTGATACTTGCCCGGCGGCAGATTGAAGCTCGTCGTATATTGAATGTTCTTTTGCCGCGCCTGCAAGCTCGGATCGAGATTCAGCTTGACCGTCTCGCGCGCATGGCCAATGGGCCGCTTCACTTCGTCGATCACTGAGCCAATGATGTCGAGCGTGGCCTTGTCCTTATCGCCGCCCTTTACAAACGGAATCTGCGACCCCGGTACAATCAGCGAAACCGGAACAAAGAAGCGGTTCTCATCCAGGCGGAAGTACATGGCATCGAGATATACCGCCATGTCGGTCGCCGGAAGATCGCTGGCCAACTGCTCCTCGAGTTCGCGTTCGCGATCCTCATGGCCGGAGTGCTGGAAATCCGCCGGGGCATAGTAGCCGGGCCTGTATTCAAGCTTCACCCCTGGCCGATTGATCTTGATGGTCAGCTTGCGATAGCGGCCGTCGCGCAAGGGATTCGTGCTACGAAATCCAATTGCGTAATACGCCGATGTGTCGCGCTCCACCTGTGCAAACGCCGGCGCAAAATCGTTCGAATCGAGGAATGCCTTGCCGCCCGTATCCGTGCTCAGCGTCGCCATCACTTCTTGCGAGGCAAAGTTGGCGTTCATGTTGTTCGTGATTGCGCCGCCGCTGTAAGCACCGGTACCGCGCAAGCTTCCTTGCGACGCGTCACCCAGGGGGGAAATCGCCTGCAAGCCGCGCGTGTCCACGCTGTAAATGGCCAGGTTGGCACGAACCGCCGCGTTGATTGCCTGGCGTAACGAAGCCTGATTCTCAATGCCGTCGCGCGAAATACCTCCAGAAAAGTAGAGCAGCGACTTCTTCTCTGTGATCTTTTCCAGTGACTTCGCAACCGCGCGCAACGCAAACAATTCGCGATCCGTATTGATGTCGTTGTACTCGCTCTCGTCGGGCGTATAGCCGGTGGTATCTTCCACCTGGTTCGAGTTTGCGGTTGCGCCTTGGGCAAAGGCCTGCCCCTCGGTGCCGTTATAAACAGCGACCTCATCGATCAGCGCATTTTTGTCCGCAGTAAAATCCTGGTCCACCTTCAGCGTGTCGCCGAGCGAGACCAGCGCGACCAGGTCTGCCGGCTGCATCTTCTGTTTCAGAAAAGTCTGCGCCGCCAACACGCTGCGATCCAGGTCTTCCGGCTGCATCGAAGTCAGATCGAAGAACATCACGATCAGGCGGTGGTTGCGCAGTTCTTCGGGTTTCGCCACCACCACGGCTTTGTTCCCGCTGCCGCCTGCGGCCAGCCCGCTCACCATGGCCTCATTCAACGGCGTGGCCTTGTCGACGCTTTCGAAATCAAAGGTGTCAATATGCTGCTGCTTGCCGTTCTCGTAGATGCTGAAGTCGCTCTGCGTCAGGCCTTGCACTACTTCGCCGGTCTTGGCGTCGCGCGCCACTACGTTGGTCAGCACTAACTCGCCGTTCATTTTTAGAATAAATCCGCCTTGTTGCGTGGCGGAGACTTGTCCATTCGACGACTGCCCGGTGGATGCCGGATCGGAGCTTTGCGCATACCCCGGCCGTATGCCTGGCAACGCGAGCACAAGCGCCGCGAAGCCTGCTCCGATCTTCCGCATCCAAACTGTCATTTAGTTCCCTTTCAGCACAGACAAACTGACTCGCTGACTTGCTGACTCGCTGCTTCTCTAAAACCTGAACCTCGCCGTAAAGTTGAACGATCGCATCTGTCCGGCGGAAGTTACCTGTCCAAAGGTCGGCAATGTTACGCTCGTTCCAACTCCGGAGTACTGCACTGTATTGAAAACATTGCTGGCCGTAGCACGAATTTCCATGCTCCGTGTATCTCCCATCTGCATTGTCTTTGACAGCGACATGTTGTTTTGGATTATTCCCGGCCCTTCGATTGAATCGCGCGCGCCCGTGCCAAAGACCGCGCAGGGATAGCCCGCGACAGAGTTAGGCTCAGTAAAGGCCGCCGAGTTGAACCACCGCTCCCGTGAGCCGCCGCCTGCGGTCAATGAAACTCCGGGCACTCGATTGGGACGGCCCGAGTTGGCCGTGCCGCACGCAACGTTCGCCACCGACGCCGTATAACTTGGTGTAAGCCACGAGCCAGTCGAAAAGCTGAAAGTCCCGGATACCGAGAACCCTTCAAGTATGTGCGATGCGGTACCGGTTGTAACCCAGTACTTATCCTTGCCGAATGGTAACTCGTATAGATAATTTCCACTCACCTGGTGGCGAATGTCAAAGCTCGAGTTCCCTTCTTCCGCATCCAGATCCTGCCAGTTTTGCGCCACTCGCGATGAGGTTCCGCCCACCGAACCGGCATCGTCGATGGAATGCGAATACTGATAGTTGGCTCCCACCGCGATACCGCCAGTAAGCCGCTTGTTTACGCGTAGAGTGCCCGCACTCAGCTTGGAAAACGCCACAGCCTGGTCGTAGGTGAACACCTGGTCCGTGGGGTTCGTCAGCGGATTGGCCGGCGTGGCGCGCGGGGCGCTGGTAATGTCCAGATGATTGCCCTTCGATCCGTTGTAGCCCACGTTCATCACTACGCCCCACGGCAGTGTCTTCTGCACGTCGATGTTCCACGCCTGCACATAGGGCATGGAGTGGTGCGGCTCAAGCGCGTAGTTCCCTGTCGAGTCCTGCGCAGGAAATCCTTGTGCGAGCGTGAAGCAAGTGCCAGTCTGAATGCACGGCGGAGGGCCATTGCCGTTCGAATTGAGTATTGCTTCGTTGGTTTGTTCGTTGGCGAAGGGCGGCTGGTGCGCCATGGTTGTGGCGAAGGTCGCGTACTCTCCAACCGTGTAGTTCATGCCGAAGCCGGCTCGCAGAACCGTCTGCTTGGGCAAACGAAGCGCCAAGCCAAGCCGTGGCGCAAAGGCAAAATGAAATGGAAACACCAGCGAAGCCGGCAGCTTTCCGCTGAAAGGACCAAGGCCGCCGGCCGGCACGTTGGCAACGCTTGTGAACTGCGAACCGGGATTGGTGTCTACATCGGCCAGGTGCCCATACTTCTCTGTGTACGGCTCATAGAGCTCGTAGCGCACGCCGTAATTCAACGTGAGAGAGGGCAGCACGCGCCAATCGTCCGTGGCGAATCCGTCCCACACATTGTCGCGCAGGTAGCTCTTGGACACCGATGAGTTGATGGTGCTGCTTTGCGGCAATCCCAACAGAAAATCCGCCAGCGCGGAGCCGCTTGAAGGAGCCGCGAAGCCTGTCGAAGTCGCGCTGGGGTCCTCGGTAAACAGTCCAGTAAATGTGAAGCTTCCCGTGGCATTCGAGCCGCCAAGAAAATCGCGATGCACGCGGCGATAATCTCCACCGAAACGAAAATTGTGCTTGCCGTGAATCCAACTCAGATTCTCTGAGATGGAGATGGTCTGCGACAGAGAGAAGTTTGGTTGCTGCTGATTGAGCCCGGTGAGATCGCTCAGTGTTACGTTTGGCAACCCGTAGTTCAGCGGGCTCGAGTTCAACGGCGCGCCGTTCGGCCCAAGCACACCGACCCCGCTCGCAATATCGTTAACACTGGTGAAGAAATTTGTTGTCTGGGCGTTGCTGCGGTTCCAGTTCGCATTGAAGACATTGGTCACCTTGTGATATCCAACCGTGTAGCCGGCCTGCACCGAGTTTGAAGCCGATGAAGTCTTGCCGCCCAACTGCGGAAACATGTTGACGAGGTCGGAAGCCGAATGGCCCCAGTTGTAATTGAAGTTGATGCTCTGCCGCAGTCCCTGGTTCGTGTTCCTGCGCCCGCCGCCTCCGCCGCCGCCACGCATACCGAAGCCTCCCAAGGGTGAAGCGTTTGCGCCCAGGCTGCGCATGTAACGCACGCCGGCCTGTGTTGTATTCGACTGCTCGGTGGTCAGCAAGTGATAGTTCTGCGTGGCGCCGGGCAGGTTAGGCTCTGGGAAATAATTGAGCAGCGCCGCTGCTTGCAGCTTTATGCGCGAAGAAGGAATGACGTTAGCCACGCCGTTGGAACTACTGAATTGGTGGCCCGTCGTGGGATCGTAAATCGGCGGCAGGCCGGAAAAGTCCCCTGTCCGCTCCGCATCCGTGGGAATGCTGCCATATTCATCCAGCGGATTCGAACTGCGCGAGCCGGACAGCGTGAGGAACATGGTGTCTTTGCCGCTGGGCTTGGTCAGCTTGGGAATGTACGGCGCGCTCATGAACGTGATGCCGAACCTGTTGGTCCCGGAGGCAGGCTGTTCCTGCGGCTGGCCCTGCAGCGAGAATGGCTCCGCATTCAGCGCCGAATTGCTGCCGATCCAGAAGATTGCCCCGTGCGGTTGGCCAGGATTGAAGCCGCGGAAGTTACCGCGTCCGCCGCCACCGCCAAACCCGCCGCCACCGCCTATCCCGCCACCACCGAATCCACCAAAGCCACCCCCGCCAAAGCCTCCTCCTCCAACTCCTCCAAGCAAACCGCCGGCCTGCCCTCCCGGCAATCCGCCCTGCGCGCGAATCGTCTCTATCGCATCGCGGATGCGGTCCATGTCCAAGCCCGCCAATGGGCTTACCTGGCCCGACTGCCCGCTGATGGCAACTGAATCCCCGCCGAAGTCGGAGTTGCCCGCAATGGAGGGCAGCGCCGCTCCTGCCGCGCTGTTCGCGTTCGGCGCAGCGGCTTGTGTCTCGGTATCGGCAGCCAGCGAGCTAACCAGGCTCAGACTGTGCGCCCCGTTCGCCGCCAGTTGCCGAATCGCCTGCGTCGCGGAATCAAGCGCGGTTCCGCTCTGATCCGCCTGACGCGCTTGCTGCGCCGCTGCACGCGAGGCCAGGAGCAAATCGAAATTCACTGTCTGGTCGTGGCTCGTTGCGTTCAGCAGCGCTTCCTGCGACCCAACCGCGAAGGCCGCAAACTGCGTGCGAATCACGTAGCGCCCATTCTGCGGAATGGTCAACGACCAGGCGCCGGTAATGTCGGTAGTGGTGGAATAGCGCTTCCCTGTCAGCGTATTCTGCGCGGTCACGGCCACGCCCGGCAGTGGGAAATTGCCACTCTTGGCCATTCCGTGCAGGCGCCCACCGGTGACCGCCTGAGCCGGTGTATCAGGCGCAACCTGCGCCGCTACCGCCGTCTGCGCCCACGTCGCAAAGCCGCCAGCCACAACCATCCCGACCGCTAATGTACACGTGGCTGCTAGCCGCATCTGCGCTCCCTGGCATTACTATCCCGTACTCAGTCAGACGCGTCGTGCCTTGCTAAGGTTTACGAGCGTGGCCATTCGCAGGCCCATTGCAAACTTGTAACTTGATCGTAAACTCGTAATATGGACCCGCGCGAATCTCGATCCCGGACCTTCTATCTGGAAGAAGTTTCGGCAACTGCTTCCGAATGCTCTCTCGCCGAGGCACGCGAGCTTTTGCTCGAATACGGTCGGTTCGTGATTGCGCAACCCGGCGCGGCACGCTTCTGTTTTGGATCGCTTGAGCAAGAAGCCGCGCGTCTGCCATTCAGTTACATTGAACAGGGCGGCGGCTGCCTGATGGCTCATGTCCAAGGCGAACCGGCAGGTTTCGTTGCCTGGCGCACGGTGCTGGTCTCGGTTTCACCGGATGCCTGGGAGTTGAAGCGCCTCTGGGTACGGCCCGTTGCGCGCGGGCTTGAGCTCGGACGTGCCCTCACGCAGGCCGT
>Ga0302155_10002177_pt1 | contig 13493 bp, 7 predicted proteins | sample I_Bog_N3_1_FD_193508 | JGI IMG/M metagenome (GOLD analysis project Ga0302155, IMG submission 193508) | Peat permafrost microbial communities from Stordalen Mire near Abisko, Sweden - I_Bog_N3_1 | ecosystem: Environmental > Terrestrial > Soil > Wetlands > Peat | place: Sweden: Abisko, Stordalen...
AAGCGAGCATGGGCGAGGCGGTCGAGTTGGCGCTCAGGGCCGGTGCAGCGATCGGGGCGCACCCAGGACTAGCGGACAGGGAGCACTTTGGCCGGCGTGAAATTGCGGTGGGTCCGCGAGAGGCCCAAGACCTCCTGACGTCGCAGATCGACGCATTAAGACGGGTGGCGTCCCCGCTCGGGGCCAGGGTGGGGCATCTGAAGCTCCACGGCGCATTCTACAATATGGCGGCCCGCGACCGCGTGCTCGCATCGGCAGTCGTGGACGCCCTTTTTGAGGACGAGCGGCGCTCCGGTGGGCCGCTGGTGCTTTTTGCGCTCGCCGGAAGCCTGCTGCATGTGCTCGGCAGGGAGAGGGGCCTAAGAGTCGTGGGAGAAGCCTTTGCGGACCGTTGCTACCGTGAGGACGGTTCACTGGTCCCGCGGTCCGAGGCAGGGGCCGTGATTGAGGACGAGGGCGCCGCGGCCGATCAGGCAATGCGGATTGCGCGAGAGGGTCTGGTGCTGGCGCGTGACGGCCGGCAGGTCGCGGTTGATGCAGGTACGCTCTGCCTTCACGGCGACACGCCCCGGTCCGTGACGTTTGCCAGGAGGATACGCCGCGAGTTCGAGGCGGGGGGAATCCGGATCGAGAGCCCTCCTCAATAGAGGGGCGGCTTGCCCGGATTGTGAAGGGGACCTCCAGGGATTCCCCGAGGCGGCCTAACCGCTTCGGTCATACCCCCCTATAGACAAAATCGCGGAGCCTCACTTCCCCCTTCCCGATGCAATAGACGCCAAACTTGAGACTGAGGAACCCGCCGAAGACATTATGGTGGTAGCCGGAAACCTCCATCTGCCACGGGTGCTTCACCCAGGCCGCGCCGTCTCTTGAGTAATAGAAGGTCACGATGTTGGCATGGTTGGTCACGCGCAGGCGCACCTCCCGGGTGGCCATGTCCTGACGCATCCAGCCGTGTTCCTGGCCATAATTATACGTGAACATCTGCGTCGGGCTGAAGCCTATGCCGCAGAACATGCGTTCGCTGTAAAACAGGCATATTCCGGCCTGGGCGCCGGTGCCAATGCCCAGGGTGATTTCCGCCTCGTAGCTGCGGTCGCCCACAAGAAAGGTGAGCGGGGAGGAGTCGGCGAGGGCTGCGCCCTTGCCGGAGATCACCAGTGCGCCGGTGTCATAGCGCGCCCGCCTCATCTCGTCGGGGCCGGGATTGAAGAAGCTCCACTGGACGCCGAACTTGTTCGCCGAGAAATCATCGGAGAGGGCAAAGCCCGACGGACCCGGCGGCCCCTTCACGGGCTTGGCCATTGGCTGCGACAGGGTCCCACCCATCGCGCGGAACCAGCCCTCAGGCGTCCATTCGACCGGCTCCAAAAGGGGCTGCCTGCCCAGGGTGCGAAAGCCGTTCTCGTACCCGTGATAAATCATCCACCACCCCCCGCCGGGCCCCTCGACCAAAGTGGCATGGCCGCGTGACCACCAGGGTTCGTCGGCGCTCGCCGTATGGACGATGGGGTTAAAGGGACAGTCCTGCCAGGGACCGTGGATCGAGCGCGATCGGGCGGCGATCACCATGTGGCTGGTCGGCGGACCCGATGTTCCGCCCACTGCGGCGACGAGGTAAAACCAATCCCCGCGCCGGAAGATCTTCGGCCCCTCCGCGGCGAACATCTCGACCACCCAGTCGTCGGGGTAACGCCAGGGGTTGTAGACCTGCTCCAAGGCGCCAACCGTGGCCAGGCCATCGTCCGTCAGGCCGATTCTTCGGATGCCGTTGAAGAAAAGGTAGCGCTTGCCGTCCTCGCCGACCGCGTGTCCCGGGTCAATGCAACCCTGCACCTTGAGATCGACCGGGTCGCTCCAAGGGCCGCGAATGTTGTCGGCGTGGATGACGAAGATCGACTGGCCGCTGCCCGGATCCGAAGGGATGTAGATGAAGTAGCGCCCCGCGTGCTTGACCAGGTCCATGGCCCAGACGGTGCCAATGGGCTTCGTCAGCGCCGGTCCAATCGGCACCCAGTTCACCAGATCGCGCGAGTGCCACAGGATCACACCGGGATAGGAAAAGAACGACGAGAACGTCATGTAATAGTCGTCCCCATCCTTTAGCACCGTGGGATCCGGATGGTCGCCGGCCACGATTGGGTTGAGAAACGTCCCGTTGCCGAGATCCGCCCTGCGCTGGCCCTCTAGACCGACCGCGGGTTTCACGGCCGCGCCCGCAAGCGGTTCAGCGCTCCCGTTCACCGGCTCGCCAAAGATCTGCGCGGAGACGGCGCCCAAGACAGCCGTTTTTAGAGCATCACGCCTCGATATTAATTTCATGCGCATAAGGTTCTACAAGAATGTTGGGGGTATCGAAATGTTAGAATCACATAAATGTTATTAGGTGGGGCGAGAGCGACGGGGCTCAGCGCTACTAACGAGACCCAAGAACCCTCTGCGGCCGTGGCATCGAAAACTTGAGCTTCTTATTTTGCGCCATGTGTCGACAACCATCTGATCGGCAGTTTCTCGGTTGCCTCCGCGCAAGGTGATCGAGAGAAGCGCATGAATACCCCATTAGCTGAAAAGAACCTTCGAATCCTCATAGTGGATGACAACCATGCCATCCACAGTGATTTCATTAAGATTCTCACCGCCGAGCGTGCCGACGACAAGGCGCGCGACATGGAGTCGACCCTTTTCGGGACCGTATCCGAGGCGCACCCCATCGTTCGCTTTGAGGTGGATTCCGCTTATCAGGGCAAGGAAGGCTACGAGATGGTCGTGCGCGCGCGATCGGAGGGGCGCCCTTATGCGATGGCGTTCATGGACGTCCGAATGCCCCCTGGATGGGATGGGATTGAGACCGCAGAGAAGATCTGGGAGGTGGACCCGGAGATGCAGATCGTCATCTGCACGGCGTTCTCCGACTACTCTTGGGAAAAGATAGGCAAGCGATTCGGGCAATCGGACAAGCTCGTCATTCTTAAAAAGCCCTTCGACAACATAGAGACCCTGCAGCTCGCAACGGCACTGACCGAAAAATGGAGCCTCGCACGGCAGGCCAAGTCCCAGCTCGAGAATCTCGAGAGGCTCGTCGAGGGCCGCACCCGCGAGCTTCGCGCCGCCAAGGACCTCGCGGAATGCGAGCGCGCGCGCTATCTTGCCCTGTTCTCACAGGCGCCCGACGGCCTGCTTGGAATCGATGCCGGCCGAGTAATACTTGAGATCAATGAGGCGGCCTGCCGGTTGCTTGGGCAGCACCGGGACGAAGTGCTGGGGCGGGGTTTAGCCGAGGTTCTTTCCCGGGCGGGCGCCCCGTCGGACATTGATCTCAGCGGCGCCTCGACGGGCCAGCGTCTGCTGGAATTGAGCGTTAGCCGCGGATCCGATGGCATCCATTTCCTCGAGATCTCCGTTCAATGCACCACGGGGCCCGGGGTTCCGAGTCTCCTCGTCCTGCGCGATGTCACCCAAAGGAAACTGATCGAAACAAGGATCGGACATGCCCAGCGACTCGAGGCCGTTGGCCAACTTGCTGGCGGCATCGCACACGATTTCAATAATCTTCTAACCGCTATAGGCGCCAGCGCGGAACTCCTTATTATTCAGCCGGATCCCGAAACCAAGAGCCTGGCTCAGATCGTACTCGACGCCCAGAAGCGAGGCACTGGACTTACGCGCCAGCTTCTGGCCTTTGCCCGCCGGGATGTCCACCAGCCTACGATCATCGATCTGGCGACCACCGTGGCGGGCATGGCAGATCTGGCGGATCGCGTGCTCGGTAAGCAGCATCGGCTGGAGATCGTGCGGTCGGAGCCGTTATTTATTAATGCGGACGCCGCCCAGGTTGAGCAGGTAATTTTGAACCTAGTCACCAATGCCCGAGATGCCATGGCCGAAGGGGGAACGATCCGGTTTACGCTTAGATCGCTCACGCGAGCCGAGGCGCAATTCATGGGGTCGAGACTCGTTTCGGAGAAGCAGGCGCTTTTGGAGGTGGTAGATACCGGGGTGGGAATACCGCCAGATTTGCATTCACGGGTCTTCGAGCCATTCTTCACCACAAAGGCCCGCGGCCGCGGAACGGGTCTCGGTCTAGCGGCAGTCCAGGGAATTGTTGTTCAAAACCATGGGAGCATAGCCCTTGAGAGCGCCGTCGGCAAAGGTACGACATTCAGGATATTCTTTCCATCCCAGGACAAAGTACCCAACCAGCGTCCCAGCTCCTCGCACCCCTTTCGATCTAACGAGAAAGCGGCAGATGGTGCCGGAAAGCGATTGCTGCTGGTGGACGACGAGGAGCTTGTCCGCGGAGCTACGGCGTCCGTGCTCAGGAGCGGGGGCTATGAAGTCCGCGTTGCTTCATCGGGCGAACAGGCTTTGTCCCTTTTGAACTCTGTCGGGCCGGTGGATATCGTACTCACGGATCTTGCGATGCCTGGCATGAACGGACTGGAACTTGGCGAGCGGATCCGTTTCGCACATCCGAAGCTGCCAGTGGTCTATATGTCGGGGTTTTTTGAGGACCCTGGCTCGGGCCGGTTGGGAATGGTGGCGTCGGCGAAGTCGGGACATTTCCTGGCGAAACCTTTCACTAAGGACCAGCTATTCCACGTCCTGCACGCCGCCATCGAGCTTGTGGGCCACGAAGCGTTAGGGAGCCCGTAGACCTCGGGCGAGGAAAGCGCATGGCGTTGGCCAGGGTGCGTGATGTTGCAAGAGATTACATCCAATGGATCAGCCATTCACGGGACGACCCGGCCAGATGGTTGTTCTGGGGCAGAAGGGGCGAAGGCAACCCGGGCCCGTTCGACTTAAGAAAATGGCATATATGCCGATTAACCAAGGAGGTAATCTTTGCCCGGCCCGCGGGCATTTCTTTCCGGTGAATATCCTAATGGGCACCCCTTACTCCGTTTTTCGCTATTCCGTCCCCTTTCGGGACAGACCGGGACGCTGCGAGACCATGTGGCGTATGCTATTATGCGTTTTGGCATTATGCGTTTCTGAGGGGTTAGGGTTGGCAACGGCTCAGGCAATGCCGGCAGCCACAGCCGGGGTTCTTGAGACCGGTGCGCCGTCCTTTGTGGTGATGGGTCCGGAGGCGCTCGGTATGAGCACGGCGCCGAGGGACCTGCATGTGCTGCCGGACGGACGCATACTGCTCGTCTCGCAGAACGAGCTGGTGTTTGGCGACGGGGTCCGCTGGGAGGCGTACCGCGCTGATGACCACGAGTCGCCGAGTTTCTTGTCCGTTGCTGTGGCTGATGACGGCCGAATCTATGCGGGAATCAAGGGCGGGATAGCCCGGATCGATTTGAGTGCGGGTTCGCGTTGGCGCCTGACGCCGGTCGTCCTACTGCCCAAGAAGCCGACCGATCCGGTCGAAACACTGACCTCGGTTGTAACTTCGCCGGATAAATGGCTTTGGTATGGCGGCAACGGAGCCATCATTGCGTGGCAGCCGTCTGAAGACCCGAAGGTCGCAGGGAGCGCAGGCGCCGTCGAAAGGATATTCACGCTGGATGATGATATCTACGTCAGCGACCAGTCTTCCGGGGGCCTCTATGTCCTGAAGCCCGGTGGCTTGGAGCGCGTTCGGGCGATGGACGCTCTGGTAAGCGAAAGCGTCACCTGCACCACTCCGTTCGGAAAGGGGCAACTCCTGGTGGGCACGGGCTCTGAGGGATTGAAGCTCTTTGACGGCAAGACCTTTCGAAAGTTTGGACCGGCGGCATGGGTGGGCGCGGGACACCGAATTACCGACATCTGCCCGGCGGGCGAAGGATTCTTTGCCGCGTCCGTCGACACCGTGGGTATCGTTTTCTTTGACCGGATGGGACGCACGGTTCAAGTGCTGGAGAGGACCCTCGACCATCGCCTGGCCAGGGTGCGGAGCCTGCAATATGCGAGCAACGGCGTCGTCTGGGCATTGCTGAACGACGGAGTAGCGAGAATCGAGTTCCCGTCCCCGATATCCCACTTTGAGCCGTTGTTGGCCGGCGGACTGGCATACGCCCTTCCCCTGCGCCACGATGGCCAGCTATGGATCCTTGCCGATGGCCGGGCTATGCATGCCGCTTACGATGCTTTGGGTCGCCTGGACCGGTTCACGGATGATACCCCGCCCGGGCGGTATTTGTTCACGCTGACCGACGTCGATGGTCTTTTGTTCGCCTGCAACGAACACGGCGTTTTTGTCCTTGAATCTGCGGGATGGAAATTGGCCCTTCCGGGCTTGAAGAACGCTCGGATAGGGGTCGCCCCATCAACCTCCGAGGGGATCTTCTTCGTGGCATCGGGCCAATACGGGATAATCAAGAAAACGGGCGACGACTACGTCGTTCGTTCAATCAGCTGTCCCGAAATGGGCGACACCTACAACTCCGTCATCGATTCCTCGGGCATCGGATGGCTCGAGCTAGGGGCGAGCAGGATCGGCCGATTTGACCCCCACGGGAGTAATCCAATCCTTCAAGTCCTGGGGACTCGTGAAGGGCTCCCCGCCGGATGGGTCGAGGAATACTTGCTCGATGGAATCCCGCGATTCCATGTGGGCCACAGGCTTTACCGCTTTGACGATGCCCACGGCAAATTCGTGGAGGATAACGAGCTCCTGGCTCGCATCCCGCAGTTGGCGGAGGGCGGAGGGCGCCCGGTAACTGATGCGTATGGACGCCTTTGGTACACGGAAAATGGCGCGATTCAGATCATCGACCACAGTCCGTCCGGTGGGAACAGGCCCGTGAAAATCGCTCCCGTCGGCTTTTCGCCGACCGGATATACGGTTGAGGACGACGGCATAGTCTGGATGTTCGAAAGGCGGCGATTGGCTCGCGTCGATCTTCGTGTGCCCCAGAGGTCCGTCGAACCTCCGAGGGCTCTAATCACCTCGGTGGAGTTCCCCGCGACAAACCGCCAGATATTCCACCCGGGGCCGAGCATTGAACCGGTCGAATACTCCGACAATTCGCTGATATTCCACTTTTCCGCACCAGCCAATCCGTTTGAGTCCACGATCACCTTCGAGGTACAGCTCGAGGGTTCCGGAACCCAGTGGACATCCACAGGCACCACGGGCTCCGCGACGTTCTACCGGCTCAAGGAGGGCGACTACATGTTCCGTGTGCGTCCTGTGTTCGGAACGGGCATCCCCGGCAAAGAGGACACGCTGCGCTTTGCTGTGCTTGCTCCCTGGTACCGGACTAAGCTTGCCTGGGTCGCCTATGGCGTGGCGACAGTGGCCCTTTTCATCTTCGTCACCTGGCTTACATCGTTCCTGCAGAGGCGCGAGAACGAGCGCCTTGAGCGGGTGGTCACCGCCCGTACTTCGGAACTGAACGAAACGAACGCGCAGTTGGAACGCCAGATCGAGGAGACGACAGCAAAATCTGCCGCGCTTTCTGCGAGCGAGGACCGTTACCGCTCGCTCAATGCCGCACTTGAGGACCGAGTGAAGACCCGGACCTCGGAGCTCACAAAGTCGAACGAGGAGCTCCAGCAGCGCGAGCTTCTATTCCGGCTGATTTTTGAGCATGCACCGGTGGGGATCTCCTGGAAGCGCGCTGATCTTGGCGACGTCTACCACATCAATCCGACCTTTAGCCGAATCCTCGAGCTGCCCGTCGGCACTTTGCGGGATTACTCGGTGCTCACCGATCTGCTGCACCCGGCTGACGCGCGGCGCCAGGCGGAAATGGATCGGCTCATCGCTTCGGGCGAAGGCGACAGCTATACCATTGAGGAACGCTTCGTGCTCTCAAATAAACGTGAGGTTTGGGGCATGCGGTCTGTCGCGGTCATCCGTGAAGGTGGCAGGATCATCCAGGAAATTTGCATCATGGAGGACATCACCTCCCGGAAAAAGGCCGAGGATGCGCTTGCCGCAACCCATAAGAACCTCCTTGCAGCCTCTCGTCAGGCGGGAATGGCCGAGATCGCGACCGGTGTGCTTCACAACGTCGGAAACGTACTCAATAGCGTCAATGTCTCTGCGACGTTGGTGGCGGACTTCGTCCGGCACAGTAAAGTTTCCAATATCGCGAAGCTGTCTACGCTGTTTCAGCAGAACAAGGCGGATCTCGCGAATTTCATGACAAAGGATCCTCGCGGACTGATGATCCCAGATTATCTCGGAACCCTTTCCGAGTCGCTGGCTGGCGAGCAGGAAAAGACAGTTACGGAGCTCGAGAACCTCCGTAAGAACATCGAGCATATTAAGGAGATCGTGGCCATGCAGCAGTCCTATGCCAGGACTTCAGGAATGATTGAGACTATCTCTGTGACCGACATCGTCGAGGACACGCTCCGCATCAACGCAGGTTCATTGGCGCGCCACGATATCCAGACTTTCCGCGATTATCAGGCTCGTCCCGTGATCACTACAGACAAGCACAAGATCATGCAGATCCTGATCAACCTCGTTCGCAATGCCAAGTACGCCTGTGACGAGTCCGGTCGCGTTGACAAGAAAATCACGGTTCGCACAACAAGCGATGAGCGCAGCGTCAGGATAGCGATCGTCGACAACGGCATAGGAATTCCCGCCGCAAACCTTACCCGGATCTTCAACCACGGGTTCACCACGCGCGCCAATGGCCACGGCTTTGGACTGCACAGCGGCGCGCTCGCGGCGAAGGAACTTGGCGGGACTCTTAGCGTCGAGAGCGAGGGAACCAACCTCGGAGCGACGTTCATCCTCGAAATTCCGTTCAAGGCACCGGATCAGCCTCATGAAAAAAATATTTCCTGAGAAGAATTTACGGATTTTGGTGGTGGACGACAACCGTGCGATTCACAGCGATTTTCTGAAGATCCTCGCCGAAGAGCGAACCGACGATAAGGCGTGCGACATGGAGGCGGCCCTTTTCGGCACGTCTGGCGCGGTGCGTCGGAAGCTTCGCTTTGATTTGGATTCCGCATACCAGGGGAAAGAGGGCCTCGACATGGTCCGGACTGCCTTGGCTGAAGGGCGGCCCTACGCCATGGCCTTCATGGATGTTCGCATGCCGCCTGGTTGGGACGGCATTGAAACAACCAAGAGGATTTGGGAAATCGACCCCGAAATGCAGATCGTTATCTGCACGGCCTACTCGGACTACTCATGGGATCAGATGGGCGATATACTGGGCCAATCCGACAAACTCGTGATCCTAAAGAAGCCGTTCGACAACATCGAGGCGCTTCAGCTCGCCACCGCGCTGACCGAGAAATGGAGCCTCGCACGGCAGGCCAGACAGCAGATGGAGAACATGGAAAGGGTGGTCGAGGAGCGCACGCGCGAGCTTCGGGCCGCCAAGGAACTTGCAGAGAGCGCTGGGAAAGCCAAGGGAGAGTTCCTTGCTAACATGAGTCATGAGATCCGCACTCCGATGAACGGGGTGATCGGGATGACGGGTCTTCTGCTCGACCTCGAACTCGGGCCAGTCCAGCGGGAATATGCGCAGACGATTCACTCTAGCGCGCAGACGCTACTCACGGTAATTAACGATGTTCTCGATTTCTCGAAGATAGAGGCCGGCAAGCTCACCTTTGAATTGCTCGACTTCAACCTTACGGAGGCCGTGGAGGGTGCGCTCGAAATGCTCGTGGAACGGGCGCAGGCGAAGGGCACCGAACTCGTAATGGCCATGCTGCCTGAAGTGCCTAGCCTCCTTAGGGGCGATCCTGGCCGACTTAGGCAGATACTCCTCAACCTGGTGGGTAACGCGATTAAGTTTACCGAGGGGGGTGAAGTGGTTATCCGTGTCTCAAGCGAGGGTGGGGGAGACGGCGGCGCTGTCATTCGCTTTGAGGTGAGCGACACAGGTGTGGGCGTGCCATCAGAGGTGCAGGGCAAACTGTTCAACGCCTTCACTCAGGCTGACAGCTCGACGAGCCGGCGATACGGAGGCACGGGCCTGGGTTTGGCCATATGCAAACAGCTCGTCAACATGATGGACGGACAGATAGGAGTGAAGAGCGAGCTAGGGAAAGGTTCGACTTTTTGGTTCACGGCACGATTTGAAAAGCAGCCGGTGGAGCCGCCACAGCCGGAGCTAAGTCGTGACGGTTGGTCCAATCTGCGGGTTCTTGTGGTCGACGATAACGCAACGAGCCGGCAGGTCCTGCGCCATCAGATTTTTGCCTGGAAGCTTCAGAAGGGGAGCGCCGCGAGCGGGCACGAGGCCTTGGAGGCTCTTCGGACCGCAGTCGCCGAGGGGCACCCCTACGATTTGGCGCTCCTTGACATCGAGATGCCCGAAATGGACGGACTTACCCTTGCCCGCGCAATAAAGGCGGATCCTGCCATCTCGACGACTCACCTTGTTGCGCTGACTCCCTTAGGTCACGCGCCCGCAGCGGACAAGATGCAGGCGGCGGGAATTGAAGCTTCGCTGAGCAAACCGGTCAAACATTCGAGGCTATTCGATTGCCTGGTGACCGTATTGGGAGGGGAAAAAGCGACCAATTTGTCTGCTCCAAAGACCGGGAGCGCGGCTTTGCCTGCCCTTTCCAATAGGGCCCGCTTAATGTTGCAAGATGCGCGCATCCTGCTCGCCGAGGACAATGTGGTTAACCAGAAGATCTCGCTTGCTCTGCTTAGGAAGCTCGGTTGTTCGGCCGATGCCGTCAGCAACGGGATTGAGGTGATCGAGGCGCTCCAGCGAATTCCCTACTCGCTGATCTTCATGGACTGTCAGATGCCCGAGATGGACGGCTTCGAGGCCACCCGATTGATTCGTAAGCGTGAGATCGAATCTGGCGAGGCATGCCCTTGGAAGGTGCCGGTCCACATCGTGGCTTTAACAGCGGGAGCGATGCAGAGTGATCGTGAGACCTGCTTCGCCGCAGGCATGGTCGACTTCGTGAGCAAGCCGGTGCGTCTTCCGGAAATGCAACGCGCGTTGGAGCGTTGGAGTATTGCTGTCGGCGATGGGTCTCGAGTCGCTGCAGCCTCGCTTTAGGTAAGTCGGAAACCATGCGGGGCACCTTCCGGTGTCGCTCCGAGCGGGGCGGCCCACCAAATCGATCGAAGAGAAAAGGCGGGCGAATGCCGAACGCCAGCGGCGCTTCCGGAAGCCGCGCCTCAACAAGCTCACTATGCTGCGCAAGCTCGTGCGTCTTCAGGCCAAAAGGCTTAAGACAGTCACCTAGCATATTGGCTTGATGACTTTTCTTGAATCCCCCCGAACTTGTCGTCTGTGAAATGGCTGCCCGGGTTGGATCGAACCGGGGTCAGCTATTTGGCCTTCAACGGCTAACAGCTTTCCCGTACTTGGTTAGGAAAGCCAAGAATTGGGCAATCAGACGTAGGCTATCTTCCCTCCGCCATTGGGGGGTTCGTATCCGAGACGCTGCTTCAAACCGTATCTTGGATTGGCACGTTGGCCCGAACCGTGCCTTGTTTGGCCCGTCGGGTTCTAGAGTTCTTGTGAGACGGCAATGAGCTTAAATTCTTCAATCAGTCACAAAAACATCGCTCGGCGGGCCTATCAGATCTGGGAAGAAACCGGTCGGCGGGACGGCAACGAGACGGCGCACTGGCTGCAAGCCGAACACGAACTGCACGCGCAGCACGGAAAGACTGGCCGGGTAGATGGCGCCCGATCGGACGAGCAAGAGCATTGGTCTCAGCGCGTCACCCAGCACAGCAATGCCTTGGATCTCGAGTCGGGTGTATTCACTTGGGGCGACCCGGTGGCGATTGCCCGGTCGCTCAAGGCCTCTGCTGAGGCCAGCGACCGCAAAAAGTCCACTGCGTTTCGGTCGGCAATGTCGATGCTCACGTTCTATGTGAATCGGGCCGGACATGAGCTTGCAGCAGGGCAGCGGGCTCGCCTTGAGGCGGCAAAGGACGAACTTCGCGTACTCTTTAATCGCCCTCGCCGTAACCCGCCATTTTCAATAAGATGACGGAATCACCGTGCGGTAGAGAAAGATATGCCCATCCGCTCGCATAGCGAGCAACCGCTGGTCTGTTATGGGATGTCGAAAGGGTGTAGGCTCTCATTGAACGTCTATGTGTCCAATGCGTCGAACCGTGTAATGCACACCGTTCCCCCGTTGGAAGCGCCTCTAGGCATCTATGGTTTTTCAGCGGACGGCGTGAGAAAAACATTGCAGCAACGTTTGAACAACCCTGGGAAGGATATCCTAGGACCCCAAGAAATGGGTCGGACCCTTGAATATCCGGAACTCTTGGGCAGGGAAGCCGTCGGATAGCCGAACGCTTTCGAATCCGTTCTGCTGCCCTGATGCAGCATTCATGTACGTTCAAGCCCTGTCCACTCCCCTCCGCCAGCCGTCTATGAGCAAAAAGCTGATTGTAGCTGGAGGAGGAATCGATGGGCGTACAGCGGAGCTCGAACCCAATAAGGTAGGATTTGGTGCGGCGGTCTATGAGCGGGCATCAGCATCTGCTGAGACAGGAGCGCGGATGAGTCTTTGGCCGAACGAAACCCAAGGACTTCGTTCCCGATGAGAATAATTAACATGAAGCCCCTAGCTCCGTGCAGAACGCCTCGTCACATCCATCCGCCTGTGAGGCGAATCGTAGAAACTGCAATACTGCCTGCGCCCACCGCCGCACGTTTCAGATTCAAGACCCCTCTCTGGATCGGCCTTGGTTTCACCACGCTCTTCGTCTTCTTCACCTCGGAAGTGCTCCTCGTCGCGGACTACCCGATGTACCACGCCTACCGGCTACAGGTCATCTCAGACCGCCATCTGCTCATCCCGCACACGCTCGCCGGAATTTTTGCTCTCCTAATCGGCCCCATCAATTTTTCCTCACGGATACGCCGGCATCATCTTCAACTCCATCGCGTTCTCGGCAGTATCTACGTCATATCCGTCTTTGTCGGCGCCGCAACCGGTGTCGCCCTCGCCGTCGGCCGTCCGGGATTACCCGGAACCGCCATGCAGGCGGCTGCATGGGTTGTCTGCACCACGGCCGCACTCATCACCGCGAGCAACCGCCAGATTGTGCAGCATCGCCAATGGATGGTACGCTCCTATGCCGTTACCTTTACCTTCGTTTCAACCCGCGTGCTCAACCTCTGGCCCCGCTACTGGGGCCACCTCGGTGACACCTTTGCCAACGTCGGCCTGATCGCCTTTACCCTGGCTGCCCTACTTATCGTCGACCTCGGCCTCAACTGGAGAGAGCTCACCAACCGCCGTGATGGTGCCCGGAATTGAGAGCCATCAATATGAAAAATTTCGCGCCTCTTGCACCTATAGATCGATGCGTCACGCTCAATTCGAGGATAACCCTGCTGCGCTCCTCCGGCGTTCGCTTGCTGGCGGCGGTTATCCTGACTCTGCCGTTGGCGACAAGAGCAAATGGTGCGCTGTTTGTCATGGATCGGGCGGAGTCGCACGTCGATATTGCGGTAAAGTCGACGCTCGATTCCTTCCTTGCCCGCCTAGAGAACTTCGACGTCGCGATCACGCTCGATCCGGAAAGCGCACGGATCGAATCCACCGCGTTTCACGCAGATTTGTCCGCGGTTAAGACCGGTAGC
>Ga0302155_10002185_pt1 | contig 13464 bp, 13 predicted proteins | sample I_Bog_N3_1_FD_193508 | JGI IMG/M metagenome (GOLD analysis project Ga0302155, IMG submission 193508) | Peat permafrost microbial communities from Stordalen Mire near Abisko, Sweden - I_Bog_N3_1 | ecosystem: Environmental > Terrestrial > Soil > Wetlands > Peat | place: Sweden: Abisko, Stordalen...
ACCCAGTTCGCGGAACTTGCGGAAAATACCCGCGATAGCTTCCTGTATCTGTCGGTCAGGCGTCTTCTCGATGCCTTCATCTTCTGTGCGGATGTAGCCAACAGGAACCTGCGTCATAACAAGACCGCGCCGTACCTTCTGTCTGTGGGCTTCCATCGCTCTCTGTCTGAGCAAGCTTATCTCGAATTCGCTCATGGTGCCCTTCAGCCCGAGCAAAAGCCGGTCGTTCAACAAGCAGGGATCGTAGACGCCATCGTGATCGATGACCAGCGTTCCTGCCATGGCACAGAGATCGATCAAATGGTGCCAGTCGCGATTGTTCCTTGCCAAACGTGACGCTTCCAGTGCCAGCACTGCTCCGACCTTGCCGGAGCATACTGCAGTCAACAGTCGGCCAAAGCCCGGGCGCTCCACCGATCCGGTGCCGGAGCGGCCCTGGTCTTCGTCGATCACAGTGATGCGCTGGAAACCAAGCGCATGAGCGCGCTCGCGCAGATCGTACTGGCGGCGCTGGCCTTCCAGGCGTGTGCGCACCTGCTGCATCGACGACTGACGAATATACACGTAAGCATCACGCTCCGTGTGAATCGGTTGGATCTTCTCGCTCATCACTCTCCTCCTCTGTTGTTCCGCTTACGGCTGCGAGCAGCAAATGACTGAGCAGTTCACGGCAGCGTGTCTGCGTCGTCTCTGGAAGTTCGGGCGTGTTGGGAATCTCCCACAGAATGACTCCCTGGCGTGGTGGACTCATGAGCACCTCCTGGCGAAGATGCTTCTGAAACTACCGGACCAAGGCCGGAAGAGGCAGCAGGTTGTACATCGAGGAGGGAGCGAAGCGCTAAAAGAGCCGACAGTGCCATGGTGGGATGTTCAACGATCTCCATCCCCTGGCAACGCTCTTCATCCAGCATCCACCCCGGAATTACGAGTTGATAGCCACTCGAAAGAGCTACCTGAACATGATGAGGTCCAAACGGACCGGATCTCCGCACAACGGTCACTGTCTGACCGTGTAGCGGGTGATGCGGATAGTGAACCGTCAACAAAACATGGGCAGTGTGTGAGTGCTTTGCAGAAGCCGGATGCAACCCGCGTTGCTGGCCTGTATGCGTGGAACCAGCTTAAACGGAGAGTGAGGAAGGGAGAGCGCGGCATCCGCATTCTTGCTCCGGTGATTGGCATCAAGCGCAAGAAGGACACAGAGGCCGAGAAGGACATCCGCACACAGAATCAAGCCGTTTTGGTTGGATTCCTACCTTTCACAAGTCACACTCGCAAAGCCACGAACCTTAGTGGCTTCTTCTGACGTAGCGTTACCTGAGGCCAAAGTTCGACCTGCTGTCCCGGAGCGAGGTCAAAAACCCAGTTTTTGGAGATTGTTGCTAAGATCAAGACTCCCTCCATCATTGCAAACTGCTCTCCGATGCAGCCCCGTGTCCCTGCACCGAATGGGAAATAGGAAAATGGAGTCCTAATGGCATCTCCGGGCTGGAGCCAACGCTGCGGCCTAAACTCTAAAGGTCTATCCCAGAATCTAATATCACGATGCACAGAGAATGGACTTAAGAAGACAGTTGATCCCGCGGGTATTGCGAGAGGCCCAAGCTTGCAATTCGTCACAGCTTGTCTGGCAAATATCCAAGCCGGTGGGTACAGGCGTAGTGCCTCCTTGAAAACTGATTCTGTAAAACGAAAGCGCCGAAGATCAATATCGCCTGGAAGTTTGCTGCCTATTTGCGAGTTACTTTCCTCCCGTATAGCTTGTCTCACTTCTGGGTGTTCGGCTATAAGAAACCATGTCCACAGTAGTGCGTTTGTTGTATTCTCATGGCCCGCTAGAAGCATTGTTCTAGCTTCGTCAAGCAGCAAAGACTCATCGTGTCTTGTCCATTCCCTCCCATCTGCAGTACTCAGTAGTATTGATAGCATATCGCTGTAGCATTCAGGACGCATTTGATGCAGCTTTACGATTTCCTTCAGAATCAAATCGAGATTACGACGGAAAGCGTCGAACTTCCACTTTGCGAGAACCTTAAAGGGTAGGCTACTAATGTGCGCCTTGTCTCCGTGTAGCGCTTGGAATCCTCCCAGTGCCTTCGCAAGCAGAGCACTTGTGTTGTTGGTCTTCCACTCGACCCCCAACATACATCGGCAAATAATCTCAATCGTAAGTCTCCTAATGTCCTCTTCAAGAACTACCGTCGATCCAGATATCCATTTTTCCTGCATAGCAAATGCAGCATATCCTATGCTGTTCACATAACCACTAAGCTTACCTGGGCCAAATACTGGCTGAATTAGCTTTCTTTGCTGACTATGCAACGCTCCTTCGCTCGTGACCAATCCTTGGCCCAATAAAGCCTCAAGGGACCTTACGCCCGAGCCTTTGGTGAAGTCTTTGCCGTTTAGAACGAGCACCTCCCGGATCAGATCTGGATTGTTCAAGAAGTAGCGGTGGTGGTTACCAACAGAGACGTGTTTTATGTCCAGCCCGCGACCACTGATATCCGATAGATAAGCGATAGGGTCCCGCCTGAAATCGATGATTTCCTTGGCACCATTTGTTTGTACAACGCGATATTCCATTCCCCCCCCATTGCGAGAACTCCATGAGTCGAATAAGCAAATAATCACCGAACTGTTCCATTCATTCTGCCTGCTTCAACTGAAGATTTGATACACTTTTGCTCGTTGGCTCTGTCCCGCTCGCTGACCTGGCGCATCGTTGCGAAGATGTACCCCGATTCTTGTTGCCAGAGCTGCAGAATCGTGGTATTAATCTTGTGCATCATTACCATCCCCTCGAAAGGATTTCACATGGCAGAAGAGAAAGATCCAAAACCGCCCGTAGACGTTACGGTGACGGAGGGCTCGACCCCGACCGAAGCCGCCCACATCGAAGTGAAGACGGGCCTGACTGATGGGAAAAAGTATCTCATTACGGTCCGCCCCAGGACTGGTAGGCCGGTCCTCATAGCGGTTCATCTCTAGCAAAAAAGTGCTATCACAATTCACGCTGCACCTTTGAGGGGATCAAGGACTTCTTCAGATGAGCGATCTCATCCATGGCGGACAGGTCGTCGCGAAGAAGCTTGTCGCTGAAGGTGTGCGCCACGTCTTTACACTAACGGGTGGCCACATCTCGCCCATCTACGACGGGTGTGCTCGTGAAGGCTCCATCCGTCTTTTGGATTTTCGACACGAGCAAGCCGCAGTTCATGCTGCTGATGGGTTCGCTCGTTTGAACCGACAGGCTAGTGTAGCAGCGGTAACGGCGGGTCCTGGCTTAACCGGGGCTATAACTGGAATCGCTAATGCGTACTACTCTCAAAGCCCGGTCGTCCTTCTGGGTGGGAGTAATCCCATAGGCTTGGCTGGAATGGGATCTCTTCAGGATGCTCCGCAACCAGAGCTTTTGAAGCCCATCACAAAGCGCACTGACACGGTCCTAGATGCATTTCGAATCGGTGAGGTCCTAAACTATGCATTCAATGCAGCCTTAAGTCAGCGATACGGTCCGGTCTACATTGATCTTCCTCTGGATGTTCAACTGAGTCGAGTGAATGAGAACGAGGTGATCATTCCGAAGGGATGGAGCGCGAAGACCCTTGCAGGCCCTGATACAGACGCAGTGAACAAGTTTTTAGATTTGCTCTCCCGGTCAAAACGCCCTGTAGCAATCGCGGGATCAGGAGCCTACTGGAGTTGCGCGGACACGGAGCTTGAACGCTTTGCTGCCATTTCTCAAGTACCACTTTTCTTGAATGGTCAGGCAAGAGGGCTCCTTCACGGCGACAACGAGTTTCTATTCAATCTGAGCCGACGAGAGGCATTGCAGAGAGCTGACCTGCTTATTATTCTCGGTGCAGATCTTGACTTCCGTCTCGGATACGGACGTCCACCGCAAATACCGATGCAACTTCCTGTGATTCAAGTCGATCCCGCGAGTGATAGGCTTGGTCACAACCGTCCTCTAGCTCTAGGAATCACGAGCGACGTTCGAGGCTTCCTTCGCGAAGTATTGAGGCACGACGACATACTTGCCTGTACTCGAACTGACTGGCTTGCTGAACTCCGTTCAATTGACCATGCCAAAACTTTAGTCCGTCACATCGATCTAAGCTCCAACCAAGTTCCTATTCATCCCTTGCGTTTCGCTGCTGAGGTGTCGGCGTTCTTGGACGAGGATGCGGTTGTAGTCCTCGACGGCGGCGATATTGCGGCACTCACTGCATCCGTTGTTCGGGTTAACCGTCCAGGGCACTGGCTCGACCCTGGTCCGTTCGGCTGTCTTGGAGTAGGCGTGCCTTTCGCCATGGCGGCCCGCCTTACTCATCCGTCAAAGCAAATAGTTTGCGTCCTGGGAGACGGCGCCTTTGGGTTTAACGGGTTTGAATACGATTCATCAGTTCGCCACGATCTCCCATTTATCGGTGTGATGGGGAATGATGGCGCCTGGGGAGAGATGAGGACATTTCATGAGAAACTATTTGGCAACGAACACATGGAATGTCAATACCTCAACCAGTCAACGGCTTATCACAAGGTCGTTGAGGCTTTGGGCGGATACGGAGAGCGGGTCGATAGACCCGAGGACATCAGGCCTGCCCTCAAGAGAGCTGCCGAGTCCGGATTACCCTCGCTCGTAAATGTGATAATCGACCCAAAATACAGACGATGGGGAGACGCTGTTGGAGCAGATCTCCCAATTCCGTGGATGACTCAAGGAGACACCAACGATGATGAAGCCTAAGTTACAGGCAGTGCCTCAATTTGAAAACGGTGCAATAGTATTGGCTTCGGAAAATGCCGACTATGTGCTTGATGTCGGATCGATCAGCCACGATCTGGTTGTGGGAGCGCTAAGTCGGATGGATGGTACCCTAACCATCGATGAGGTCTCTCAGCTCTCGGGACTAGGGCCTGAAGCTGGCGAGAGTCTAGTTGATTCTTTGGATGCCAATCATCTTCTCAGTGACGAAAACGAATTAGAGGTGCTTTCTGCCCTAAGTGTTCTCTTTGATCTTGAAGATTTAGCGACAACTTTGTTATACGAAAGCATATACAAGAATTCCTTCTGGACCGCAATAACTAATCGACCAACCGAAGTACCCGCTCAAGTGTTCTATGGCATGGCGATCGAAAACTACCACTTCCTCTTCAGGGAGAGCTATTTTGACGCTCCTGCTTTGAATTACCCCGCCAGTACGAAGGCTAGACTGCTGATGAACGAATTTTATGCCGAAGAATACGGCCATGACGAGCTAATTCTGAAATCGCTCACCACTCTGGGTATGTCGAGGGAGCAACTTGCTTCTACCATACCGCTTCCGGACACTATGGCACTTTGCAACGCCCTTTCTTTCTGGGCGAGATATGATCCGATCTTCTTTTTCAGCACGCTAGGTGTTCTAGAGGGCAAGGATCTCCAAATAGATTCCTTCGTGCTTGCCTGCGAGCGACGGGGCCTAAATGAGCAGTTTGTTGGACCTATAAGAACGCATTCAGAAATAAATATGAAGGGCGAACATGGGAGCCTTGGACGCGCAATCTTTCGTGAATTGCCTCCTCTTGATGTTGAAACCCTCAAGCGAATGAGATCTCAAACGCGTCTATTTGTAAAACTCTACGACAATTTCTATTCAGGAATTTGGAACCACTATAGTGACACTGCTTCACGAGATCGAATTATCTCTCAGCAGTGGCAGACAATTGGAGGCGAGAATGCCCTCAAGTAGAACGGTCGACTTTACAAAGCCACGATTCAGAGCTGGAGTTAGTTATGAACTGTCTACCGACTCAGTGTGTGTCGAATTCCGCTCTCAAAGCTGCGACATATCATTTGATCCTGAGTTATATCAGGACTTTTGCTCCCTCCTCGAATCCTTGCGCTTGGGCGAGGCTTTACCAGTCCTGAAACAGCGTTGTACGCTGATGTCGGACCAACTTGAAGATGTGATAACTGAGCTGGACAGGCTTGGACTTGTCGAGGAGTCACTGTTTGATATCGGTCAAGGCCAGACCGGAGCTAATCTATATCGTGACGTTCGCCGTTACGTCCAATGCTTGAAACGAGATATTGCTAAGTCACTGTTTTACGATTCTCTCGTTTTGGGCACGGCAACTCGCGCAAACCTAATTCAATACGCAATCGAATACTTTCACATTGTGCGCATGTCTCCTCGCATGCTAGCCCCTTCTCTTTCAGTTCAACAGTCTCGTTGCGCAGAAAAGATACTTCAATCGTTTCTTGCTTCCGAAATGTATCACGATCAACTGTTGCTGAGCTCATTGCAGTCTGTCGGAATAACGGAAAAGCACTTGGAGCATGTTATGCCTCTCCCTTCAACATTCACCATGTGTACAACCTTAGCCGTTCTGGCAGCGCAGGATCCCCTGAGCTTCAAGTGTTGTCTGTTCCTCTACGAGGAAACTGATGACCGATTTGGGCAAGCCTTCGCAAAGCGCGCCAACGAACTTGGAATGCCGGATGCATTCGTTGCTCCAATTCTTGAACACGCAGGCGTCAATGACTTGGAAAGTCATGCGGATATTTCCCGTTCTCTGTTGGCAGAGATTCCCTGGGTCAGCGTTGAAGAGCGAATCGTAGCGTTCAAACATGTACATGTGCTGACTGAGACCCTTGTTCGAATGGAGCAGGACATCCTCGACGCCAGCGCGAATCAGAATCTAATTTCAAACAGGGAGGTAAATCAACATGCAATCGTGGGACATTAGCTCCTACCGTCGGCCTTTTTTGGACGTTACCGGAATTACCTCTGATACAGGGGGCGTATCTGTAGAAAAAGACCAACGTCTTTACGACATCACTGCGGACTCTGTAGATATGGAGACGTTAGAGTCGACCTTGGAAGAATTGCGGCGCCCGCAAAGTGCACTGTGGCGAGATGTGCTCTCAGGGAGTGCGCATCAGTGGAGTTCCTTAATAAAGGGACTGGATGATCTTGCATTAATCGGAGAGGCAGATTCTGGTCTCAACGAGTTCATTAGTGAAGATGTCCAGCGGTTTGTGTCGACAGCCCAGGAGGTCTCAACATGGATCCTTCAGAATATCGATCAAGAGCGAGTTCCCGCGGCCCTCTATAACGCACTGCTTAACCTGCTCAACCTTCACTATTTCGCATCGTCCGGTTTAAGATTTCCTTTTGTGGATGTTAGCTCTGCTGAAATTGAAGCTCAGATTTACTGCGATATTGCGTTGAGGCAGACGAGGTGCTGGACGACGGCTTCTCCAATCACTCTGGCCATGTCCGTGTTAGTCCTTCTCGAGATATTACCCTCAGATTTGTCTCCCTCTGAGGATATGCTCTCGGCTTTCCATGATGCCGCCATGGAGGGCCTTTGGCATCGTTCCGGAGGACTCTATGATTTGAAAGATTCTGCTTCGCAGCTTCAGGCATGGGGCGCAGTTGTGGTCATGGCGACGTTGCCCGGTTCGAAGCGGATCTCTTTGCCTGGCAAGAACCTAGGTCTACCGGTTAGTGGATTGAATTTAATGCTTTCAGGCGAAAGGACGGCCGCAAAATGTCTTGAACAGATGGGAGAGAACAGGTTCTTAGCCTATCTTTCTTCTGCAGCGATTAACGAGCACGTGGCGCGAGGTATCTACCTAGAGCAGTACCATCTCACTCGCAGATTCGTCGAGATTATTACCCCAGCTATGACCGCCAGATTGAGTGACGGCCTACGGGGTTTGATATTCAACTACTATAGCGAGGAAGTGGGCCACGAATCGTTTGAGAGGGAAGCCTGCTACAGCGTTGGTCTTGGTGAGTCAGAAATTACGGAGTCATACCCCTTACCTCTCTTTGTGGCATACATAGATGTTTTGACGGAAATAGCGCAGAGAAACCCTTTGGGATTGCTGTTGTGCATCTTAGTCACCGAGGGCTTTCCAGGGACCAAGACACCGATTAACGATGCTCTTCAACAAAGTGGGTTGGTTCGTGATAACGACGCGGTCCGGGAACACGAGGAGATAAATCTTGATAGGCATCATACATCAATTCCTCGGCTATTCCTTTCGCAGATAGCCGCTGTCTCTCCCAGAGCTCAAGAGGAAGCATTGGCAGATTTTACGCTGATGATTGAGATTAACTTTAGGGCTTGGCATCTGCTCCTGAATTATTATGGAGGCACATCCAGTCTATTCCCAAATGGCTGGTTAACAATTAGGCAGGATCAACTGAGCAACCTGATTTATCGGGTTGCTTAGCGCTGGAGCTTCCCAACCAGGCTTTCACAGACTCTTTCATACCGGCGTTGAACTCGTGGGCGCCCTCCTCGACTTGGATCTCGACTTCGACGTTGTTTCCCTTTAGATATGAGGCATTCTCAAAAGCCACCGAGAGAGCGTTGTGTGGATCACTCGATCCGCAAACATGCAGGATCGCGGTATGTGTTGTGTTGGAGACTCTACTTCGGGGTAGTTCACCACAGACGCCTACGACGCCCCTTATTCTGTTTCGCCCTGATAAAGCATACTGATAATTCCAAGGGACAGGCTCGGAAAACCCTAGAAGAAAAACGTTATCAGGGTCAGCCAAGTGTTCTTCCACGAGAGCGGATATGACTGTGTCCAGTATGCGATGGTGTACACATGCATTGTGCTGTTCAGAAAAGGCTCGCCCCCATCCGAAGCCAACTCTCGGTGCCGAGTCGCCAATGCGGGTTGGTTTAGTGTGTTGATGGGGACCCTGAACGGACGCCACTCCGAAGGTTGAAGGGATGCAATCCTCTGAAATACGCATCATCTGCTCCATGTTTCCGCCGTAGCCGTGAAGCAGAATAATAAGAGGGCTTGGCACATTACTTGTTCCCCGATAGAGCCAAGGTACCGACATGGAAATATCGATATTACGAACCTTCGCCATGATGATCCCTCAAAACCGCAGAGTCAATTGGGCAGCGTCGTAGCCATTGAGGAAAGCTGCGGACTTGGAGCTCTGAAGACATGTTTTCGTAGGCTCAAAGTTGAGTTGGATCGTTTGGATAGGGCTGCCCAAGTGTGTCCTGTTTGGAACCGTCCTCGAATAGTGTAGCGAATATTTCCGCGAAGTGGCAGTTTACGGACGGCCCTCTTCTTCAGCTTTCGAAGATGCGCTCTGACCTTCAGGTCTTACTGAGGAAGCTATCGCGGTGATGCAAGGTTCAGTTTCTGTCCTGAAAGATAGAGATGAGGTGCTTGCACTCAATTCGGATTCGGTTGCCCACAGGATTCCCATAGCGCAATTGAGAAGTTTACTGATAGCGCATTGCCGTGGTTCCTGGAGAGTGGATACCTCGGACAGAACTGGTGGCCGACGATTTCCGCTTTCGAATTTCACGGCTCTTGCGGGCAGGAGTATTTACCGCGATTTCCCAAAATTGCCAATTTCCGAGACGATACCGCTTGTCGATTCACCTCTCTCCAGTGTAAAGAATAGTCAGAGTTATTGTGCTCTTAGAACCGTGGTTGCCAGCATCTCGTGACCGGATTGGTAGCCATATCCTGGACTGAGCGAATCGCCAAAGAGGTTCCGTTGCCGACACTCTTCACTGCCCTCAAAGCACATGCAGATCGCGCTCGGACTGGAATGCCAGTAATCAACGATCTTGCGCAAACGCAATTCGCTCTTGAATCCAGAGGTGGGTCTGGCACAAATGAAACGGTGTCCAAGGCGCTTACGGCTCAGCAGAAGGGGTCTGCTCAGCCAAAGCCGCGATTGTCTCTCAGCGATCGTTTCAAGGTCATTGCTCAGCCCGCCCCGTCCCGTCATGTCATAGTGCTTGGCGCTGGTCTCGCGGGCCTTTCAGCTGCGTATGAACTGGAAACGCTTGGATATTCTGTGACTGTAATTGAGGCCCGGCGCGATGTCGGTGGGCGCGTGCAGAGTCGAAGTGATGTTGTCAAAGGGAAAATTATGGAGGCGGGAGCTGAGCTCATTGGTCTCAAACACCTTGCGTGGTGGTCCTATAAAGACAAGTTTGGCTTGACGTTGAATGAACTCCCAGACTCGGGTGGCCTTCCTCCAATTATTCTGGGAGGGAGGAGACTCGAACCAAAAGAGGCAGCAGATCTCGCCAAGCAGATGGACCGTGCTCAGCGCCTCATCAGCCGCGTCGCTAGACCTATCAACGCAGATGAACCGTGGAAGTCGCCAAACGCCAGTCGACTCGATCGAATGTCGTTGACTACCGGACTTGGCTCGATTGAAATGTCGGATGAGTGTCGACTGGCATTCCTTGAACAGTTGCAGGCTGATAATGGAGTTCAGGCAGCTCAACAGAGTTGGCTCGGTAATTTGGCAATGATCAAGGGTGGCGGCTTGGCAAAATATTGGACTGAAACCGAGACACATCACTGTGAAGGTGGCAATCAGAAACTCGCTTTCAAGTTCAAGGGCAGGCTCAGAAAAATTCTTCTGGGTCGCGCCGCGAGGGCGATCACGATCGACGCAAAAGGCGTAACGGTTTTCACGACTAGAGGAAAACCCCTGACCGGTAGCGATGTGATAGTTGCCATACCCCCTACAAAGTGGAGAGGAATAGCTTTCAGCCCGATTCTTCCGAAGCCCTACAACGTGCAATTTGGCCAAAATGTAAAGTACCTTATGAACGTTCAAAGTGACTGCTGGAAGCCAGACGGTCCGGATATGAGCTCGGATGGACCAATTGATCTCACTTGGGAAGGCACGGCTGAAGGCGGACCACGGGCGGGGCTAGTAGCGTTCTCTGGGGCGAATGACGCAGCAGAGTGACAAATTGGCCAGTCGACTTCAGGGTCCCACGGATGCCTGGCTGTGAGATACAGTCCTTGAATCCGAAGTGCTCATGACCCGGCTCTGCAATTCGCACAGCTCCATTTTCAAGCAAAATCCTGATCGATTTATCAGCTGCACGTAGTGAGTCTACCACCATGCGATTCATCGACTGTAACTCGCTCTGATCGTCAGCGGCGGTTATAACGAGAGCGTCGGGCTCTGCCCCCGGAGCACCAATTACCCAGGATTGAGGTCCGGACGGATCGCCGACCGGAGGCTCACCAACGTATTGCGCGTCCATTAGAGGCCCGTTCAGAAAAGTCGGATCGAAAGTTGCACTGCTTGCGGTCGGCAATAGCCGCCTCACACCTGATCCGGTAAACGCTATATTTAGCCAAGCAGCGCTGAGCGGAGGATCGTTCCCCAATTGGGCACGAAGCGTACGAAAAGCGAGGTTAAAGCTTAGGACTGAATCGGTATACGACACGCGAGATGAGATTTGGTGAAGCCATTGCTTGAAAGGCATCAGCGCATTGTCGGGCACTGATAGGAACAAGAATGACTGGAAATCTTTGCGGAAACCAGCTAGGACGTTCCCCTGAATCTCGGCTCCGTCGAGGATGGGCTCCGATACGGCGGTCAATGGCTCCGCCGATTCTTTGCAGTCCCTCGGAAAGCGGCAAACGGTGCTTGCAATGCAAGGGCAGGAGCAGCGGATTGCGCAGCGCAAACCCTAGGAACTGGACGCTGCACCGCGTTCGCGGTTCCAGTCGCCGCAGTTAAGCCGACGAAGATGTTCTCAGCGATTTGCGATGGGTGCTGCAGCGCGATACCGGCGACGCTGAATTCACTAAAGGTGTGCCCTGCCGGGACAGTGAAACGTGCTCTCACAGTGGGGTTTCCGCGAATCACCTGCCAACATGACCCCACATTGACTCCGGGCGGACCCGTGATCGCGCCAGCGTCGAATATTACAATATAGAGACCCACCGGGTCGGGTACAGTGAGTAGACAGCCGTTCTGTGAGGCTTGAGCGACCTTCGAAGCAATGGTTGGATCGCTATTTCTACCAGGCTCACCCAAGCCATAATTGTTAGTGCAGTGCGAACACGACACCACGTCGGTTATCGGATTGCCGGTCGCATCCGTGCGAGGGAGCGTACTCTGTGCTGCAATGTCGAGCTCTGCACCTAGAGTATTGTTGATCTGAATTAAATGAATGATGCCCTTCGTGACATTGAAGTCATTATAGGGATCATATCGAGCGTTCTTCGAAATATCAGCGACAGAAATATTTGTGCCAAGAATTTGGCTATACCTACGCGCCGCCAGATCTTGTGAAAAGCTATAGAGCGCGCTCCAATATTCCTGAGTTTCAGTAGTGAAGTCGATTGTTAGGACGTTTCCCGCCGCATCCCGTGTCACATACCATTCAAGATATTCGTCTTGGACACCGCGTCCTGTTACGGGGGCGCGCTGTCCCTGGACTGTCCGAAACGTCGTCGTCGCGTCCGCCGCTGCGTAGGCTTGATCCGCCGTAGCGTACTGTCCGAACAGCAATTTCGGAAAGCCTGGCCAACTAATTACGCTGCGCCCGTAGGCGGACACATCTACCTTTGCCGGGTTCACATATTGAGGTGCAGCTGCACACGGAGCGATGTCAGCAATCGCATCATCTATCTCTTGGCTTAGATGGTCCGACCACTGTTGCCGCTGCAAATCCGTTTCGAAATCGTTTACGTTTCCGGGTGCTGAAAGCCGCATAGGGTGGTCCCCTCTCAATTCAGAGCGTTTGATCAAAAAGCCAGTTGAGCCAAATCATACTCTGCAGAAATCCAGCTCTGCAACGGATTTCCGTCGCGCCGAGGACGCTAGGATAGGAACCGTTGGTGATGGCGGATGACGTTCTGAGGATCGGGTCTCCATTTCGCACCTGACGATTTCCGCCTCTTTGGCCTTAAGAATTCTTAGGTTGCGAATGGGGAATAACTCAGCAGAGCGTCAAATTCCGAGCATCAAAGCGAATCGACTCCCGATAAACGCTGACCGTCGCATTGACTGCAACTGCGGCGGGTGGAGACCGGCTTACGGGTCTTGAGCGCCATCGTTGAGTCTGTCCCGGTTCGCCTGATGAAGCGCGACCTGCTTTTTGTGGTCGAGCGTCTTGCCGCTATGCTGGACGAGCGTCGTTTGGCAATCGTTCTACGTCAGCACGGTATCGGCAAGGCAAAAGGCCCTGCCGACACACCGGCCAAGCTGCTTGCGGCCTTCATCCGCAAGGCCGAGGAGAGCATTCTCGGGCGCTTGTTGGTAGAGCTTGTCATTCTCCACTCGGCAAGTTCTGTGAACGACTCCGGCAAACTGCTCAAGGAAGCCGCCGAGTTCTACAAGGTGGACCTAAACGCCATCACCGCCAAGGTCAAGCAGGAGTTCGCCTCCAAGGGCAAAGCGGGGACTGCAAAGAAGGCCGCGCCCAAGCCAGCCGCCAAGGCGGAAAAGAAGCCCAAGGCGGCATAATCCAACCAACCAAGATGGCGGAGCCAAACCACAGGCTCCGCCATTTTTGCGTCCGATGCCCGTCTTCCCGCCCGCACTTGAGGCTCCAGCCTCGCGGCAGGAGCACCAGATTGATCCCACCCGACGGGCATGAGCGCTGAGGAGCTTAGCGCACTTTGCTTATTTGATGGCCTACACGTCGGAG
>Ga0302155_10002186_pt1 | contig 13454 bp, 10 predicted proteins | sample I_Bog_N3_1_FD_193508 | JGI IMG/M metagenome (GOLD analysis project Ga0302155, IMG submission 193508) | Peat permafrost microbial communities from Stordalen Mire near Abisko, Sweden - I_Bog_N3_1 | ecosystem: Environmental > Terrestrial > Soil > Wetlands > Peat | place: Sweden: Abisko, Stordalen...
GCCCTTCCTGAAGAATTGCAACAGCAATTGGATCAGATGCCGGCCCTGAAAAAAGCCTTTGCGACATTGACGCCGGGGCGGCAAAGAGCTTACCTGCTTTATTTTTCAGCCGCCAAACAATCTAAAACCCGGGTCTCAAGAATTGAAAAATGTCGGGAACGCATTCTCAGTGGCAAGGGTTTGGACGATTAGTGCATCATCCGAAGATGACGGCTGAGAGATATATATTGAAAGTAGGAATTGAAAATGCAATGCAACGTTGATGATGGCGACTTCATTATAATCATCCTACTTTTCATTTCTTACCAATCAAAATGAGCAAAAATCAGCCTGATGCAAATAAGAACACGCGACGTAGCGTCGTCGATAATCCGGCGGAATTTGCCAAAACTGTAGTCATCGATACGGGCAAGTTGTTGCGCACTGATGGTGAGTTGACCCCTAGAATGGGAATGCTCAGTTCCGTCGTTGCCATCACCCTTGGGCTGTTAAGCCTACTCGGTGTACTGGCATTTCACTTCCCTCAATATCTGACAACACCCGAGTTAAGACAGATCTATTCTGTTGATGTCATTCGTAAAATTCTTTTTTTCTCTTTGTTGATCGCAGGTGCCATCTCGGCGGGGAACCTGGCACTGGGTCGTCAGCGGACCGTTAATACCGCTGCGCTGACATTGGTTGTTGCGGCGATTGTACTGGGGGGATCGCGTGTACAGGTCGGGGATTTTCCATCACACACACCCTATATCGGCATGGACTGGTTCATCCTCGATTTGTTGGGTTCGACAATCATTTTTGTTCTGATCGAAAAGTTGTTTCCACTCTATAAAAATCAAGTGGTGTTTCGCAAAGAGTGGCAGACCGACATGGTTCATTTTATGGTCAACCATTTCATTGTTGGCCTGGTGCTGCTGGTCGTCAATTTTTTGATTCACCGCGTGTTCGGTTGGCTGGTGCATGCCGATTTTCAGCAGACGGTAGCCAGTATCAATTTCTGGTTGCAGTTGTTCTTGTGCGCGTTGGTGGCCGATCTGATGGAGTACGGTGTACATCGTGCCTATCATGAGCTGCCGTTTCTCTGGCGTTTCCACGCAGTACATCACAGTGTCAAAACCATGGACTGGCTGGCGGGATCGCGCCAACATATGTTGGAACTCATTTTGACCCGCGTGGCGGTGTTGGGGCCGTTGTTTGTATTGGGCTTCGATAAACCGGTGGTGGATGCCTACATCATCATCGTCGGCTTTCAGGCAGTCTTCAATCACTCGAATGTGCACTTACCGTGGGGGCCGTTGAAGTATATTTTTGTGACGCCCGATTTTCATCACTGGCATCATGCATCGGATGATGAAGCTATCGATAAAAACTATGCAGCGCATTTTTCGTTCATCGATTATTTTCTGGGAACGGCAGTAAAATCGACAAAGAAATTTCCAGAAAAGTATGGCGTCGTTGGTGACTATATTCCGGATGGTTTTTTGAAACAGCAGTCCTTCCCGTTCAAAAAACAAAATAATGGCGCGGCACAAAATACGGATTAAATTGTATCGGAGTCGATCGCATTTCGATGTGTGAGCGTGCCTTATCGTTGCTGCGTTCGAATCTGCGCCGGAGAAAATCCAAAGCGTTGACGGAAGCGAATCGCAAAGCGCGATGCCGATTCATAGCCGACCTCCGCGGCAATCAAGGCGATGGCTTTATCGGTCGATTGCAGCAGCGCCAGGGCCAGGGACATGCGCACATCTGCTAGTAGAGCCGAGAGCGAGCTGCCTTCTGCGGCGAGGTGACGGCGTAGCGTCGCTTCACTCATGGCCAGTTGCTGCGCCACTTTTTGCGCCGGCCATGGCGACCCGGGTGCGGCACTCAGCAGTTGTCGCAATTTGCCGGATAAGGAGCTGGTGTCGATGCGCGTGAGCTGTCCATTGTGCAAACTCAGCCAGATCAACAGCTCATGCAGGCTGTGCCTGGCGATGGCGTCGGGTACGTTGTCGGCATCGCCAATGACCTGTATGGCACGGTTGATCGCACTCATGAACGCGGAAGAACCCTGTCCCGATTCACGATATCTATTCACGTTGGATTCAGAAATTTGAATGGCAAGGGCTGGACGCCTTGCATGACCTCAAAACCAAGCTCGAAGGAAATCGCCATGACTGATACCGCCACCACCAAGTTTGTTTATGTCACCTTCATCCGCACGACCCCAGACCAGCTTTGGTCGGCATTGACCGAACCGGAGTTCATCAAGCAATACTGGTTTGGCATGCACATTGAGAGCGACTGGAAGCCAGGTTCGCCATGGGAATTAGCCTTCACCGATGGACGCGTTGCCGATTTCGGCGAGATCATCGAGTTCGATCCGCCTAAGCGTCTCGTGCTCAAATGGCACAATGAATGGAATCCGGAAATGAAGGCGGAGGGTTACGGACGTTGCACGATGGAGCTGGAGCCGCTCGACGGCGCGGTGAAGTTGAGCATCACTCACGAGATGGCGCGGCCGCAGTCGAAGTTCATCCAGGCCGTTTCCGGCGGCTGGCCGCGCATACTTTCCAATCTGAAATCCTTGCTGGAAACCGGAGAGATTGTGTTGAAGTAAAAACGGGCGCTATCGGTCGATGAAGATATTGCACCGTGCGCTAACCTACATATTGCCTGATAAACGCCTCGATAGAACTGGCCAAAAAAACCGGCGCCTCCAGCATGGAGTAGTGTCCGCTTTCCTGGCAGACCTTGATCTGAAAATTGGGATAGAGCGGCGCGAAGTTCTTGCGCACGGACTCTTCCTGATAAAACGGCAGATCGTACTTGCCGGTGATGGCCAGGATCGGCGTGGACAGTCCGCGTGCTTCCTGGGAAAAATCGGTCTGTGTGAACATGTTCAGGTAGCCCGCCATCGCTTCCTTGCTCATGGCGTTGCGCGCCAGCTTCAGTTTGAAATTGATCCAGGTATCGCCATAGCGGCTGCCGCCGCGCGCGGCAATGGCTCGCTTCAAGGCTTCGTCGTCGTCGATGATGGCGCGTAGTGACTGCAAGCCCTTGTCATCCACTTTGAAACCGGAGGCTGGCACCGGGCTGATCGCGACCATGCTCTTGACCTGCTGCGGTGCGTTCAGGGCCAGACGTTGCGCGACCATGCCAGACATGGAATGGCCGACCACGTGGTAACGCTGGAAGCCCAGATGGCGCATCACTTGCGCGGCATCCTGGGCCGCTTCATTGGCGCTGTAAGCGCCCTGCACGGCCTTGGACCAGCCGTAGCCACGCAGGTCGACGAAGACGAAGGAATATTTTTCTGTATTGAGATAAGGCCAGACCGGTTCCCAGTTGTTGTGGTCGCCCAGCCATTCATGCATGACCAGAACCCCTTCGGGACCGTGACCGATCACGCGATATTGAATCGAAGGCGCAGCCGGATCTGCTGCGACTCTGGCATCGGTGGCGCAACCGGCGGCAGATAAGGCGGCCAGCGACATCAGCAGTTTCCGGCGTTTTGGATGGAAATCTGTGGTGTCCGGTTTGGTAGCGAGTGCCATGTGCTTGTCTCCCGTTTTGGTTTACGCTTAAGATACAAGCTACCCGGTCATCTGAAAAATGATTTGTCAGGATGGCTGCCATCACTATTTGAGATGACCACTTGGAACTCGTCCATCTGCATACCTTTCTCGCTGTCGCCGATGCGGAGTCAATCACGCAGGCAGCCCATCGTCTGTCTTGCGTGCAGTCGAATGTGACCACCCGCATCAACCGGCTGGAGCAGGAGTTGCAGGCCAGTCTGTTTATCCGTTCGCAGCGCGGCGTCAGTCTCACCGCATACGGTCAAGCGTTTTATCCCAAGGCGCGCAAGATCATCGATCTGGTGCAGCAATTGCAATGTCCGGATGGTGCGGATCTGGTACGCGGCAATTTACGCATCGGCGCCGTTGAGACCGTTGCCGTGCTCGGCATGCCCGCCGTTATCGCTCAACTGAACGGCGCGTATCCGGCACTGACGGTGGAACTGAAAACCGGGACGTCGCAGGAACTGATCCGTGCCTTGAAAAACTTCAAAATCGATGCTGCCATTGTCTCGGGCATGGTCGATGATGCCGCACTGTCTACCGTCGTCTTAAAGGAAGACGCGCTGGTGCTGGTGCATTCGGCTTATTTTGATGCCGCCGCGATCAGTCGCAAAGCTCCGCCCGAGTCCCTGTATGTGTTCCGCCAGGGATGCGCTTTTCGGGCTGCTCTGGAAGGGTGGCTTTATGCCATCAAGGCGGTGCCGCAGGTGATCAACGAAATCAGCAGTCTGGACGGCATCATGGCGCATGTGGCCTCCGGTCGAGGCGTGACGGCACTGCCGCGGCGCACGGTGGAACAACATGCCTTGCACGACAAATTACGCATGTCACCTTTACCGGCGCGTTATGGAAAAATCAAGACCAGTCTGGTGCGCTTGCAGGACAACGATGACGATGCCAGGGTTGATGCTTTTCTCAAGGCGGTGCGTGCGGCATTTGAGTGAGCTTGCTTGCCGTAGTTTGGATGGAATTTTCCTGAATTTGCCAATATTTCTTTTTGACAATTAAAAATAGGGCTTATTGTCAATTACGCAAGCCTGAATTCCCCATGCAGAACGCCTTCTCGGGCGTTTATCTTTTAAAATGCAGGCATGCAGAATATTTCCAGCGACACCCCCTCTTTACCAGACGATGAATCATCCACCGCCTTACAAAGTTACTTCCAGGACAAGGTTTCCCCTGACGACCTAGAGCAGGTCTTTCTGCTCAAAAAAGCCCAGCCGCTGCTACAGGCTTTCACGGCGCTGTTCCATGGCGGCTTCAATGGCGTATTGGTGCGTCTGCTGGTGTTGCGCGAGTTGCTGGCCGACACCTCGTCCTCGACCATTTCGCGCGCCGACATCAATCTGAAATTGTCTTACCTGGACGCCGACAGCCTGGAAACTGTGCTGCTGCGCCTGCGCACCCATGGCCTGCTGGCTTGGGATCCCGCTCAGAGCGTCTATCGTGTCACGCCGCTGGCACGCAATATATTGGCCGCAGTTGACAGTTTGTTGCTGGCCGCCAATGGCAGCGACGACGATGCCGAGATGGGTTATCTGTTGTCTCAGGTGGCTGGTGCGCAAGCGGTCGGTGGTGTGTCGGCGGAGCAGTTGCACCATTTGCTGGGTCGTTTGATTGAGCTGACCGATGAATTTCGCGATGCCATCGCCTCCGGCTCGGAATTCCGATTGCGCAGCGCCCAGGAAAAATGGCATAGCGCCTGTGACTGGGTGGAGAAGGGTTCGGCCATCATCCATGCCATCACCACCGACAGCGGCGCCGATGCCAACACCCATCGCGCCGCCCAGGCCATCGGCCGCGCCCAAAGTGCCTTGCTCAATATGCAGGGCATGTTTTCGCGGGCGCTCAATCAGATTGAACGGCAGCGCGTGCATCTGGGCCAGTCCGGTTTGTCCACCACCGACATTAAATCCTGGCTGCTGGCGCACGACGATCTGGCCATGCTGGCGCAGGATGCGATTGCGGCGCCGGTCAGTTTGTTGTTCATCACGCCGGCCGAAATGGTCGACGTGGCCGAGGCCGAGCTGTTGCAGGATCGCGTGGCAACAGTGGCGTCGAGCTTGCCGCAGGGCGAGGATGCGCCGCTGGCGATCAATGAGTCCAAGGGCAATTCGGCCCAGTTGGACGACTGGATTTCGCGGCTTGACCAGATTGTAAGCGGCATCCAGAGCGCGCAATCGATACAGCAGGCGGTCTTGCCGGCGAGCTTTGCGATCGCCTCTTATCGCGCTTCGCTGCTGCCTTTGCTGGGCGATGAAAGCGAGGCGGTGCTGCAAGGCGGTACCGCGACCATGGCGCGTCTGCCATTGGAATTCACCACGCAGGATGAACTGATTGCGCTGGATGATCCGCATGTTGCGGCCATCTCGGCCGGTACCCTGACGCCCACTAAAACAACCCCAATAAAGCCTCTCCATGAGTGATGACGTACAAATCCTGATCGCCAGATTGATGGCTCACCAAACCTTGTTGCGCAAGGATAAATTAGTCACGCGCGCTTTGTCGGACGAGGCCTTCCGGCTCGATATCGATGGTCGGCTGGCGGCCTGCGGCATGAAACTGGTCGATAACGTCTACGCCGATCACGTCACGCTGGCCTTGACGCGCGACGTCGAACCCAAGGTCTTCGGGGCACGTGAAGTCTGGCAAAACAATAATATCGGCCTGGCCCGTGACGGCGTGGCCATGCTGGTAGTGTTGTGGGCCCTGATCATCTTGCCCAAGCGCGAACGTCAGGCGGCGCATCAACCTGCCAGCGACGACCAGAACGATATGTTCGGCACAGAAAAACCGATGCCCAGTGCGCAAGACACCTCCATTGCCGTGTCTTACCGCGCCCTGTTGACCGATTTCGGCGACAAACTGGGCAAGAAGACGCGCATGGATATGAACCTGGGTTTGCTGGCCCGTTACGGTTTCATCGAACGGCGCGGCGATGATATCGCTGAAGGGCCTTTGCTGGATCTGTTGATGGACACTGATGTATTGAAGGAGCGCATCGTCAATGGCGCGCTCTACGATATCTTAAAGCAAGAGCGCAGCGGCGCCGCCCTGCTCGATCTCTCGCCCTCCCTTACCGAAGAATAAGCTCACCATGTTTCATATCAAATCCCTGGAATTAGTACACTGGGACTACTGGCAGCGCGTCAAGAACATTCCGCTCGACGCCAAGATCATCACCATCGCCGGGCAAAACGGTTCGGGCAAGACCACCCTGCTGGACGCCTTGCGCACCTTGTTTGGGCTGGACTGTTCGATGAAGCGCTCCTACAAGGATTACGCCCGCCATTCAGGCCAGCAGACGGCCTGGCTGCGCGCCGTGGTGGATAATCGCGCCACCGGCAAGCAGTTGTCGAGCCGGCCGTTTCGCAGTTCCGGATTTTTCAGTGAAGATGAAGTGACGCTGTTTTGTCAGATCCAGAAAAACGGCGGCGACTGGAAGCGGCAATACTTGATGCGCGGCGGTGTGGTGCAGATCGAGGAAGTCGGTGAGGCCACCGACTGGCTGGGTCTGGACAACTATCGCAAGCGCCTGGCCAATGCCGGTCTGTCGCAAGCCATGTCCAAGGTGCTGGCGCTGGAGCAGGGCGAAACCGACAAGCTGTGCGAATATTCGCCGCGTCAGCTGCTCGATCTGGTGTTCCAAGTCTTCGGCGACAAGGAAGTGCTGGACGCCTACGATGAAGCCAAGCGCCATCAACGCGATACGGAACAGGAGTTGCAGCGTTTTGAAACCGAGCTGCAAGCCTCCGAAACCCATTTGGCCGGCTTGCAGCTGCGCGTGGCCAACTACCATCGCTGGCAAAATCTGAGTCAGCAACGGCGCGACCTACGCGAAGAAATTTTACCCAGTTTGCAGTTTCATGAAGCGCGCGAAAAGACGCGCGTCATCGGCACGCGGCTGGCCGATGAGCGTAGTCGCATCGCCAGTCATGACGCTCAGTTTTCCGGCAAGCGGCGCGATCTGGCCAAACTGGCCGAGCAAGCCAGCGGAGCCAAGCAACATGAGCAAGCGCTGGAGACAGAACAAAGCACACTGGGTACCCAGCTCAATGGCGTCAATGCCTTGTTGAAACCGCTGGAAGCCTTGTTGGCGCAGAAGTCGCGTCTGCAGGATCTGGCCGGCAAGGCGGGTGCCGATATCAGCAGCGTCACGACCGAGCTGGAGCAAAAGGAACAAGCCTTGGCGCGCGAGCGTCAGAGCCGCGAAACGCTCAAGCTGCGCATGAGCGAAGAGCGCGCCACCATTGCCGCGTTGGAAAGCAAGAAGCCTTTGCCGGAGCCGGACAATGTACTCGCCATGCGGCGCGCCCTGCGCGAAGCCGGCATTGGTCATGCCATGCTCACCGATGTGGTCGAAGTCAAGGATGCACAATGGCAGGCTGCCGTCGAAGGCGTCTTGCGCGGCTATACGGCGGTGGTATTGCTGGACGATGCGGCGCAGGCCAAGGCGGCTTTCCGGCTCGGCGAACAACTGCGTTACGGTCACTTCATCGTGCCCGAGCTGGTCAATGCGCCCAAGGTCAAGGATGACAGTCTGTTGTCGGTGCTCGACTTCAGCGGCCCGGTGCCGGTGTGGCTGATTGATCAGCTCAAGCGCATTACCCGGGTGGCGACTATTGACGAGGGTATGGCACTGTCGGGTCATGAAGAATGGATTACGCCTGAGGCCTATCACCGCGAACGGCGCGGTGGCCGTTCGCTGCATGTGGATATCGCGCGTTATCGCTTCGGTCAGGCCGGTCGCTCCCAGCGTCTGGCCGCTTTGCTGCGTAACTTGCCCGCGCTGGAAACGCAGGAAGATCAACTGGCCCTGCGCATCAATGCGCTGGCCAAGGAAATCGGCCAACTGAAAATTTTGATTGCCGGCGTGGATGCGGCCAAGGAATTGCTGGCCCGTCAGGCTGAGTTTGACGAAGCCGAACAAGAAGCCTCACCGCTGCTGGCATCGCGCCAACAAGTCGGCGCACGTCTGGGTGAAGTGATGGCGCAGATCAAACCGGCCATCGAAGCGCGCACCCTGGCCGATACCAAGTGGAACGGCGCCAAAAATGCGCTGGCCGCGGCCGAGTCAGACTTGCGCGCCGCCAAGCTCAAACTCAAGGATGACCGTACCGGACAACTGACGGCATTGTTGGCGCTGCGTCAGCAATGGCGTCATCTGCCATTCCACTGGCGGCGTGCGCAACGGCGCGTGGAGTTGGTCGAGCAGCATCAGAATACCCATCAGGTCAGCTTGCGCATCGACAGTCTGAGCGCCGATCTGGATCGTGATGATTGGGAGACCGACGCGACCGTGGTCGATCAGCATGTGCGCTTGGGTACGCAACTGGCCGGACGGCAGGCAGAAACTTCAGAGCGCCGTTATCAGAACAACCGCGCCGTCGAAGCCACCACCAATGCGCGCGGCGCTTACATGGAACGGCTGCGCTATACCATCAAGACCTATGGCCGTAATATCAAGGAGCTTGGTGAGCTGGCCGGCATTGACGTGCACGCCGATCCAGTGCGCCTGGAAAACGATGATGTCATGCTGGCCCAGGCGGGTTTGCATGTCCGCTTCAAGTTCGACGGCAAGCTCGCCATCGGCATGAACGACGGCGAAGCTTCCGGTGGTCAGCAGGTGATGAAGTCCTTGATCTTGCTGATCGGTCTGTTGAAATCGGACGATGGTGCCGGTGGTTTCGTGTTCATCGATGAGCCGTTCGCCCACTTGGATATTCGCAATATCCAGCTGGTCGGAGAGTTCCTCAAGAACACCGATGCGCAGTATTTGATGACCACGCCGCTGACCCACAACACCGATGTCTATGACCCCTCGGAGTTGACCTTGATCACCAGCAAGAAGAAGCGTGATACGCCATGGGCGCCGCCGATCTTTGTCTTGCAGCGTCAGCCGCAGGTGGTGGCAGAGGAGCCGGGTCGGCGCGGTCGGCAGAGCAAGCGGGCTTGATCCGTAGATACCGCACCGCTGCACTCAATTGAACTGAGTGCAGCGGATGCGACCTCAGTTACTCACGCGCACCGGTGCGATACCGGGTGCAGCAGCCAAACCAGCGCCAGCGGTAATGGCCGGCAGACTTCGGGCCAGCAAGAACCCCGCCCCCAGCATCATCACCAGAAAATAAATCCCGATGTCGTAGCTGTCGAAGGAGGTGCGCAACCAGCCCACCGCGAACGGTCCGACGAAGCCGCCCAGATTGCCGATGGCGTTGATCATGCCGCGCAGGCCGCCAGAGACTTCCTTGGGAAACAGCAAAGGTGGAATGGTCCAGAAGATGCTGGACGCCGATTGCATGAACAAACCGCAGGCGACGAGAAAGCCGAAGGAAATCCAGATCTGGTTCTTCAGCAAGGTCGACAACAGAAAGCACAGCGCAAATGCGCCGATCGGCAAGGCCGTGTAACGGCGCCGGTTACCGCTGCGGTCAGACAACTGGGCAAATAGTGCCAGTCCGGCAATCATGGCGATGTAGGGAAACATCGACAACAGGCCGATGTTGGTCATTCCGGTCTTGGTCAGTTCCTTGAGCAAGGTGGGCAGCCACATGGCAAAGCCGTAGATGCCGACCTGGTAACAGAAGTAGAGCAGAATCAACTTCCACAAATTGGTGTCACGCAAGCTTTCGCGGTAAGACACCGGACGCCCTGCGCTGTGCTGCAATTCTTTTTGTTCCGTGGCCAGACGTGCGACCAGATAGTCGCGCTCTTGTGCCGAGATCCACTTGGCCTGGGCCGGTGAGTCGCTGATCATGGGGTACCAGATAAAAATCAGGCACAGCGAAATCAGGCCTTCGCTGATGAACAGCCAGCGCCAATCAAATTGCGCGATGATCCAGCCTGACAGCGGGCCGGTAATGATGGAACCGATAGCAATGCTCATGATGAAATAGGCATTGGCGCGGCCACGTTCTTCACGTGGAAACCAGCTGCTGAGAATGACCAGCATGGCCGGCCAGACGCCGCCTTCGGCCACGCCGAGCAGGAAACGCACGATCAGCAGTTGCTGTGACGTTTGCACGAAACCGCATAAAATCGACAGGCCGCCCCAGGCAAGGATGGACAGACCGATGAATTTCTTGGCGCTGTGATGCTCGGCCCAATGTCCGCCCGGCGCCTGCAAAATCACGTAACCGATGAAGAAAATACCCGCTGCCAGACCTGACATGGAAGCGGTCATTCCGAGACTCTCATTCATGCCGCCGGCCATGGCGAAGCCGATGTTGGTGCGATCCATGAAGGAAAAAATGTAGACCAGAATGGCCGGTGGAATGACGCGCCACCAGCGCGCATTGGGTATGACGCTAATTTGATGCATGTAATGTCTCCTGATTTGTTTTTATGAAATGCGTGTTAATGATTGTGGCGTGGCAGCACATTGCCCACGCCACGGTAAGGCACTGCCAACTCCATGCAGGCGCCGGTCTCCAGTTGGCCGACGGTGGTGCGGTAGATTTCTTGCCAAGGGGTCTGGCTCGGACGCATCGGCGTGGCCGGTTCGGTTTTACGGGCCGCCCATTCTTCTTCGCTCACCAGCGCATTGCACAGGCCGGCATTGAGATCGATGCGGATCATGTCGCCGCTGCGCAAAAAGGCCAGTCCGCCGCCGACGGCACTTTCCGGTGAGGCGTTGAGAATCGAGGGGCTGTCGGAGGTGCCGGACTGGCGGCCGTCGCCCAAGGTGGGCAGATTTTTGATGCCGCGTTTGATGAGCGCATCCGGCGGTTGCATGTTGACCACTTCGGCCGAACCGGGCCAGCCCACCGGACCGGCACCACGTACCACCAGAATGGTGTTTTCATCGATTTCCAGCGTCGGATCATTGATGCGGGCATGGTAGTCGTCGGAGCCTTCGAACACTACCGCGCGGCATTCAAACACGCCTTCGTTGCCGGGTTCAGACAGATAGCGCTGGCGGAACTCGGGCGAGATCACGCTGGTTTTCATGATGGCAAAATCGAATAGATTGCCCTTCAATACCATGAAGCCGGCGGCTTCTTTGAGCGGGGCGGCGTAGGGATGGATCATTTCGCGGTCATTGCTTTCGCGTCCTTGCAGATTGGCCGCCATGCTTTTGCCGCTCACGGTAATGCGCTCGGCCCGCAGTTTGCCGGCCTGCAGCAACTCCCACATGATGGCCGGCACGCCGCCGGCGCGATGGAAACGCTCGCCGAGATATTTGCCGGCCGGTTGCATATTGAGCAAGAGCGGGACATCGTAGCCGTAGCGCATCCAGTCTTCGGTATGCAATTCCACGCCGGCGTGGCGTGCCATGGCGACGATGTGCGGTTGCGCGTTGGTGGAGCCGCCGATGGCGGCATTGACCACCAGTGCGTCGAGAAAGGCGTCGCGCGTGAGGATGGCTGACGGGCGCAGATCTTCGTAGGCCATGCCGACAATGCGGCGGCCGGTTTCGTAGGCGATTTGTCCGCGTTCCCGATAGGGCGCTGGAATGGCCGAGCAGCCGGTGAGCGACATGCCCAATGCTTCGGCGATGGCATTCATGGTCGAGGCGGTGCCCATGGTGTTGCAGTGTCCAGCCGAGGGCGCTGAGGCGGCGGCGATCTGCAAGAATTTTTCTTCATCGATCTGGCCTGCGGATAACTGCCGCCGGCCTTTCCAGATGGCGGCGCCCGAGCCGACCAGTTCGCCATCCATCCAGCCGTCCAGCATGGGGCCACCGGACAGTACGATGGCGGGAATATCCACCGTTGCTGCCGCCATCAATTGGGATGGCGTGGTCTTGTCGCAGCCGGTGGTGAGCACCACGGCATCGATGGGATAGCCGTGCAGGATTTCGACCAAACCCAGGTAGGCCAGATTGCGATCGAGCGCTGCGGTCGGCCGACGGCAGTTTTCGAATACCGGATGCAAGGGAAACTCCATGGGGATACCACCGGCATCGCGGATGCCGTCACGCACACGGCGCGCCAGTTCCAGATGAATGCGATTGCAGGGGCTGATGTCGTTGCCGCTTTGAGCAATGCCGATGATGGGACGGCCGGAACGCAGTTCCTCGGCAGTGATGCCGTAATTCATGAAGCGTTCCAGATACAGCGCCGTCATGTCGATGTGGTCGGGATTGTCGAACCAGTCCTGCGAACGAAAACGACGCGGGGTGTTGTGCTGTTGGGTCATGATCAGGGCTCCGTTGCCAGGCAAGCGAAGCCACAGCAGGCCTGATGGCGCGCTGCTTTGCTGTGGCGCTTGCGCTGCGCCGGTCTCCGCTGTGCATTATTGTTGGTCGTTGGCCGCGCATGGCCATTGCATGCATAGTAATGAGCCTAGCTATGTCAAACAAATGAAATATTTAACATAATCTATATACTCTTATATATATGAAGAAATTCTGTTGAACGGAGCAAGATGAGCGAACTGGATGCAAACTGGCTGATCAGGTCTCACCTGAAGACGCGCCAGCTGGCTTTGCTGCTGGCGCTCGATGATGTGCGCAATATCAATGGCGCCGCCAGCCTGCTTAGCATGAGTCAGCCGGCGGCCTCGAAAATGCTCAAGGAGTTGGAAGAAAGCCTGGGAATCGCCCTGTTTGAGCGCTTGCCGCGCGGCATCAAGCCGACCACTTACGGCGAAAGCATGATTCGTCATACGCGCATGGCCGTCACTAGCCTGGCGCAGGCGCATGAGGATATTGCCGCGCTCAAATCCGGACTGACCGGGCAGGTCAATGTTGGCGTCATCATGGGGCCGGGCATGGCACTGATGGCGCCGGCGATTGCCGCCACCATTGCGCATTCGCCGCTGCTGCGTATTGGCGTGGAACAAAGCAATAGCGCGGCCTTGCTCAAGCGGCTCAAGCGCGGCGATTTCGATTTTCTGGTGGCGCGTGTCAGTGAGCAGACCGATAACAGCGACTTGCAGTACGAAGAATTGTCC
>Ga0302155_10002202_pt1 | contig 13385 bp, 12 predicted proteins | sample I_Bog_N3_1_FD_193508 | JGI IMG/M metagenome (GOLD analysis project Ga0302155, IMG submission 193508) | Peat permafrost microbial communities from Stordalen Mire near Abisko, Sweden - I_Bog_N3_1 | ecosystem: Environmental > Terrestrial > Soil > Wetlands > Peat | place: Sweden: Abisko, Stordalen...
ATCTGAGGACGTAAAAGCATTGAACCACCGACCGAAAGATTTACATCGGGCGAACACCCCATAGCACACACAGTCTTCGCCCTAGTTTTAATCAGGGTGAGATGACGAAGCCTTCATTCGCATCGCGAAATTGTGGTTCAGTCATGCATCTCTAAGCAGCCACGAACGATGAGACCGGCTCAGCCAATCTCGGCGCAGTATCCCAAAGTAAAAGAACACTGCAAGCTTTGCTGCATCGCGCCCGATGTAACCACACCACCCGCCAGGGCGAATACACGGCGCAATGGAAAAGATTGGATCGTGACCAGAAGTAGTCCTACTAGGCATCATGTTTCAGTCCATTTGTGTTGGAATCCTTGAATGCCAAAAGAAAACAACAATATAAAAATAAAAGAACGAGCCACTCCGCCAGCACCCAACCGAACAGAATGCCTTCTTGAGCGGTAGCAATTCCAACCATGCTCTGGTTGATACCGCCTGATGGTGGATGCCAAGCCAATCCGTAACTGATATGCGAGAAAATCGGAAATGCGAGCAATTGTGCATCCACTCTCCAAGGGACAATCAACAGCGACAGAACAAATACCGCGAAGGTAACCGCCGACAGATATTTTTGCTTGGTATTTAACAACTGGGTTGACTTTCGTTGGCTATCATTTGCCTTCAACAAGCGAAACGACAGCCATGCAACGACTACGACGGCAAACAATATAAGAGGCAACCATGGCATAATCGCGTGCGATGACTGAATAACTATGGTGGTTCAGAGTCCTTCCGGGTATGTTTCGGGCAGTTCGCCTTGCTCCCACTCGCTGTTGCGTTCCAGCGGTTCGAGGGCGCGCGTTTCGTCGAGATGAATCAGCGCGTCGAATTGTTCCGGCAGGCAGGCTTCATAATAATGGCTGTCCCGCTCGGTTTCTGGCCGGTAAATCACGCCGATGGCGCGCTGAAGCCGGCGTTCGCGGAGCAGCTTCGTCGCGGCGTTGGCCTCGCGCAGCGGGAGCCAGAATCGTGGCACTTCAGTCGCATGAAAGAGTTCTTCGTAGCTTCCCGGCAGGCCAGGCCGGACGCGGCGGCATTCGGCGGGATCACCCCAATCGCGCGCGGCGGTGACTGCGCCGGAATAAGTGCTGAAACCAATTCCGAAGACGCGGTCGCCGAAGCGTTCGCGCGTGAGCTGGCCGACATTGCATTCGCCGCGCGCGCTCATGTCGGTCGCGCGCGCATCACCCAGATGCGAGTTGTGCGCCCACACAATGACCTTGCTGTGCCCGCCATCATAATGTTCTACCAGCGCAGCCAGGGTCTCGGTCATATGCTTATCGCGCAGGTTCCACGACTCCTCGCGCCCACGGAACATGGAGCGATAATAGCCTTCCGCATTCGCGACCAAGCGCGCGTTTTGCTGCGCATAGAATAGTTCGTCCTTGGCAACCTGACCGGAGCGGCTCATGGACTCGCCGTATTTGCGGCGCAATTCGACCAACTGCGCCACCACTTCGGTTTCGCAGGATTCGCTGTTACCCCGCGTGGTGGCGTAACCGTAAGCTTGGGGGTCTTTGTCGAAATGATCGAAGCAACTATAGCGGTCACGCGCGCGGCGGGCCGCAGCGGGATCGGCTTTGTCAAGATAGCCCAGCACCGACTCCATGGAGGCGTGCAGGCTGTAGAGATCCATCCCAAAAATACCGGCTCGGTCATTTTTACGATCGGGATGGAGATTCCAACCGCGCAACCAATCGATAAATTCAACCATCACGGTATTGCGCCACATCCAAGCCGGAAAGCGGCGAAAATCTCCGAGCGCCGCCGCCGCACTGGGTTCGTTGGTGCGGCCAGTGACGTGCCGATGCACCCGCAACATGTCCGGCCAATCCGCTTCTAAGGCGAGGATGCGAAAGCCTTTCTCCGCGATAAGCCGGCGCGTCAGCTCGGCGCGCGTCGCATAAAAATCGTGCGTTCCGTGTGAAGCTTCGCCAATGAGGACGAACTGCGCTGACCCAGCAAGTTTGATCAATCGGTCATAATCGGCGGAGGCGGATATACGTTGCGCAGCCTGCGCGACGATGTGCGCCTCGTGGTTCAGCCTCAGCATGCTCATGGTCTTGGGTCACCAGATTTCACGTCAAGTTCGGAAGCGGTTGGTGGTGTTCAGTAATCAATTGGTTTTCCGCTGCCAGCCAATTCCGCACATCGTGGCCAGACTCCGAACCTGCATTTACATAATTGAAGTATGCCTGTTTAGCAACGTCTCCCGGTGCGGGTGTGAACTCCTCTACTGCTGCCGCCCGTGTTGGGCCAGGGGACTTAGGGTTTTGGTGCGGGGCGTGGTGTTTATGTTTCATACACGGATTTTAGGTGGCATCATGGCGGGTGGCTATGGGGTGTTACCCGACCGCATGGCGCAGGATTTTATCAAGCCATGAAACAGTGACATCATGTCGTAACCATAAAGGAAGTCTATTTGTTCACAGTTTCGCATTTCGCAGCCGCAGTGCATTGGCAATGACGGAAACGGAGCTCAAACTCATCGCCGCACCCGCGATGATGGGACTCAGGAGCCAGCCGAAGAACGGATAGAGCAAACCCGCCGCGAGCGGAATCCCCAAGACGTTATACGCGAACGCAAAGAAAAGGTTTTGCCGGATGTTGCGCATCATCGAACGGCTCAAGGTGATGGCCTTGGCAATGCCTAGCAAATCGCCTTTTACGAGCGTGATGCCCGCGCTTTCCATCGCCACGTCGGTGCCCGTGCCCATCGCGATGCCGACGTTGGCGGCGGCCAGAGCGGGAGCGTCGTTGATGCCGTCACCGGCCATCGCCACGATTTGACCTCGCTGCCGGAGCTGTAGGATGCGCTCGTGTTTGTCTTTCGGTTCAACGCCCGCCACTACTTCATCCAGTCCGAGGGTTTTGGCGACGGCGGTGGCGGTGCGCTCATTGTCACCGGTGAGCATAATGATTTTCAGGCCGAGCTTATGCAGTTGCGCGATGGCTTCCGGCGTGGAGGTTTTAATGGGATCGGACACTGTGATAATTCCCGCGGCTTTACCATTGATGGCAACGAACATCGCCGTCTGACCTTCCGCTTGCAAAACCGTTGCCTTGGGTTCGATACCTTCCAAGTCCGTGACGTGACGGTCTTGAAGAAATTTAAGTTTGCCGACAGCGATTTCCCGACCACCAAGTTTCCCGACGACTCCGCCGCCAGTGATGGAATTAAAATCTGTGACCGGATGCAATTTCACGTTGCGATCTTTCGCTCCGCGAACCATCGCGGCGGCGAGCGGATGTTCGCTGTTCTGTTCCACCGACGCGGCCGTGAGCAGTAAATCATCTGCGCTCACGCCGTTGGCCGGAATGACCTGTGTAAGCCGTGGTTTGCCTTCCGTAAGCGTGCCGGTTTTGTCCACAACCACCGTGGTAACTTTCTCCATGACTTCCATGGCTTCGGCATTACGGATGAGCACGCCCGCCTGCGCCCCGCGCCCAATGCCGACCATGACCGACATCGGCGTAGCCAGTCCGAGCGCACACGGACACGCAATAATGAGCACAGCGACCGCGTTGACGATGGCATGGGCAAAGCGTGGTTGCGGCCCCACCAAAGCCCAAACAATGAAAGTCAGCACCGCACAGGCCAGCACCGCCGGCACGAACCAGCCGGAAACCTTGTCGGCCAACGCCTGAATCGGCGCGCGGCTGCGTTGCGCATCGGCCACCATCTTGACGATGCGTGCCAGCACGGTTTCGCTGCCGACGTGTTCGGCTTGCATGAGAAAACTGCCGGTGGTGTTCAGCGTGCCGCCCGTCACTTTGTCACCGGCATTTTTCTCCACGGGAATTGGCTCGCCGGAAATCATGGATTCGTCCACCGAGGTTTTCCCGTCGAGCAAAACGCCATCCACCGGGATTTTTTCACCGGGCCGCACGCGTAATTTTGCGCCGGCTTGGACGGATTCCAGCGGCACGTCGCGTTCTGCACCGTCTTGAACCACACGCGCGGTTTTGGGTGCAAGGTTCAGCAGCGCGCGGATTGCGCTGCCGGTTTTGCTGCGCGCCCGCATTTCAAGCACCTGGCCGAGCAGCACCAGCAGCACAATCACCGCCGCCGCCTCGAAATAAATTCCGACCTTGCCGTCCGGTGCGAATGAAGTGGGAAACGCGCCCGGCACAATCATCACCACTACGCTGAACAGGTAGGCCGTGCCCACGCCGATGGCAATGAGCGTGAACATATTCAAATGGCGTGTAACGATAGAATTCCAGCCGCGCTCGAAGAAAGGCCAGCCAGCCCACAGCACGACCGGAGTTGAGAGGATAAATTGAATCCAGCGTGATGCGTCGCCCATGATCCAGTTCTCGTGACCCAGCGCGGGAATTAAGTGTGCCATCGCCAGCAGAAAAACTGGCAGGGCGAGCGCCGCTCCAATCCAGAGCCGGCGCGTCATGTCCGTTAGTTCGTGGTTGTCTTCCTTGATGGCTGAAGTCGTTTTCAAATCCAACGTCATGCCACACTTGGGGTAGTTTCCGGGATGATCCTGTTTCACCTCCGGGTGCATCGGGCAGGTGTAAATGACTTTGCCAGCCGGCGGTTGGTCAGGCATGTGAGCCTTCAAACTTGTCCGCCAGATTGGCTCTGGAGGGTGCGGCGAGAAACTGATGTCGGCAGAAGTAACTGCAAAAATAGAATGTATTTCCATCGCACTCGTCGTAGAGAGCAGTGGCTTCGTCCACCGCCAATCCGCAAACCGGGTCTTGGCTCATAGTTTTTGATTCATTCATGTTTCGGGATCTTAATTTCTTGGTTCATTTTGCCGGCAGTCCGTGAAGACCTGATTATTTCTTGGACCGTTTGTTGATCACGAGGACCAGCAAAGCTACCACCGTCACGCCAATCAGCGTCCAAAGCCACATCCCACCACCGGCCCAACCGCCCATCCACCCGTTAGTTTGATTCATCATGTTCAATGGCTTTCTTTTGGTTCATTTGTTGCGCCTGGCACCATCTGCCCCTTGGGTTACACTTTGATACGATCCCGCAAACCACCGTAAACCATCGAATTAATCCGGGGTTTGGCATAAAAATTATTCGGAAAGCCCAGCGTGATTGCGCTCGCTTCATTCAGGAGTTTTAGATCATCGGCAGCCAGTTGAACTCCGGCCGAAGCCAGGTTGTCTTGAAGTTGAACCAGCTTTTTCGCGCCAATGATGGGTATAATGGGCACACTCGCATATCGCAACCAAGCCAGTGCCACCTGGGCGGGCGAGACACCTACTTTTTTACTGACAGCAATAACCGCGCGGGCGATGCGGTCTTCATCGGTTTTGTCTTTGCGCATCGAATCCATGCCTTCAATGGTGAGTCGTCCTTTTTCATTTTTTGGCGCATCGGCCAGATATTTCCCCGTGAGCACGCCGCCAGCCAGCGGCGACCACGCGGTGATGGTGAGGCCAAACTCTTTGGCCATGGGCAGCAGCTCGCGCTCGGGCGTCCGCTCAATGAGATTATATTCTATTTGCAGGCCGGCGAAACAAGTCCAGCCGCGCAAATCCGCCATAGTGTTCGCCTTGGCCACCCACCAAGCGGGAGCGTCGGAAATGCCGATGTAAAGCACTTTGCCTTGGCGCACAAGATCGTCGAAAGCACGCATGACTTCTTCGATGGGGGTCATTTGATCCCAAACGTGCATCAAATAGAGGTCGATATAGTAGGTTTGAAGCCTTTTCAAACTGGCTTCCACCGCTTCCATCATGGACTTGCGCTGATTGCCTCCGGCATTGGGATTCTTGCTCGAGGCGGTGTTGGTATATTTGGTGGCCAACACCACTTCACTCCGATGTCCCGCAATGAATTCACCGACAAATTTCTCGCTGGTGCCATTCGTATAAATATTGGCGGTATCAATGAAATTGCCGCCTTGTTCCCGATAGTAATCGTATATTTTACGGGCTTCTTCCTTGGTGGCACCCCAGCCCCATTCGTCGCCGAAGGTCATCGTTCCCAGGCATAGGTCCGCAACGCGTAACCCGGTTTTCCCAAGGAGTTGGTAGTTGATCATAAATTCTCAATTGTTTCATTTGAAGTGGGACTTAAACCCACGAATGAATTGATGATAGAGTTCTGACTGGTTAAGGACATGGGGTGTTCACCCCATTCATTTCTCCGGGGCCTAAAGGTATGCTTCTCAAATGGCACATTTTAAAAATTAAAATGGCCAGCCAGAGAACCAAAATGGAAACCCAAACTACTTCACCCAATCTCGGTGCGGTCGCCTCGGTGCGTGGCAGCGTCGTTGATGTGCGGTTTGACGGCCAATTGCCACCCATCTTCTCCGTGTTGCACACCGGTGCTAAAAACGAGATCGTCATCGAAGTGCTGGCGCAGCGGGATGCGCGGCATGTGCGCGGGATTGCGCTGACGCCCACACAAGGACTCGCGCGCGGCATGGTGGTCACGGACACGGGCGGCCCGCTGAAAGCGCCCGTCGGCAAGGCCATTCTCTCGCGGATGTTTGACGTGTTTGGCAAAGCCATTGACCGACAGCCACAGCCGGTCGATGTCCAATGGCGTTCGGTGCATCGTGATCCGCCGCCGCTGTCGCAGCGCTCCACCAAGTCGGAAATTTTCGAGACGGGCATCAAGGTCATTGACGTGCTCGTGCCGCTGGAACGTGGTGGCAAAGCGGGAATGTTCGGTGGCGCGGGCGTGGGCAAAACGGTTTTGCTCACAGAAATGATCCACAACATGATCGGTCATCAGCAGGGTGTCAGCATTTTCTGCGGTATCGGCGAAAGGTGCCGTGAAGGCGAGGAACTTTACCGCCAGATGAAGGACACCGGTGTGCTGCCGAATATGGTGATGGTCTATGGCCAAATGAACGAGCCGCCGGGCAGCCGGTTTCGCGTCGGCCACACGGCGTTGACGATGGCCGAGTATTTCCGCGACGACGAACATCGCGACGTGCTGCTGCTCATTGATAATATTTTCCGTTTCATCCAGGCCGGCATGGAAGTGTCCGGCCTGATGGGACAGATGCCGTCGCGACTCGGTTATCAGCCCACGATGGGCACGGAGCTGTCGGGTTTGGAAGAGCGCATCGCCAACACCAACACCGGCGCGATCACCTCCATTCAGGCGGTGTATGTGCCGGCGGATGATTTCACCGATCCGGCGGCGGTGCATACCTTTTCGCATCTCTCGGCGTCCATCGTGCTCTCGCGCAAGCGGGCGAGCGAAGGACTTTTCCCGGCCATTGATCCGCTGCAATCCAGTTCCAAGATGGCCACGCCGGGTATCGTCGGCGAACGACATTACGCCCTCGCGCAGGAAATCCGCCGCACGCTCGCGCAATACGGCCAGCTCAAGGACATCATCGCCATGCTGGGTCTGGAGCAGCTTTCGCCGGAGGATCGCAAGGTCGTCGTGCGCGCCCGGCTGCTGGAGCGTTTTCTCACGCAGCCCTTTTTCACCACCGAACAATTTACCGGACTGACTGGCAAACTCGTCAGCCTCAAGGACGCGCTCGACGGCTGCGAACGCATCCTGCACGACGAATTCAAAGACTACCCGGAGAGTGGTCTCTATATGATCGGGCCAATCAGCGAGGCAAAGGGAAAACCAAAAGCCGCCCCGGTCGCAGCCACGGCCAAATCGGATGCGAAGCCTGGGCCAAAAGTAGAATCAAAACCCACCGATAACGCCAAGCCACACGTCAAAGATGATGCAAAGGTTAAGCCGAAACCGGAGTCTGAAACCGAGGCTAAACCCAAGGCTGAACCAAAGCCCGTTGCTTCGACTCCGGCCAAAGTCGTGCCTGTGCCGCCATTGCCGGAAGCGAAACCTCAACCCAAGGACGAACATGCCGTCAGCGCTCATGCATCTTAAAGTGCTCCTGCCATTCCAAGTTTTCGCGGAGAAAACTGATGTGACGCGCATCGTCGCGGAAACGCGCGAAGGCTCGTTTGGTCTTCTGCCGCACCGGCTTGATTGCGTGGCCGCGCTCGTGCCGGGCATTTTGATTTATCAGACCGAATCCGGCGGTGAAGTTTTGGTGGCGGTGGATGAAGGCGTGCTGGTTAAGACCGGCGCGGACGTGCTCGTGTCCGTGCGCCGGGCCATCGGCGGAACGGATCTCGGCCAGTTGCACGCGGCGGTGGCAAAGGAATTTATGACCATGGACGCAAACGAGCAAAGCGCGCGCCAGGCGACGGCGAAATTGGAAAGCGGATTTTTGCGTCGCTTCGCGACCCTGCAACATGAGTGACCAGCCAGACAACACTTCAAAAAACGAGCCGAGCTTCGCCGAAGAAATCGAGGCTAAGGCGGCGCGTAAAATCAAGGCGCGCAAATCCACGCAGGGCGTCTGGTTCGGCTTGGGCATGATGGGATTAGTCGGCTGGTCGGTGGCCGTGCCGACGCTGCTCGGGGCGGCACTCGGCATCTGGTTGGACAATCATCATCCCGGCAAACATCCGTGGACGCTGGCGTTGCTGGTGGTCGGACTGGCGGTCGGATGTTTGAATGCCTGGCATTGGGTCGCCAAGGAAGACAAGGCCATGCACGATGAAACGGAGGACGGCGATGAATAATTTTTTATTTCTGGCGCTCGCCTTGGTCGTTGGCCTTTTGCTCGGCACGATATTTTTCGGCGGTCTCTGGTGGACAGTGCGCAAGGGCGTTTTCTCCAAATCCCCGGCGCTTTGGTTTCTCGGCAGTATGTTGCTGCGAATGGGAATTGTCCTCGCCGGATTTTATTTTGTCGGTCGCGGAGATTGGCAACGGCTGGCGACCTGTCTGCTCGGATTTATCATCGCACGATTTATCGTGATGCGATTAACCCGCACCCGCATCGAAAATCCCGCTTCCATAGCTAAGGAGGCCAGCCATGCGCCTTAGCGCGGATCAATTAATTTTCTGGCAGCACGGTTTTATCAAACTCAATGGCACGATTGTGTTCACCTGGGGATTGATGCTCGTGTTGGTCGTCGGCTCCAAGCTCATTACGCACAAACTTTCCACGGATCTGAAACGCTCGCGCTGGCAAAATCTTTTGGAAATCGTCGTCACCGGCATCGAGAAGCAAATCGAAGACGTCGGTCTCAAGCATCCGGAAAAATATATCGGATTTCTGGGCACGTTGTTTTTGTTCGTCGCGCTGGCCGCGCTTTGCACGGTCATTCCCGGCTATGAGCCGCCGACCGGATCGCTCTCGACCACGGCGGCGCTCGCGTTGTGCGTGTTCGTGGCCGTGCCGTTGTTCGGCATCGAGGAACAGGGATTATGGGGTTACCTCGTCTCCTACACGAAGCCAACGATCATCATGCTGCCGTTTAATATCATCAGCGAACTTTCGCGCACACTCGCGCTGGCCATCCGCCTGTTCGGTAATATGATGAGCGGCGCAATGATTGTTGCGATTCTGCTCACCATCACGCCGTTCATTTTTCCAATCTTCATGACGTTGCTCGGTTTGCTGACCGGCATGGTGCAAGCCTACATTTTTAGCATTCTGGCGGCCGTTTATATCGCTGCCGCCACGCGCTCGCACAAGCCCAAGCCCGCGCTGGCAACCAAAACTTGAAACATTCAACAACCAACCAAAGAACAAAATTATGGATAACATGACAATCATCGCGGTGGTCTCAATCATCACCGCCGGCCTGACCATCGCGCTAGGGAGCATCGGCCCGGCGCTCGGCGAAGGCCGCGCCGTCTCCACCGCCTTGACTTCGCTGGCCCAACAGCCCGATGCCTCGGCGACGATCACCCGCACCCTATTCGTTGGCCTGGCCATGATCGAATCCATCGCGATCTACTGCTTCGTGGTCTCGATGATTCTGATTTTTGCCAACCCGTTCTGGAATCACGTCATTGCCGGGGCGGCCAAAGTGGCGGGAAAATAAAACCTATGCTGCTCGACTGGTTCACCATCGGTGCGCAGGCGCTGAATTTCCTCATCCTCGTATGGTTGATGAAGCGCTTTCTTTACAAACCCATCCTCAATGCCATTGACGCGCGGGAGAAACTGATTGCGAAGGAACTTGCCGACGCTGATGCAAAAAAGTCCGAAGCTCAAAAGGAGCGTGACGAGTTTCAAAAGAAGAACGAGGAATTCGACCAGCAACGCGCCGCCCTCTTGGCCAAGGCGACGGACGAGGCGAAAGCCGAACGACTGCGGCTCCTTGAAGAAGCGCGCAAGGCGGCAGACACCTTGAGCGCCAAACGGCAGGAATCGCTGGTCAACGACGCGCACAATTTGAATCAAGCCATCAGTCGTTTGACGCAGAAGGAAGTATTTGCCATCACACGCAAGGCGCTGACCGATCTGGCCACGACGAGCCTGGAAGAGCGGATGGGCGAGGTGTTTGACCGGCGCTTGCGAAAGTTAAATGGCCAAGCGAAGAACGTGCTCGGCGAAGCGCTCAAGAAAAACTCCGAGCCGGCGCTAATTCGCAGCACGTTTGACCTGCCTGCGGCACAACGCGCGGCGATTCAAAATGCGCTCAACGAAACCTTTTCGGCGGAAATCCATATCCGGTTCGAGACTTCGCCGGATTTGGTCAGTGGAATTGAACTTAGCGCGAATGGGCAGAAAGTCGGTTGGAGCATTGCAGATTACTTGGCGTCGCTGGAAAAAGGTGTCGGCGAACTTCTGAAAGAGAAGGACAAGCCGGAACCCAAGTCTGAAGTCAAAGTTGAGCCTAAATCAGAGGCATCAAAACCCGAAGAAAAGCCTGCGCCGAAAACAGAAGTTAAGGATGAACCTAAACCCGAAACTGCGCCTGCGTCCAAAACCGAAGTCAAAGCCGAGAGTAAACCCACAGCCGAGGCCGAGCCGAAACCAGAAGTTAAACCAGAAGCTAAATCCAAAGTTGAAACTGTGGCCAAGCCCGAAGCCAAGGTTGAGCCAAAACCAGAAACCAAAGTTGAGTCCAAGCCTGATCCCCAACCCGCACCTGAACCTGAAGCCGCCAAGCCCGTAATAAAGAGCGCATGAACGCGGCCCCGGAAAACTTGCGGAGCGTCTTCGAACGCACGTTTGCTGGAATCAGCGAAGGGCTGGGCGGCTTCGCGCCGCAATTCCTGCCGCGTGAAATTGGCACGGTGGTCAGTGTCACCACCGGCATCGCCAAGGTCGCCGGTCTGCCAGGCGTGGGCTTTGAGGAGTTGGTAACCTTTCCCGGCGGCGTTTTGGGTATCGCGTTCAACGTGGACGAGGACGAAATCGGCGTGGTGCTGCTCGGCGCGTATCAAGATTTGCACGCTGGCGATGAAGTAGAACGCACTGGCCGCGTCATGGACGTGGCAGTTGGTGATGAATTACTCGGGCGTGTCATTGACCCGCTCGGCCGACCACTCGATGGCAATGGGCCGGTGGCTTCAAACCAGCGGCTGCCCATCGAACGTCCGGCTGCGGCCATCATGGATCGCGCACCGGTCACGGTGCCACTTCAGACGGGCTTGATGGTCATTGATGCGCTCATTCCCATCGGGCGCGGACAGCGCGAATTAATTTTGGGTGACCGGCAGACGGGCAAAACCGCGATTGCGCTCGACAGCATTTTGAACCAGCGCGGCAAAAATGTGATTTGCGTTTATTGCGCCATCGGCCAGCGCGCCTCTGCCGTCGCCAAAGTCGTGGCGAATCTCCGCGAAAAGGGTGCGATGGATTACACCGTGATCGTAGTCGCCGAAGGCAACGACGCGCCAGGTCTGACTTATATCACGCCTTATGCCGCGACCAGCATTGCGGAATATTTCATGAAAAAAGGCCGTGACGTTTTGATTGTTTACGACAATCTGACACAACACGCGGAAGCCTATCGCGAGTTGTCCCTGCTGCTGCGGCGTCCACCCGGCCGCGAAGCCTTTCCCGGCGACATTTTTTATATTCATTCGCGGATGCTGGAGCGCGCGACGCACCTGAGCAAGGAACGCGGCGGCGGATCGCTCACTGCGCTGCCGATCATCGAGACCGAAGCGCAGGATATTTCCGCCTATATCCCGACCAACCTGATTTCCATCACGGACGGACAAATTTATCTTTCGCCGTCGCTGTTTGAACTGGGCGTGCTGCCGGCGGTGGATGTCGGTAAATCCGTTTCGCGCGTCGGCGGCGAGGCGCAATGGGCGGCATATCGCGCCGTCGCCGGCGACCTGAAACTCGCCTACGCGCAATTTGAAGAACTTGAAACCTTTGCCCGTTTTGGCGCGCGGCTGGATGACGACACGCGCAAGATCATCGAGCATGGGCGGAGAATCCGCGCCTGCCTCAAACAACCGGAATTTGCGCCAATTACTGTGCCCGCACAAATCACCGTCCTGCTGGCGTTGACCGCGAACCTGTTCGATCTGGTGCCGCTGGAGCAGATGACCGATGCCGGCCATGCCGTGCGCGAGGCGGCGGCCACGATTCCTGCGGAGGTGAGCGCGCGATTTGAAACCGCCGCGAAATTAAGTGACGAGGATAAAAAGACGGTGGTTGAAATCGCTCGCAAAGCGCTTTTGCCATTCCAGCCCAAACCTGAAACCAAACCAGAAGTTAAAGTGACAACCAAGGTTGAACCTAAATCAGAGAACAAAGCCGAAGCCAAGCCGAAGCCGGACGACAAAGCCAAACCTGAAGTTAAAGCCGACACGAAACCTAAAGTCGAATTACCGCCGCCAGCCGAAGTTAAACCGGCGGCAAAAGCTGAATCCAAGGAGAAGCCATGAGCGAAACTACGGCGAGCTTGACCCGCAAGATCGGCAGTGCTGGCGATCTGCAATCGGTCGTTCGCACGATGAAGGCTTTGGCCGCTTCGAGTATAGGGCAATATGATAAGTCGGTTCGCGCGCTGGGTGATTATTATCGCACGGTGGAACTGGGCCTGGGCGCGTGCTTTCGGGAAAACAAGCCAGCGCCGCCGGTCGTAAAACGGAAAGGACAAACCGACGCTGGAGCGATTGGCGCGGTCGTGTTCGGTTCTGATCAGGGATTGGTTGGCCAGTTCAATGATGTGGTGGCGGATTATGCGGTCAAGACCCTGGCCGCTTTGCCCGGCAAACCGGAAGTCTGGGCCGTCGGTGAACGGGTTCATGCGCGGCTGTCGGACGCGGGAGTGCCGCTGATGGGTCTGTTTTCCGTGCCGAATTCCGTGCAAGCCATCACACCGCTCGTCGGGCAAATTCAAATCGAAAGCGAAGCGCGGCGTGCCAAAGGCGAATATGCGCGGCTCTATATTTTCCACAACCGGCCGAAGTCGGGAGCGCTTTACGAACCTGTCGGTCAACGGTTATTGCCGCTCGACGCGACGTGGCAAAAAGGTCTACCCGAAGTTCCCTGGCCAACAAAGATGTTGCCCGAAGTCATGTGCAGCGACACGGTGACTCTGCGCGCGCT